>VTLG01004327.1_pt1 | contig 25347 bp, 35 predicted proteins | sample 4694571 | NCBI WGS metagenome assembly VTLG01 (sample SAMN12604809, study PRJNA352737) | marine metagenome | biome: ENVO:00000447; feature: ENVO:00000209|ENVO:00000569|ENVO:01000036; material: ENVO:00002151; isolation source: viral sequences binned using virsorter ...
GTCGACACTTCGGCCATCTGCTTTTCAAAACCTGCATACGCTACTGTGGCTGCAATAAACGGTGTCGCAAACATCGCTCCGGTTGCGAGCATGCGGTTGGCGACGTTGTTCATCCTTGCAGAGAACCGTGCGAGTTTACGCTCGACAGCGTGCATCCCTGTTGTCACTTTGTCGCGTAACGTCAACTCGACATATGCACCACCGGCACGAACAGTGGACGGATTGGATGGCGATTGCCTCATTTAACTGACTCCTGTGCCCGCGCCAAGATGGTATCTTTTAAACCCTGATTAAGCCGGCTTTTTGCAAGGAGCGTCGGCAACGTCACGCTGATCACCTGTGAGAACGCCGGACGCATATACGGTCGTGCTTTGTAGCGAACAACCATTGTGCGGCGATGTTTCGGCCCAATGATGAGCCTGCCCTTATCATCTTTTTTCCAGTTCTGGTTCATCGTTTGTGAACCACCGTATTCAAGCAGCGCCGCAATGTTTCTCGTGCGTGGTAGTGGGCCAATAGAAACTGATAGGCTGTTCATATCGACTCCGAAGCTGATCGCTTTACGCAGCACCGGATTAACATGTGCAAACGGCGGGTTGCCAGGTTCGCTATAGGCCCAGCGTTTGTAGACTTCGCCGTTCCACCAGATGAGCTTTGGATCAGGCTTTCGCTTTCGGCGGTATCTCTGATTACGTTTAGCGGTCGTGTGAACACTGCCACCAAACTTAAACAGCAGCATCTCATATTTCCTGTCGAGCTGTCGGACGGCACGATCCTGCTTAAACACGACCTTATCCATTTTCATCGACAGGCCACGGCCGGCTCTGCGGGCAGTGTTAATGCTGCGTGCAGTGTTACGCACCACAAAACGACTCGCAGTGCTGTGCGAAAACGACGAGTTTGGAAGACGCTTGAGTTCTTCGTGAATATTACCCATCTGCATCGCCTCTGAGCAGTATTTTTAAATTAGTGATGTCACCCTGAGCATCAGCTTTCCTACGCTGCGTTTTTCGATACGGATGAAAATCAATAGCCGTCATCTTACGTGCATTTTTGGGCGAATTAACATTGACCAAAAGTGCCATCAGACTCGCTGTTTGATCCCAATTACTAAGCTCTCTAGCTTCGCGCATTTGCGAAAGTTCCCGCAGCGTAAACCGCCAAGGTTCTATTCCGCAGACTCCTGCACAAGTCCAGATGAGTTTCCAGGCGTCTTCTGCGAGATGTTCGCCAGTGCCTCGTCGTACTGCGCTTCCATCACCGCTTCCAGATCCTCGCTCATCACCTTGGCTATCGCCTCGGTCTGCTTGTCTCTGGCGAGCGTGTAACCGATTTTCCACGTTTCCCGCAACAGCTCGCCCTGTTTTGGGTTCGGGGAAAAATCCGCAAGACTTTCAACGAGTGCAACGATTGCCTGCTCGACGACCTCACCGGCCAGCGATCTGCCGAAGTCCTCATCCGAAAGCCCTCGTTCCTCGGCCTGGTCTTTACAGATCAGGTACAGGATGTCGATGGCTCGGATCAGGTCACCGGCAATCTCGCTTACCGTTTCCATCACATTTGGGTTCACCAGGTCAACGCCCAGTTCATCACGGACGCGTTTACAGGCCAGCACATTAATTTGCACTGTCCATTTGCGTCCTTCCGTATCCTTAAAACTTGCCATGTTGTTTATCGCCCTTTCGTTTTAATTCATTAGCTGATGGTTACCCACGCAGGTGCAGTGGAGCTGTAAGCCGTTTCAATTGTGACATCAACGGTCATTGCGTCTTCAAGCCCTTCGTTGATCGTAAAACCAGTCACAGTGAAGTCTGCTTCGAGTCCCTGCGTCTCGGATGTAGCACGATCACCATCGTAGATGCCAAATTTAATCGTGCTGTCGTCTGCATCGTCTGCAAGAAACGCGTCCATCACAGCTGTAAAGTTGTCATCCTCGGTGTCGTAAACCATCGTGAAGCTCACGCTTCCGTTTCTCAGCGTTGCGACACTCTGACGCCAGCCATTACCGCCTCGCGTAGTGACATCGCTCGTTGCTTTATCCAGGTTCAGGGTGACGTTTTGACAATTGTCAAATTCATACCATGTGCCGGACGCTTCGCGGTACATTTTCGCATTTAGGCCAAGTACAAAAGCCATTTTCCTACCTCACTTTCAAGTAGTTGAGTTGCACGACTTGTAAAAACTCGTGGTTCTCGTTTAATAATTCGATGTCGAACACCGGCTCGATGGTTGCTCCGAGGTACGCAGCGCCTGCCATCGTCTGACGGTCGAGGCTCTCCACTACTTCTTCTGCAAATTTCAGCGAGCTTGAAATGTCCGGGTCTTCGGCCGGCGTAACCGGAATCCGAATCACCATCGCCAGCGTAAAAACGTGTTGGTTTTCACCGCGTGCGATGACGGTTAACTGTTCACTGGTTGGGTAAATCGTGATCTCAGCACTCGATAGCTCTTCACGCTCAAAGTCAGGCAGATAGGTTCTGCTAACAGAGAACGTTTGTGAGAGCGATTGAGCTGTCAGGTGCGTAACGGCCGCGTCAACAACCTGGGTGAGCTGCGAGTTTGACACTAAGCAGTCTCCCGAGTGTGAACACGAAGCACCTGGTGGTAAGGGTCGCAATAACGGAAAACGCGATCACCGGCGGCCGGCGTCACTGGACGTGTGGTTTCCACGCCGCCGACCGTCTCGGTAATCACATCTCCACGCTCTGGAAGTACAGGAGTACCGCCAATGACAAGATCATCGGCCGGAAACATAAAGTCCCGGCTAATTGAACTTTCCATGTACCCTTCGCCATCGCTTCTGACGAAATTCGTTTCACCAGGCACGGCTCGTACCAAAACACTTCTCTCGCCGCGCGTGTAGCGTATCTCTACGCCGGCGGCGGTCTGAAGCGTTTTAAAGTTCGAGCTGATGTGCGTGGCTAGTGACATTTAGCTAATCAGTGCCTCAGTTGATGAGATCTGATCAGTGACGATAATCGGCACGCCGAAAGCCTCTGCCGGATACGGTGCTGGAGCGCCGGTGGCATTGGTGGCTGTACGCGAATTCTGCAGTTGGAACAGTGAGCGACGATTCATCGCCAGCATGTTCGGCCCACGGCCGGCTGGGAATTTGCTCAGTGCTTCAGCGATCAGTGCATCGGTCAAACCTTTACCGGAATCTTCGGTAATGTTTGCGATACGACCGGCAGAGTAGCTGCTACCGTAGATCAAACCACAGTAGCCGGTGACGGCGGTGTAGTAGCTAGGGAATGTACCAGTCGTTGAACCGCTGGTTCGCACGATGGTCGTATCCTTGGCTTCGATCACGCCTTCATTGCCCCAGGCAACCTGTGTATCGTTGAATCCACTGCGGATGAGATATACAGACGATCCTGTGTCAGCGGTTGTACCGCCGGCTGAGATGACGGTTTCGTCAGCAACAGCATCAAGTTCATCAGAGAGTGATGCAAACCCGTTGGTGTGACCACCGTTGATAATTTCGTCCTCGATTGATGCCATCATGGACTGCATGTGATTTCTCATTTGCAGTGCGATGAAAGCAGCAGCGCCAAGGCGATAGCCTTCAGCGGCAGCAATATCGATGTTAAAACTCGCATCGGCAATGGCGAGATCAACACTGACCTGGGTGTATGTCGCCACGTCGTTATCCACGCCGTCATTGAGAAGTCGGAAATTACTAGCCGGCGCTGCAGTTTGCTTCATATAGAGTAATTGCGTACCTGGCACGCTAAATGCGCTCAGGGCAGCAAGAACCGGAGCGTCGTTAAGCACGTCGCTCACATCAAATTCAAGGTCTGATTCGTTGAACTGAATCAGTTGTGCACTTGTATAATAATCGTCAGCCATTTTTAAAGTTCCTTATCGGGAGGGAAGGGTGTTTCTACAGGGATTTGGTTTCGAGCTGTTTTTCAATCCGGCCAGCCAGGTGGGCTACCAGATCATTTGAAACGCCGTTTTTCTTGAAGCGTTCTGCACGGTCTCGTGCGTCACGAACCTCGGCATCTTCAGCAGCAGAAAACGCAAGGGGCTTCGACTCAGCGTCAGCGGTCACAGCCTGACGAAGTTTTTCGTTTTCGTCAGTCAGCTCGGCAACCAGCTCAGTCATTTCAGCGAGGCTCAGTGCGTAGCATTCAGCAATCGATTTGCCGTCGATGAACCACACAGCTCCGATCTCACCAAACAGCTCGATATACCGGCGTCCGTCATCAGCACTCAGTGCGGCAGCTTCCAGAGCCGGCTCTGCGGCTTCGATGTCCTGCTCGGTGGCGTCATCACTTTCACAGACCTCATCGACCTGCTGCTCATCGGCCTGAGCTTCCTCGGCAGCGTCTGTTTCCAGCTCATCTACCGTCTCAAGTTCGCTTTGAGCGACTTCCTGAAGTTCTTCGTTTGTGTTTTGGTCGTCAGACATATTTGTCTCCTTGAGATTAATAACGCGTTCACCTTGATTTGTTAAAACGATAGAGTCGGTGTTTTCGTCTGCTCCGTAGGGGGTCACGGCAACACCGCGCAGCGGCCACTGCCTGATCACCGTCGCATCTCCGGTGAACTTGCGGTTGTTGACCGTGAACTCGCCCTCTGTGGAAATCCGCTCAACGGAGATACCGTCACCGCCGAAATTGATCGATGCCTGCCACGGAATACCGGCACGGCTTTTTTTTGCGACCTCTGCAGCGCGGTCATCGTCACTAAAGCTGACAAGTTTGCCGCGAGCCACGAGTCCTTCTTTTTCGACCTGGAATGAATCGAGGTATCCGATGACCTCTCCAACGTCGTGATTAAAATCGATTGGAATTTTCTCGGCCACACGCATGCCGTCCATGTCGTGAATCGTCTGGTTGCCCCAGTACCAGTGTTCGATTGATCCACTGCTACGTGCCAGCAGCCGCACGTCGTAGAGCGTTGCTGCACTACTCTCGTCGGCACTCTCTGTAATTTCGATGTCGCTCGTAGCGAGCGTAAACGCCTTTTCAGGTACGTTTTGTTGTTCCATTTGGTTAGTCCTCATCCGTTTCAAGTGCTTCGCGTGCTGCTTCACGCTCTAGAATTTCATCGCTAATGGGGGTCACGATTCCACTGGAATCCATCGCGACACCCCGCTCGTTCATGTACGCCTGCTCATCGGCTAGTGTGTCGACGATGTCTTTGAAATCTTTACCGTGACGTTCACGAACGATTTGTGTGCGTGTTTTCAAACCGGCGTTGATGGCAGCAATATCAGCGGTGATTTCCTGCATCGGATTCCACCAAGGTGTGCCGTCGCTGATCCAGCTCCAGCGCAGACTACCGACGTTCATGCCGCGAGGCAGACGCAGCGTGCCATCGGCCACAAATAACCGCAGCCGCCAGGCGGTTATTTTGTCGAGCATATCTGCCAGATCTTTTCGTTTACGCTTAGCCGCTTTTTCGTAATGAATGAAAGCTGACCGTGATCCAAAGAAGTTGGTGAAGTCTTCGCTGAAAAATGAATAAGGTAGATCGAGACTTTTAAGTGCGATCCCGATCATCTGCTGAGTAAACGTCTGGAATTCGTTCGACGGATTCTTACTTTCAATAATCTCAGCTTTGTCGCCTGGATCGAGATCGAGCATGACCGGCCCTTTACCGAAATCGACCTTATAGCCAGTGCCGTCTCCATCGGCCGTCACATCGCCCCAGGCTTCAGAGCCTTCGCGGGATAGCACAAGCCCAAACATCTGAGAGATCTTGAGCTTGGCTAGCGCATAATCAAAACCTTCGTACAAATCTCGATACGTGTTAATCGCACTTGCCAGTGGCGATACGCCACGTACCTGATCAAACCGCTCAAAATATGCCAGTTGCAGGACCGAGCGAGCGTTGACGGTCCGCTGAAACTGGTAACCACCTGAACCGTCGCGACCCCAGACGCCAACGCGTACTGTTTTGCCGGCTCGGTTGAGTTTTAAACCATGTACCCACGTGTCTTTTTGTGAGATCTTGTCAGGATTTCGGACACGGTCACTTTCAATTGGCTGAAGATGTCCACTTTTCATCTTCACTAAGAAGATATCGCCATCCACGGTGCGTCGTTCCTCGGCCAGCCGCATGAGCCTGGCGAGTGAATGCCGGCCAGTGACATCACAGTTTTCCGGCCTGGAATACCATTCGACGATTGACTGTAGCTCACGATCAAGACCCGTATCGCCGGTATCCGGCTCAAAGGTAAAACGCGTGACATAATCCAGATGCCTGCGAATTGCCCACGCGCAGATGGAAAAGTTCTGCTGCAGATCTCTCGCGTTACTGACCAGTTGCTTTCTTCGCGTTGGCGAGAGAATCTGATCAACGCTTTTAAGTCGCGACGACGGGGATCGACGTTTTTGACTTGATACGCTCGCGTCGTAACTCAAGTTTGTTTCACGGGCCATCAGAGAGATCCACATTTAAGGAAAGCGGCTGCGTATTCTTTTCTCTCGCGACAACTTTCTGCCAGTATCTGAGTTCGCGCAGCATTTCACTGCGGTTCGTTTCGACGCTGACGCCGTCGACAGTCGTTGAGCGAACGCCGCCAGACCCTGCAAGTACTTCGCCCTGCAGTTTGGCAACCATCTGTTCAGCAAAACTTGGAGAGCTTTGCGCAGCATCACTTCGAGTAACATTTGTAGGCATAGAGCCTATTTTGAGAAATCAGCCCGCTCTCTCTGGCATAAGAAAATGCCTAAGGAATTATTATTTTTCGGGGCAGTGGTGAGGGGGCAAAAATACCAGAAATAGACGGTTGCTGACAGGCAGTGGCGCATAATGCAGAAATTAGTTGCGCAGCTATAGAGGCGGGGCAAAAATACCAGAAATAGAGCGTTTGTCTCGCGCGGAGTGGCGCAAAATACCGAAATTAGTTGCGCAGATATAGGGGGGGCAAAAATACCAGAAATAGAGCGTTTACTCAGCGGCAAGGTGCTCAGTAAACAGCTTCCAACTATTGAGCCAGGCAAGTGCCTTCTCTTTGTTAACGTGCTCTCGTGAACCTGGCCGCTCGTCTGCGGGTGGCCGCACTCGCATGATATCTGTGCTAGCGATGGCTGGTATCAAAGAATCGTTATCATGCTCAATTTCGCATATTTTAAGTGGATTACTCCCAGTACAGACGAGCATTCCTATCGAGCGTTTACTCGCAAGCTCAGGCATCTTCCGTTTGAGGTATTGTGTGATGAAATGTGAGTCATCACTGAGAATCGACTCGGTTATTGTGCCACACCAAAAGGCCAGATATGCACCGAGTTTATCGCACGATGGCTCACTCGCGACTAGCTCACGTTTGTGGGCTTCGAGTTTTTCACAGTGCAGGGCAAGCGGCTCATACCATGTGTCGCTTGATCCGTTTTCAATCAACTCTTCTAAGACAGCAATCTCACCACAGATTGCGTCGAGGATTTCATTGCTCATTGCCACTCTTTTTTTTAGTTAGGGGTTGGGTAGGTTCTCCGGCTCGTCATATACAATGTAGTCGTCAATTCGCGTGAGTCGCAAGATTCCCATTGTCCTTTCGAGCAGCTCGTGCGCCACGAGCTTTTCAATCATCTCTTCGACCCACGTCACGTCTTTATCCGAGTAGCCCCAGGCGATCTCGTGCGGACGCTCAAGGATATAACCTGGCTCAAGAATAATCTCGTCAAGCGCAGGTGTGAGGAATCGCACTGGTTCAATATTGGCCTGGCCCATCAAAACACAATAGAACACGAATTCTTCTCGATTGTCGAACACCGGATGCATCCGCCCCAGCGGGAGGTAACCACGGTCATCTGGAATTTCGTAATTCACCATAAGGTCGATTGCTCCTATGTTAGCGACACGTTGTACATTTTAGCCGGCTGTGAGCTACTACGTAGTACCGGCTTTGTGATTTAACGCTTCAGTTGGGTCTTCAGCGTCACCTGACTTCGCGATATTGTCTTGCTGCCACATATGAAAAGGTCGCCGTTCCAAACAATCGGTAATCGTGTCAATTACCTCGTAGCTAATCGATCTCGGCATTACTTCAATCCGATGAATAATGTTTACGACTCGCTGGGATGTTTCTTCGTATTCGATGATCTTCACAGCCTCTGCGAGTGATAAGCGTACAAACGTCTCTGACCCGTCTTTTCGGGTTACTTCAATGATGTGCAGCATAATCTTTTTCGTGGTCATTTACGGATGGATTTTAAAAGATAGTTATGCGTCCTTTAGCAGAGCTAACTTTTACATCCTAATTGTTTAGTTGTGTGTAAGCCGAGTGTAGTATTAAAATCGCTACACCACATAGCCTTTGTAACCGTTTTACTACAAAGATAACGCGTTGCAACTATACCCCCCTTTTTAGGACGGTAACGAATCGGTAACGGTGCATATAAGGCGGTTTCCTATCCGTAGAGTTTTTGGGTTTCTAGAGCCATTTGCAGCCGGCCATCTGTGTCATAATTATCTGTCATCTCGCGAGTGAGATGACCAAGCACAGCTTGTGCCTGATCAATACCTGCGAGTCTCACCAGATCCGTGTTTCGTCGGTGTCTCAGGCGGTGCGGCTGGAATCCTTCAATGCCGAGCTTCTTAGCCAGCCGCTGAGCTGCCAGGCGGTAGGATGCGTCACTGTACTGATCACTACGCAGTGACATCTCACGCTGGCTCATAGACTCAAAGATGCTCAGCCATGTCGGGCGGTCGTCAGCCGGTGGATTGTAGCTCACAAGCTCATAGACTCGCTCACGGGTCGTGCTAAACTTCTCGATAATTTGAATGTCGCAGCCTGCATTGCGAAGCCGCTGGAGCGAGCTGTTATAACGCTTCTGAATCGCTGCCAGCTCGTGGCCGTGTGCCATGCCTTCCTTGAGCCGTTTGTATATCTCATAGCTGATATGCTGGCGGTCAAGTGCTGGGCGTTTGCGCGACTGGTGTGCTTTGAGCTTGGCCTGATAACGTGGATAGGTGTGGGCAGCTCTGGGATTGAAGATAAAGCGATGGCCGCGATCTGGGCGGATGTTCTCATATTCCATGAGAGCCTCGACCGCCTCAGATCCGATGACGATATGCAGATCACCGATGGCGTCCTGTGTCTTGTGACCATCTGGCGTATAAACCCAGCAGTTGTGGCTGTCGTAGTAGCTCTTGTCGATGTGATCCCAAGTGAGATCTACCAGCGAGCCACTTCTCATGCCTGTGTTGACTTGCAGAATGAGCATGGTGCGGAGTGTTGGCGGTGCTGCGTCAATCATACGCTTAATGTCAGCGTGATTGAGGGCTGTTCGGCGTTTGCGGCCACGAGCGCCGGTGCGGGTTGTGGGATTTTGCACCTCGCGCAGTTCGCGGTAAATGTTCTTATCGCACAGATTCCGCTGCCCACCCCATCTGAACATGTCACGTATGAACCATATCTTGTCGCGGACGGTTTTGGCCGAGTTGTCAAAACGCTTCACAAGCGTCTCTTGAATGTCGATGAGCATCGAACTCAGAAACTCGTCACAGGGCAGGGCTGCATGAAAGGCGATAAGCCGGCCAATATTGTCGAGCTGTGCAATATAGCGTTTGTCACGCCGCTTTGTGGCACGGTCATCGGCATCCGGATTGCGTGTGGCAGCTTTGGCTTCTCGGTAGGCGTCAAAAAGCTCGCCTACCGTGACGTTCAGATTGTCATTGAATTTGATAGCCGCTGGGTTGTGACCACTGGCAATCAGGCCACGTTCACGCTTCCACTGCTCAAAGTCTGCCCACATCTCTTGAGACTTGTACGCACCTTTGAAGTAGTGAGTTTTATACTTTAACTTGCCGTTCGCTTGGCGTATCGGGTTGCCAGCCGGATCAGCTTGCGGCACGTAGATCACGCCGCGATTAGTGCTTTTGTGATGCTTCGGTTCTGCTGGTACTTGCCACTTCATTTTGATATCCTTCTTGATAAAATCCGTAATTACACGGATAAGGTAACAAAAAGGATGCGGCGGTATAACCCGAAAAAGGGCTATATGATGCGTAAAACAGACAAAACTTAGAATAACAGGGCTTTATAGCGTTGTGGTTATGAGCCTCGCGAGCTACCGGGCTGCTCCACCCCGCGTTATGTAACGTTTACCCTTGTTTTGTAGGCTTAACTGCCACATCCGTAAAATAATATACTACTAAGTCAATCGGATCTTGTTAGTGCTGTTTATAAGCGTTTATAGAAATAATCCGTAATATAATCCGTAAATCCGTAAGGGGTGAGCTAGGCCACAAAACTGCCCCGCAAAAATCACATAGTTGAGTCGTCGACCCTCTTGCCGAATAGAGCCTGATCAGCCGAGCTGACAAAGACTTGCACGCGCCTTACAGCCTCGGTAGCGTTGGCAAAATTGGCAACTTCTAAATGATCCACCTCCAGAGCGTCAGCCTTCTGCCGGATCTTCTCCAGCTCATCCGCAGAAGCTCTGAGCACATCCGCAACGGCGTCGAGGGCATCGAGTTTCAGCTGCGTCATGTTTTTCTGTGGCATTCCGTTCGCCCCTAACTTGGACACTAAATAAAGTTGTATCGGATTAGATAAATATAAAGCCTCGTTGATATTTGGCAATAAACAGATCGCTATTTTTGGAAAATAAGAACTAAAGACTTGTATAGCTCTTTATAGGTTTATAGAACAAACACATCACAAGGAGGGTAATAAATGCTTACAGAAAAACAGACCGCGATGGGCGAGGTCACTCTGTCCGATATTCAGGACTCATATTCGATCAATCAGATTGCCAGTATGCTCAGCCTTCATTACATGACTGTGCGTGGCTGGGTGTGCGATGGCAAGCTGCAAGGCTACAAACTCGGACGGCGGTGGTATGTGCTGCGGCGGGATCTCGATGCGTTCATAAATATCAGTGCAGGGGGTCAGCAATGCAACTAAGTCTATTTACAAATCCTAAAACGCAGTCTCGTCGTGGCGATCCTGATACTAGTCATGATGCCGTGGCAGATCTTTACACAACCGGCACACTCGGCCGCATGGAACTTGTCGCGCTGAACCTGATCCTTGCAAGTCCAGGCCTCACCGCTGCAGAACTCGAAGCGGAGCACGGTTTCATCCGAGGCCAGCTTCAAAAACGAATCAGTTCATTAATTCAGCAGGGGCGCGTCTTTCGAGGCGAGAAACGCAAGTGTTCTTTCTCCGGCCGAAGCGCATATACACTTTTTACAAGAAGTCAATTGAAAGGAAACTAACATGCCTTGGGAAGATAAACTTTTTGACAACTACGCCGATGCACAAACATTTATCGATGAAACGCCTGGCGAAAAACTCGTTAGCAAAGTTGGTAAGCAAACGCGTGTGCGATACATAGTGACCGAAGACGCTGCTCCAGTCGAGGAAGTGGAAGTGGTTGAAGATGCGTTACCGGCTGAAGATGCACCGGAAGTAGCCGAGGAAGCTGCTGATGTGGATGACAAAGACGACGAATGAGCTACTTGTTAGATGAAGCCTAACGAAATAGTACCACCCCGTCATTACAAGCGTGATGAAGGTCAGCTTGAGTGCTTCGAGGCGTTCCGTCAAATGTTTGGGAATCAGGCCGCGCTACATGCCTGCATGTTTAACGCGACTAAGTACATTTTTCGGCACGACAAGAAAGGTTGTACTCATCAGGCCGCGATTACTGACCTGGATAAAGCGATTCATTACATCGAGTTTGCGAAGTCTATTTACTCACAACTCGAAGAAGAAGACCTGTGAACAACAGCCTGCGTGTGCAGCCGATTTGCCTGCCGAAGAAAGTGTCCTTCTTCTTTCCACGGTAGGCAAGTCGGGCAGGTGTTTTGCAATGAATAAAAATGCACAAGAGTTTTCAAAAGACTTTTTGATCCTATGGTTTCCCGAAGACCGGCAGATACGGCTTTATCATACTCGCAAGTCAGGGAAGGCATCCGACCGAACACTACTGCAGATTTTTCCAGCACCTGACGGGCCGAACGATAGTCGACTGAACGACATGATCGCGAACTGGCTCATTTACTTTCAATTTGAAACATGAACCAAATAGACCCTCACAGATGTCAGGGTTGTGGCGCGCTCATTAACACTCCAGTCTGCCTCGCGTGTTCAACACGCATGCAGATGAAAAGGCAATATGCGAAGAATTTATCTTTACGACGATACGACAGCGGAACTGAGTCAAGCAACGCTCGACCAGATGCCAGAGGCCTCACGCGAACGGTATCTGAGAGCACGCACGATGTGGAAAACAGGAAGAGTCAAGAATTTCAAGTACTACAACCGAACGCTCGGCATAGTCGAAATGTCGATGCTAACCGATTATCTACGGATCGTGAAACGCTTCGACGATGCGTGGTTGAACTTCAACAAAAGCTTTCAGCAGCTTTTAACGAATTTGTCAAACGAGAGGGCAAGACAAAATGAACATGAATCTGAACCAGGCGATCAAGAAAACAACAACACTACTGCAGGAGACGCAACACCAGTGGTCGCGTCTGATGCCGCCTCACGTCGATGCAGACATGATGCTAGGCGTATTCATCAATCTGTTTAAAACTAACCCGACGCTGCTTGAATGCGAACAGACGAGCTTGTGGAGCGCCATCGCACAGTGCTGCAAACTCGGGCTGCGGCCTGACGGGCTTCTCGGTGAAGCATATATGATCCCCTACGGGCATAACGTCAAGCTCGTCATCGGCTATAAGGGGCTACTCGCACTTGCGCGACGTTCCGGCGAGGTCGCAAAGATCTCCACCGCCGTTGTTCGCGAAGGCGACCATTTTGAATACACGCTTGGTGATGAAGAGAAAATTGTGCATTCACCCACTGCCGAGAGTGACTCACCTATTACACATGCATACGTGATTGTAACGCTCACAAATGGTGAGAAAGTTCGGAAGGTCATGACGGCGTCAGAGATCGAGATCATACGCTCTCGCTACAGCAAAGGCTCTGATAAAAAGTCTAGCCCGTGGAATACCAGCCCCGACACGATGGCGCTTAAAACGGTTGTACGCAGCCTGCTTAATTCCGGCCTTGTCCCGATGAGTATCAGTAGACAGTTGCTCTCAGATGATGGCTCGGTGCAGCCGCTCGACCACCAGGAATTACAAGCGATTTATGACACAGAAGATAAGCGTGAGTTATTAGTCAGCGTCGGAGACGCGTCAGTTCAATAAGGACACTCACGCGCGGCGGTGGTGGATGTGTGCACCGCCGCCGCACCTTTTACAACGGATTGAATTATGAAAATCGAATGCTTGAATCACGTCAAAACTTTGAAGCTAAAACACCGTTTACAAATACCTAAGTGGCAGGCTGTTGGTATTCTTGAGACGCTATTTAACTTCGCTGCTGTCAACGCGGATGACGGTAATATTGGTCGATACACCAACGATGAAATATGCCTCTATCTTGAGTATTTTGACTCGTCTGACAAACTTATCGAAGCGTTGATTGAGTCTGGTTTTGTCGATGTTTGCGATGAACACCGGCTCTCGATTCATGATTGGAGTGAACACGCCCCAAAGTATATCAAAGACCGCATTGCTAAACGCAATAAACGTCGCTCCGTGTCGCAGACAGTCGTCGACAAGACGCCTGATGTCGACGCTGGTAGCAAAATGTCGGGCAAAATCGCTATTAACCAAGCCCAACCAAGCCAATCCAAACCAATCCAAAAGAAACGAGTTTCTGTTTCTCGTTTTGACAAACTACTCGACAAGTGGAATCAGACTCGCGGCGTGCGAAAGATCCGCAAGCTCACAGATAAACGCAAGCGTTCGTTGCAGTCACTCGATGACAGTTGGCTCACTGACGCAATGACCGCACTGACTAAGTTTCCGCTGAAGTGCTGGAAAGACGGGAGCTACGTTCCCACGTTCGATTGGTTCATCCGCAGCGACACGGTGACCAAGATTCTCGAAGGGGCATACGACTGGGTCACAAACCCTGACGCACCTGGTGCATCGTATTCTCCACCACCCGAGAAAACACTGTCGCAGCAAAAATACTCAGAGCTGTTTCAGCAGCTCAAAACATTACAACGTGCCGGCGAGGGGCGAAGTGACGAGGCCGAAGTGATTCGCAATCAAATGGGAGAACTGCAATGCGATTCGTTGGCATAGACCCTGGAAAAAATGGTGGAGTCGCGCTTCTTGATAACGGTAACGCGCACGCATGGAAGATGCCGGAAACAGAGAAGGACACGCAGGATCTCTTCGAGGAACTGGCGCTGGGTGACAAAGTCTTTTGCCTGATCGAAGAAGTACACGCAATGCCAGGACAGGGTGTGGTGAGCATGTTCTCGTTTGGCCGCAATTACGGCATGCTGCGTGCGATGCTCGTCGCTAACTACATTCCGTTTGAAACGGTAACACCACAGACCTGGCAACGGGAGTACGGACTCACAAACCGGCAGTGGTCAAAAACAGTCAAGAAAAACCATCACAAGGCGAGGGCACAGGAGCTGTTTCCGCATATCAAGATGACTCATGCGTTGGCAGATGCACTACTAATCGCAGAATACGGGAGAAGGAATTCCAAATGAGGCCACCACGCAAAGATACACCATGTGGGATCGCACTACGATCAAAACTCAACAGTCGAAAGAAGACGATTGAGACGCTAGCCAAACAGAGCGGCGTCTCGACATCGACGTGCAAACGCATCCTGCAGGAGTTGATCGCTGACGGTGAAGCCCGGGCGATTCCGCAATGGCGAGTTGTGAATTACGTCACCGGCGAGAAATATCTTGCGACCGAAGTCAACAGAGAAAAGAACGAGAGATTCGCAGGCAACGGCCCAACCCTTTACGTCAGGAGTTAGCGATGAAAGCACGATTTGTTAAACCACACACCCGAGAACGCTGTGTCGTTCGGGCTAGCACGATAGACGTGTTTGCCGCAATTAAGCCTGAGATTCAAAACCTTGGCATGACCGAAGTTGGCGTGATCGGTTTTATCAAACATTTACTGTTCTGGTGGCGAAAGCCACCACGTGAGACGAAATAAAGACATTTTGATACTGGCGGCTTTGCTAGTGTTGCCGCTACCACATGGCCTTTGGCTTCCGATTATTTGCTTGACGATTGAGGTTCGCGATGGAGTGCGTTGATTGTGGTTGTGCGATGACCTGGAACTCTGATATCGATGGCGAAGATGCCGATGGCAACGAAACCATAGAATCTTTTTGGTCGTGCAGCGACTACGAATGTGACCTTTTTATGATAATTATCAGAACCATATGAGAGTTTTTTCAAAAGCACAAGTGATCAAAGTCGTTGACGGAGATACTGTTGACCTGAAGATCGACTTAGGTTTTTACGTCCACGCGATTATCCGCATTCGTCTTCATGGGGTCGATACACCGGAGCGGGGATCGCCGCTGTTTGAGCAGGCTACCGAGGTTCATAGAGAGTTACTGAACGATGTCGCTGATGAAAACGGGCAATTCCTAGTGCGTGTTTATAAAACCGGCAAGTTTGGACGATGGCTCGGCTGGATAGATGGTGTCAACGACGTATTAGCAGAAACCTGGCCGTATAGAAAATGATTATTTTGCCTGATGAAAAACTCGTTGTTTTGACTGCTCCGCGAACCGGCAGCTTGCATCTACACCAAGCACTGTGCGCAAGACGAAATGCCTACTGGGTCGTAGGCACACAAAACGGTCACACATCGTCTCGGCATATCGCGACCATACCGAATGAATTTAGGCATTATCGTCGAGCACTTATCGTGCGTCATCCGTATAAGCGGCTGTTGGGACTTTATGACGAATATAACCGTCAACGCAGTGAGGCTAGAAAGAAACCATTGAGTCTGCTTGAATACGTCCATCAGCGTCACGCGTTCGGTTGGCGGCATAGTTGGTCTATTGCAAAATGGGCTGACGAAACCGTTTTTGATTTCACTTTTCGCCTTGAAAAAATTAGGTCGGATCTACGAGATGTCTTTCAGAGAGTCCCGACGATTAAGGCAGCAACCACCGAGCGTGATGACTGGCGATCCGTTTTTTCGCAATTACCGGATGCTGACCTGGCGAATCTATACAGCGATTTGATCGAAGACAGTTTATTTGGATATGCACATGATGTGATGCGACCCAACGTCGCTCCAATTTACAAATGCCTTTAAAATTACGCTTAAAAGAACACGACAAGCTCATAATAGGTGGCGCTTTTCTGGAAGTTGACAAGCTCTCTTTGTCAACCGTCACTGTTAGCGTGGAAGCTCCCGAAGACATTACGATTTTCAAACAACGAAAAACGACTTGCCATAATGGCTCAGATTCAGCAGAATACGATGAGTCGTCGAACGACCAATCGAAATAACCTGTAGAACGGGCTGACGCCATTTTGGCGAGCAGTCCGTTTTTTTTTGCATTCGGAGAAACACATGGCATCTGGAACGACAGATAAAGGTAAATATCTTTTTTTAAAGTACGCTTTCGACGGTGAAAGTGTTCCGGCGACCTATCGTCTGATTCTTTGTGAAGATGATACGAGTCCCACTAAAGCCACGGATACTCTCAGTTCTCTCACAGAGCTGGCCGATGGGTCTGGTTACAGTTCGGGCGGTAAAGCTCTCACCAGTAGTGAAGCAACTGTTACCGAAGTCGACGGCACTGTCGGTGCTAAGGTCGTGTGGGATGACCAAACCTGGACAGCAACCGGCACTTTTCCAGTTAGCGGTTCGGGCGCTCGTTGGGCTGTCATCACGGATGGTACGGCTGGTAGCTCCAATGTATTGGCGTACTTTGATCTGAGTAGCAACCGAACGCTAACAACTGACCAAACGCTGACGCTGCAAGGCTTAGAGGTAGACCTGAACGAACCGGCTTAGGAGTCGTAATGGAACTTCTGCTCAAAGTTGGTGATAGTGAATCCCCGACAGGATATAGGGATGGAGATATCGTGTGCGCGTTTGCGACCGATCACATCCTGAAGGTGAACGCGCAGACGATAATGTCTGCGCCGGTCGAATTAGATTCGGTGTCCGGCCTGAATCCTTCGGGAACGCTGTTAGAACTATTGTGTGAGATCTCTAGTGAGTTTAGGTTCGTTCGCCACGGCAGCAGCGTTGTGCGAACGAGCCTGGTCACTGGAGAGGAGACGATGCACGATGCGACTACAGCAGAGTCGATTCATGTAACCCCCTTTTTAAAACGTCGGCTAAAGCACCCTCGCCACAAAATCTTTGGTGAGACAGGAAGTGAATACTGGTTTGGTGGTACGCGTCAGTTTTCGGCGACAGAAATCTGGTCAGTTTTAGAACAGCACTCTGATCATTCACGTGCGGATTACCGCACTTGGCCTTTCAGCTTTGCCGAACGCTCGCATTTTCTGCCAATGTCATGTGCGGGATACGACGGGCATGAAGATGATATCTCGCATCCCACCGCGCAAAAACGATGCGAGCCGGTGACTGAAGATAACGGCACGCCTGAACCGATTGATATTGCGAAGCGCGAATGGTTCGTGCCGTACTGGGATCTCTCCCAAACTCTAAGTTTAAATATCGACGACGTTAGAGATAACGCGATGATGATTGATGCTCGGATGACCACCGGAAGTCCGGCTTTAGATTCGACAAACATTTCCAAAGTGATAAACGGTCTTATCTGATGGCAACTGTCACAACTTCAATTGGCACAAACTCGTCCATCGATACTGAAACGCCATCAAGCGGCAGTGGCTCGAATCCGTATACCGTTACATTTACTAATGATCCCACCGGCGTGTCCGTTGGCGATTCAATGGAAATCTCTAACGGCATGGGGACGACGTATAACTACCTTGTGACCGAGATCTCCGGCAGTGACTACACCCTCAAATGGATTACCGGCGGTGGTTTTGCTACGAATCCCTACGGAATCACTGACCCGTATTACAACCAGGCCGATGGAACATTTAAACGTACGTACTCGACGATAGGTGCTTGGGAAAGCGACCTGGATGACACGAGTTACTATTCGTCCAGCGATGATGCCGTCGGTGAAGCGTACAACGACTCAGTCTTCGATGAATATATAGTCATCGACAGCGGCGGCACGGTTGGCCTGTCTTCCGTCACATTAACTGCACCTTCATCAGAGAGGCATGATGGTAAGGCTGGCACTGGTACAAGAATTGAATACACGGGCAACGAAGGCAGTTCATTTCGTATCCGGCGAAGTCAGTGTACGGTCGAATGGCTTGAACTTGATCTTACTAGTACCGGATCATCGGTGTCCGCTGGATTAAACTTTGGCACAAATTCCACGCAAGAAGTTTATGCCCGGAACAACATAATCCACGGGTTGACGACCCAAAGCACGCATATCCACGGCGTCTACATCTGGGGCACTGGTGACTCGTCAAACACTCGTTACTTGATGAATAATCTCATTTACAACATGGACAACTCGTCCAGTAGTAAATCCGCCTCGGGCGTCACGGTATCGAGCGGGAATTGGGGCGTCTATCTTTATAACAACACAGTCTATTACGTGAAGTCGACCGCGGTCGGCGACGATGCTTTTTGCTTCAGCATTCACGACACCGATACTTTCATTAAAAATAATATCGCAGCACGACCGAGCGCATGGCATTCGAGTTATCAAAAGTGTTTTGCGGAATCTGGCTTTTCTGGCTCTACGCACGATTACAACCTTTCAACAGATTCAACTGCGACGGGAACAAACTCGTTAACAGGCGAAGATTATGAAGATCTGTTTGTCTCTGTAACAGGCGGCACAGAAGATCTGCACCTGGAGGAAGGTGCGGCTGCTATCGATGCGGGGGTGGATCTAGGAACATCCCCGACGGGCGTCAATATCGACATAGACGGTTTTGACCGCGACACAGTAGCGTCATGGGATATTGGGGCTGATGAGTATGTTTCAAGTGCAACTGTTGTCACTCCGTCAGCGGCGGCGTTCGTTGCTGACGCGGTATCACCAACCGTTGCGAGTGGTTTGTCACTCACGCCATCTGTTGCTGCGTTTGTTGCTGACGCTGTGTCTCCAACGCTGTCGAGTGGCTTATCGCTAACACCAGCGGTAGCCAGCTTCGTCGCTGATGCAGTATCGCCAACCGTTGCGAGTGGTTTGTCACTCACGCCATCTGCCGCTGCATTCGTCGCTGCCGTAGTGTCTCCAACGCTGTCGAGTGGCTTATCACTGACCCCAGCGGTGGCTAGCTTCGTCGCTGATGCGGTTTCACCGACTGTATCTATCAGCGGTGGTGGCATTGATGTTACACCGAGTGCTGCCAGCGTCGTTGCAGCTGCACAGTCACCGACCGCATCAATCGCTCTCTCACTAACACCGGCTGCTGCAACCCTGGTAGCTGACGCACAGACACCGACCATAACAAGTGCTTTGTCACTAACGCCAGCCGCAGCCAGCGTCGTGGCGACCGGAATTTCCCCAACAGCTTCAAGCGGCTTAACTCTTACACCGGCAGTAGCTCCAAGTGCAGCCAGTGCTGTTTCGCCGACCGTTACTAGTGATATCTCGCTGACACCGGCTGTGGCGAGGTTCGTCGCTGCGGCAATAGACCCAACGGTAGTTGTCAGCGGCAGTTCGATTGTTACACCTGCTGCGGCTGTGGTCGTCTGCCGAGCAAGCGTTCGATCAGTTGATCCTACCGGAATTTTATATATCGACACCCCACGAATTAAAGCTCCGTCCATCGCGTCACCACGGATTAAGTCACCAGACATCAGCGGACACATCGAAAGGTAAATATGGTTACTCAACTCAAAAACACCTCAGGCGATTACATAACGATCCAGAGCGGCGAAAGTTGCAATCTGACCGGCACTGTGAAAAGCACTGAGGGTGTGACTATTACCTCGCTGACGACTTTCACCGTCACACTTTATGACGCCACATCCGGTGCGATTATCAACAGCCGAAACAAGCAGAATATTAACGGTGTAAATGGCGGCACATTCACATCAGGTGACTATGTTCTCGAACTCGATTCCAGCGATACCACTGCGGTCGGAGACATTGAAGATGATACGACGCAGGATCGCATAGCTCGATTTGAATTCACTTACGACGATGGCGATTCAACACGTACAGGAATAGAAGAATTCAGCTTCAAAATTGAAAAGATGAAAACAACCATTGGCGTCGGCAGCGGTGCTAATGAAATTACGTTGACTGTTACTGATTCGAGTGCAAATCCTGTTGCGGAAGCAACGGTTTATGTGACTACCGACTTGGCGGGGCAAAATGTGGTGGCCGGGCCGGTGATTACAAATGTAAGCGGTGTAACCCCGACTTTGTTTTTAGACGCTGGCACATACTACTCTTTTTCAAGCCACGCTGATTACACTTTCACTAACCCGCAGACCGTGACTGTCTCATAGCTGAATCAACCTATTACGACAAACATCGAGAGACGATGCGGACACGCACCGCTGCGCAAAGCGCAAGCGGACGCGATATCTCTCCGCTGCCACGCGTGCGTTCGGGTAGACGTAAAACGTCGTGCAAAACTTCTTTTCGCAAGTTCTGCGATACATACTTTAAAGAAGTGTTCAATATACCCTGGTCGGACGACCATCTGAAAGTCATCGATAAGATAGAACGAGCTGTGCTGGCCGGTGGTTTGTTTGCATTAGCCATGCCCCGTGGCTCGGGGAAAACCACGCTCTGCGAAATCTCGGCGCTATGGGCGATTCTGTACGGCCACCGAAAATTCATTTGCATGATTGGTGCGAGTGAAGACGCTGCGGCACAAATGGTTGATTCCATTAAGGCCGAGATCGAGGTGAATGAGTTGCTTGCGGCAGACTTTCCTGAGGTGTGTTATCCGATTGAAAAACTTGATGGCATCGTTAATCGAACAAGCGGTCAGCTTTACAAAGGTAAGCGGACGCACATCACCTGGACAGCAAAAGAAATCGTGCTGCCGTCGATACCTAAGTCGACTGCGAGCGGCGCGATTGTAAAGTGTGCTGGAATCACCGGCCGTATCCGTGGCATGAAATTCAAACGACCGGATGGCAAATCTGTCCGGCCTGATTTTGTGATTTGCGATGACCCGCAGACGGACGAATCTGCTCGGAGTCCGTCACAATGCGTCACTAGAGAAACAATCCTTGCGACCGCCATATTGGGACTCGCAGGTCCTGGGCAGAAAATGTCCGGCATCATGCCATGCACAATCATTCGCGACAACGACATGGCGATGCGGATGCTGGATCGGGAAAAGCATCCAGAATGGCAGGGGGAGCTTACCAAGATGGTCTACAAGTGGCCTGATGCTACCAACCTTTGGGATGAATATGCGGAGCGGCGTGCGGAGGAATTGCGATCCGATGGCGACGGTAGCCAGGCAACCGCCTTCTATGCCGATAACCGCGAAGAAATGGATAAAGGCGCGATTGTCAGCTGGTATGACCGATTCAATGAAGATGAGCTATCAGCGATCCAGCACGCCTACAACCTTCGCATTCGTGATGAGTCTGCATTTTTCTCCGAATACCAGAATGCTCCGGTCGTCGATTCCGAGCAGAGTGATATTTTAACGACCGATGAAATTGCTGAGAAAGTGAATGGCCTCAAGCGTGGCGAAGTCCCTGGCGACGTTGATAAGCTCACCTGCTTCATCGACATTCAGCAGAAAGTACTGTTCTACACCGTCGTCGGATTCGCACCCAACTTCAGCGGCTACGTGATTGACTACGGAATTTATCCTGACCAGAAACTGCGGTACTTCACATTACGCGAAGTTCGCACAACCCTTCAGCAGAAAAAACGTGGCGCTGGCCTGGAAGGGGCAATATTTCACGGCCTCGAAACGCTCACTGATAAGCTGCATGACACTATATACACCCGTGATGACGGAGCAGAGCTTCTTCTCGATTTAACGCTTATCGACGCAAACTGGGGACTCACGACCGACCTGGTGCATCAATTCTGTCGCAACACGAAACATCGCGGGAAAATCATGCCAGCTCACGGTCGCTACGTTGGTGCTGCCAGTAGACCGTTCAATGAGTATTCGCGGAAAAAAGGTGAGAGAATTGGGTACAACTGGCGCATCCCGACGGTCAAAGGAAAGCGAGTAGTCCGCCACTTGCTATTTGATAGCAATTTCTGGAAATCGTTCTTGCACGCACGGTTTGCTCAACCGTTTGGCGATGCGGGAAGCCTGACGCTATTTAAAGCAAAACCATCGGTTCACCAAATGATTGCAGACCAATGCTGTGCGGAATACCGTATCCGCACGGCTGGACGCGGACGGACGGTGGACGAATGGCGGTTACCACCAAACAAGCCAGACAATCACTTTCTTGACTGCCTGGCGGGATCATGCGTGGCCGCATCGGTGCTCGGAGTAAAACTGTCAGGATTGCGTATGACGCCAACGAAACGCGACTCAGACGACGTGGAAGACCCTAAGAAATACAAACGCAAACGAGTAACTTATTTGGAGTAAGAGATGGCTAAGAAAACGACAAAGAAACGTGGGCGACCAAAAGGTAAAGGTAATGCACAGGTGCAGACAGTAGATGTGCGGCTGTCCCGTTGCAATAAGTGTGGAAGCACCGAACGCAGCAAGTATTACCAGAAGCGGGAGCTCGCTCTCACAGGAATTAACCAGGATGGTGAGATTTATAACCGCGTCATTTGGCGGCGAACTCGGTGTCTTGAGTGTGATCAGATCCGTGACGACCGCACATACATCTTTGTGCCTCCAACCGATTGACCAGGGGTCGGTGAAAACGTAAAGTGTCTCAAAAGTCCGGCCGGCTTTCCGGGGGAGAAGAAGTAGTGTTCCACTCCCCCGGTTTTTTTATGCGCTGAAACTTTTTGCAATACTATGCCGATCTATATAAATAAATAAAGTCTTTGGCATTAAAGTGCTCTTCGCGGCGGCTGTCGCGATTCGAGCCGTTTGGAAGTACCTCTGACCCCCCCCGCGTTGGGGGCTTGGTGTACATATGTACACTAGTGTACACCTGTACACCTAATATGCACATCATATAAGCGAGGGTTTATATAAGCCAATGTTGATGCGTTGTGATGTTAGATAGTGCACGGATGTTCACTAGTTGCGTGTAAGGCTCTGAGATGCGTTCTAACGCGATTAGATGCGTTATGGGCTATGATACCTATTGAACGTTCTGCGCTCGTTACGGGCTAATCTGGAGATCCGTTTTTTGATGCGAGCGCATAAAACAGGCCTGAATTAGTTAATTCAGGCCTGTTGACAGTTAAATTGTCGGTGTTGACTAGATTAGACGGCAACTCGGCGTATTGATCATTGGGCATATATTCCTAAGAGCTGAGTAGATATGGTCATCGTTCAAATATGGATATAGGTTGTCACATATCCATATTGATATATCCGTTAGATATAAAATATCGAAACAAAATCGTTTTTGTATATCGTTGCACTGTGCATTTCGATATATCAATATGTCGTGAATATCCTCTATTGGTGACCCATTATTCAAAACTAGGGTATCGCCCTTTTCGTATAGTTCGACTAATTCATTATTAGAATTATACTTCTCAAGTGTTTCTTGTATTTTTTCGTTTAAATATGCGTAGTGTTCAAATGTAATTTTCATAATTGTTACCCTCTTTTATTAATTGGTATTAGTTGCGCCGATGGTCGTCAGCGTGAATATCAATCGCAAAACCTGACTCAATCGCATTGTAGTATTCACGGGTTGATGCTGCTTTTAATGTCAATCCAACTACCCTACCGTGTTTGCGTCCACGTGGGTCGAGAAAACGTAGGTCTGTTTTATCTCCATCAATTACCGTGAATCCGTTCCAAATCCCGGGAAGTGTTACGTGTTGCTTGCCTCTAGTTGAACCAAATACAACAGCACAATTAATCCCGCGACTAAGACAGTCTAGAATGCCGGCATTATTAGTTTCACTGCGCGATGCGGTAATCCAGTAATTACGCTCTTGTAATCCGGAGCGCTCCAAGCGCTTTGTATAATCGTAAAAATACCCGCGCGAGCACTGATACCGATAATAGTACTCCATATCTATAAATTGCTCCCAAGGCAAATCCGAAAACATATTCAAACGAAAACATGGTATATATCCGGTCTTGACCCCATGCTTGCATTTATTTTCCAATTCCGTTTCTAGTCGATTCAAGAACCAACGACGGTGCTTGAAGAATGCTATTGTTCGCGCTATTTTGCCTATATGTATACGCTCGTAAACAGAACGTAAACCGGTTAGATCTAAGCAAGTATCCGCGCACGTTGTGGCATTTTTACACGTGTTATATCCACTGATTTTGTGTGGCGCTAACGACAATCCGAAAGACCGGTATTCTGTATCGGATTTATTAGACTTTGCAAGCTTAGTATTTTGATCGCCATCGCTTAAAAGCTTAGTGCAATGGATTGTATAGTCAATTGACGCCGTGAATTTGCCGGACAGTGTCGTACCTTGTGGAATGTGAACAATTGGTGCACCATGCCGAAAGTCTATAACCTTTACACAATTTGCGTTCTTTATTTCCTCGGCGTAATCTTTTTGAAAGTCTATTTTTACATTTCTCTTTTTGGTTTTTGTAGTTGTCATAATTAGCGTTCCTTTTATAAGTGCTTATAAATTAGCAAGAGCGAAATACGTAATAGAATTCCCCCCATTTGACGACGGTGTTTTCGTTTTCAAATTCTCTTAATATTTTGTCCTCGTCGATATACCAACTTAATTCGTCCTGTACAGTGGAATTCCTAAAACCGGTCAATTCCCAAAAACGATCCACTGCGTACTGCTTAAGTGGAATTCTACCCACTGCACTTTCTATGCACGCAGTATATGCCTCTTCAAAGTGCTTTAAATCCCATTCTGAAAAGAATGATATATATGCCGCAATCGCGTCTCCATCATGATTTTCGGAAGCTTGCATAACTTCCGCGATTCCGTCTAATCCGTTGTATAGGACAAAATGCGACGAGATACCGTCAACGTCGTGAATTTCCCATTCTTCTGCAAAGGATGATTTCGATTCGGCTAGCATGGATTGTATTTCGCCGTGCATCTCATCAATATCCGAACTGCAATCAATCCATTTTCCATGGAGTCTGCCTTCGTTGTAAGACGATAGGCAGGCAACATAGATTCGTGGTTTTGTTGTTTGTGTAGTCATTTCTAGTATTCCTTTTATATATGTGTGATTAACTAAACAGCGCTGCCGAAATAACAACAGCAGCGAATACCGCAACATTAATAAACAAGCGCGTACGCTGTTGTAATTCCTGCTTAGCTTTATTCGCTCGGGCTTGGGCTTCATGGAATTGCCAATGTCGTTCACGTTGCATTGTTTCAACGTCCAAAATTCGCATCTTAATAACATCGCGCGGTATTTTGACCGATTCCGCATATGCGTATACTCGCTTCCATGCTTGCCCCCGTTT
>VTLG01007847.1_pt1 | contig 25344 bp, 31 predicted proteins | sample 4694571 | NCBI WGS metagenome assembly VTLG01 (sample SAMN12604809, study PRJNA352737) | marine metagenome | biome: ENVO:00000447; feature: ENVO:00000209|ENVO:00000569|ENVO:01000036; material: ENVO:00002151; isolation source: viral sequences binned using virsorter ...
GAAAGAGGCCGGTCGTGTTTTCACAGAGATCTTGACACTGCCATCTCCGAGTGTAGCACTTTATACGGAGAAGGGAACTTTAGAGACTTTCCCGATGAAGTCCAGCAGATCCTGGTTAATATGATGTTTAACATGGGCCGCCCTCGTCTTTCTAAATTTAAGAAGATGAATGTGGCCCTTCAAAAACATGACTGGGTAGAGGCTGCCAAAGAAGGCAGAGACTCTCGTTGGTATCGTCAAGTGACTAATCGAGCAGAAAGATTAATGACTCGACTTGAAAATATTTCTTGACAATTTAATCTCCAGCCTTCATAATACGTCTCATGAATATTTTTATACTTGATAGAGACTTAGACAAGTGTGCAGAGTACCACATCGACAAACATGTCGTAAAAATGCCTTTAGAGGCAGCACAGATGCTCTGCACAACTCATTGGATAGACACCTACCTAGGCTACGTTCCTCGTAAGCTGTGGAAAGAAGAGCTTGCAATACTTAGAAAATGCAAGCACCCGGAGAATGTAACTTATGCCGTTGCGATGGCGAACCATCCTTGCACTATATGGACTCGTAGTAGTCTTGATAACTATGAGTGGCTTTTCTGCTATGCACTGGCTCTCAACGAGGAATATGGATTCCGATACGGAAAAAGCCATAAATCAGTGTATGCAGTCGCGAATTCACTACCAAATATACTACACATCCCAAGGGATGGCCTCACCCAATTTGTACAGGCAATGCCAGAGAGCTGTAAGAGAGCCGACCCAGTAGAAGCATACAGGTTGTTTTACCACAAAGATAAAGCTCCCTTTGCTAGCTGGAAGTACAGAGAGAAGCCATATTGGTGGGATGAAACTGAAGCAAATTACGACAGGAGAATAACCGCGTGAGCAGAGTAGAATTGGTGCACGCTTCTAGTCCGGAATTAATGGATACTATTGCATATATTGCAAGAGTGTCAAACCCCGCAGGACAAAACAACACAAAAACAGGCGAACGCCTTATAAAGTACATGATTCGAGAGGGGCACTGGTCTCCTTTTGAAATGGTAAACATTTGTCTCGAAATTGAGACTACTCGGGATATAGCTAGACAGATTTTAAGACATAGGTCTTTTTCTTTTCAAGAGTTCAGTCAGCGGTATTCTGATGTAAACGTGTTAGGTGATGTTACTTACCGAGAAGCAAGAGGACAAGACTTAAAGAATCGCCAAAACTCAGTACGAATGGAGGATCCTCACATTCACGAAGAGTGGAGGCAAAAACAAGAAGTCGCTTGGTTAGCCGCAAATGATGCATATAGATGGGCTATAGACCAAGGGCTCGCAAAAGAGCAGGCAAGAGCAGTGCTTCCTGAAGGAATGACTAACTCTCGTCTGTATATGAATGGCTCCGTTCGTAGCTGGATTCATTATGTACAGTTGCGAAGCGGAAATGGAACACAACTAGAGCACAGAGAAGTAGCCATTGAGTGCGCTCAAAGGATTTCTACTGTGTTCCCAATGATTATGGATTTTGTAGATGACGAATAGCAAGTATCCCCCTGCTCAGGAAGAGCCAGTAGAAGACGATGTATACGATTTTGACCCAGTATCAAAGCCTGCTCATTATGCAGACAGTGATATAGAGTGTATTGATGCTATGTGTGCCGCTTTCGGGCGTTACAATGTAGCGAAGTATGCTCGAATCAATGCCTTTAAGTATCTCTGGAGGGCTGCTGAGAAGCATACGTCTCCCGAGGAAGATACCAAGAAGGCTATTTGGTACCTCAAGTTCAGTATCGGAGAAGACCCTCGTGCCGACTAAGCGAGTAAAGAGGAAAGCCCATGAAAACATCACAGATGCGAATGTAAAGCATGTGATAAGTTTGTTAGGGGCAAAAGATTCAATTACGAAAAAAGAAGCGTGTGAGATTCTAAATATCTCATACAATACTACTCGTCTGAATAATATCATTCAGCAGTACGAAGAGAAAGCAGCTTTTACAGAAAAGAGAAAAGCTGCGAACCGTGGAAAGCCCGCAGACAAGTTCGAGATATCTCAGGCAGTTCTCTTTTACTTAGAAGGAAATAGCGTTGCAGAAATTGCAAAGTCTCTGTATCGCTCTCCTTCCTTTGTAAAAACTATTATTGAGAAGCTAGGAGTACCTACTCGAAGAAAGAAAGACGAGAGAAGGCATCCTTTGTTGTTGCCGGAACAGTGTGTTGCAGAAGACTTCGAAGTAGGAGAGCGAGTTTGGTCTGCTTCATATGACGCTCCTGCACAAGTAGATGCAAGGCTAGATGATAGTGTCTATATGAAACGGTATGGCAGCCCTTGCTATAAAATATATGTGTTCGAGAAAGTAGACACTTCAGATAGCTGGTTTCCTGGCATAGAAGTAGGCGGCTTTAACGCATACTGCCTTGCATATGACCTGGGCAAGTTGTCTCACTTAGAAGAGGCAGGTGTAGACCTTCAGAGGATTTAATTATGACGTGGACTCATTTTTGTAAGGAGGCTGGCACAATAAGAAACGTTCTCAAGGACGATGTATGCTTTCGTTGTATGCTTTCTGAGGATGAAATTCCTAACTACCCCGGTAAGTTCTGGACATACCCGGCAAAGCGGCTGGTTAGCTGGCAGGAATCTCAACAGTATTATTACTACTTAGACAAAAAAAGTTCTTGACATGAATGTCAAAATCTCCTATAATATATTTCAAATCTTAGGGAAACAAGTTTCCCAAATAAACAAACCAACCAAAAGGACATAAACGTGGCTTGGGATCAAGAAAAGAAAGACGCAGTAATCGCAGCATATCAGGAACAGAATCCTACTCCTGAAAACTCCATCGAAATTGTAAAAGAAATTGCAGAAGAGTATGACGAGTCTCCCAACGGAGTTCGTATGATTCTTAGCAAGGCTGAAGTGTATGTGAAGAAAGCTCCTGCAGCTCCTTCCAACGGTAATGGCGGTGGTGGTGGCGGTACTCGCGTATCCAAAGCCGCTGCACAAGAAGCACTTGTCTCAGCTCTCACCGATATGGGTGCAGAAGTTGATGAAGAGATCATCAGTAAGATGACTGGTAAGGCTGCACAGTACTTCACCTCGGTGTTGACGAACGCAGCGTAGCTCAGCGATTTGTAGCAGTAAAGTGACCTGGACGGGGCTTCGATGCCCCCACCTCCACCAAAAGCGCATCACGGTGTGTTTTTGATGGGGGTGAAAGGTTTCGACAGGGCAGAAATAGACTACGATAGAGCAACTTAAACATAAACGCTAACGACGACGTTTATTCTCTAGCTGCTTAAAGCTAGACGGGGTTTGGCCCACCTTGTTATCCAACGGGCCTTCATTTCTCCTAGCAGGGCAGTAAAAGATTTTGCTAATCTACTAGGAAGAGGTAATGAGAAAGCAAGAGTTAGCAAATTTGGTCACCGAATACGGTGATGCAATTATCACTTACAAAAGTGAAAACTCAAAAAAGCTAAAGTATAATGTTTGCACGCTAGACTTTAGCACCCCATATATTCAGAAGAAAGTTAATAGGGCGAAAGAGTCTGAAGGGACTCTTTTGCTTTTTTGCTGGGATACGGATTCGTATAGACTGCTAAAGCCGTCTAACGTAAAAAGTGTCGTTCCTCTGTCTTCGATTCTAAAGAACGAGGATTAAATGGAACTTCATGAAGCCCCGGCCGCTTTTGAAAAAGTAGTACATGTAGACGAAGAGAAGAATATTCAAGTAAGACTCTCTGTAAATACATTCAGAGATATAGAGTATCTTCACCTTCGTAAGTACTACTTAGACTTTGATGAAGAGTGGAAGCCTTCAAAAGAAGGTGTAGCTATGGAGTTAGATTTCGATAACTCTAGGGCGCTTTTCGCGGGTCTAGTAGAGATACTTTCATTGGCAGAAGCGAAAGATATACTAGAAACTTACTTCAAAGATTATTTGGACGAGATCTACAATTAAATCTTGACTTTCTCTCCTCTCGGCTGTATAATATAGTTTCATTCAGTGAGGGAAGTCATGGAACTTTTAGACTATCTTAGCGATATGTACTACAAGGGTAGTCCTGTCGTATCGGATGCTGAGTTCGACGTTTTGTGTTCAGCGTATAACTATGTGCGTGTAGGGCATAAGATTACGGATGGGGTTCCTCACTTCATTCGCATGTACTCTCTGCAAAAAGTTTTTACAGACGAAGAAGTTTCGGACTTTTCCGAAGGAAGAGTCGTCGTAAAAACTCCTAAACTGGATGGTGCAGCCGTATCTCTTCTCTACGGAGGAGGGCGACTGCTACTAGCTTTAACGAGAGGTGACGGAAATCTAGGTAGGGAAGTTACAGATAAATTTCTGTTTCTTGTCCCTCAGTGTATTTCTTATACCGATAAGCTAGTACAAATCACAGGCGAAGTGGTTGCTCCCAAAGAAATTCCTAACTCTAGGAACTTTGCTGCGGGGTCACTGAATCTGAAGGACGTGAGCGAGTTTCATAACCGGCCACTCACCTTTGTAGCCTATGATTTACAAACGGAGGGAGAACCTGAAACGGAAACTTATACTGAAACCTTAAATCTCTTAGAAGAACTAGGATTTCAAAGTGCTCAAGGCGAGGGTCTTGAGGACGAGTTTCCTACTGATGGAGACGTTTTTCGTGTAAACTCTAATACACTGTATTATAATATGGGGTTTACAGCACACCACCCGAGAGGGAGTGTAGCTAGAAAAGAGTTGAAAGAGGGGGTTCTCTCTCGACTTTTGGATGTTGTGTGGCAAGTAGGAAAATCCGGAGTGGTAAGTCCAGTAGCAATCCTGGAACCCGTTAACATTAACGACGCTACCGTTTCTCGTGCAACACTGCATAACATTCAATATATTCGTGCATTAAATCTTGAGATTGGATGTCAAGTAGAAGTTATTCGGAGTGGCGAGATTATACCTCGCATTGTTAGACGTGTTGACTAGTCTGACATCCGAAAAAATAGTTCTTGACAAAAACCTCAAAATTTCATATAATATGTGTTCAATTTCAATGAAAGGTTCCCACATGAGAGAAATCGTTCCTCCCACTGAGTGTCCTAGCTGTGAAGCTCCACTTGAGTGGTCGAATGATTTACTTTATTGCAGGAATTCCGAATGCTTCTCTCAATCTTCAAAGAAGATAGAGCACTTCGCTAAGACTTTGAAAATCAAAGGGCTTGGCCCCGCCAGTATACAAAAGCTGGAGTTATCAGACTTTGCAGATATCTATACACTGACAAAGATGATGATAGCAGAGGCTCTCGATTCTGAGAAGGTTGCAGAGAAGTTATTTTTTGAAATTAGAAACTCAACAAATGCAAGTTTGAACTTACTTCTACCCGCACTAGGTATTCCTTTGGTTGGCAAGACAGCCTCCGCTAAACTTTCATCAGTCTGTAAGAGTATTCATGATGTAAACTATGAAAGTTGCAAAGAAGCAGGTCTTGGGCCAAAGGTTACTCAGTCGGTAATAAATTGGGTAGAAAATGAGTATCCTTTCTGTGAACTACCACATAGTTTCGAATTCGACCAACCAGTGGAGCAACCCTCTGTTCAGGGAGTTGTCTGTATTTCTGGTAGACTAAAGAGTTTTAAGACGAAAGCAGAAGCAACAGAAGCTCTGAATGAGCGAGGCTACCTTGTTAAGTCGTCTGTAACGATGGATGTTACACATCTAGTAAACGAAAGTGGTATCGAATCAGCAAAGACTCAGAAAGCAAGAGACTCTGGCATTATTGTTGTCACACATCTAAAAGACCTTATTGGAGAACTACATGGCATTGCCTAAGTGGACTGACGAGCGTACTGATACTCTCGTAAACTTTGTAGGTGACGAATCACCTATCTCTCAAGCAACGGTGGCGGAAGCTGCTGATTCGCTTGAAACCTCTACTCGTTCTATCTCTAGCAAACTGCGAAAGATGGGCTACGAAGTAGAACTCGTATCCGCCTCTTCTGGCCGTAGCTTTAGCGACGATCAGGCTGCAACTCTTGCCGCATTTGTGCAAGATAACAGTGGCGAATACACCTATGCTCAAATCGCTGAGCATTTCGAAAGCGGGACTTTCAATAAAAAGCAAGTTCAAGGAAAGATCCTGTCTATGGAACTCACGGACCACGTGAAGCCGGCTCCCAAAGTGGAAACGGTTCGTACTTACTCGGAAGAGGAAGAAGCCCAGTTTATCGAACTGGTAAACGGTGGCGCTTTTGTAGAGAATATCGCAGAAGCTCTCGGTCGTGAAATTCCTAGCGTTCGTGGTAAAGCTCTCAGCTTGCTGCGGGCCGGTGTGATCGACGCGATTCCGCGTCAAGAACACACCAAGGGCGCTGCGAAAGAAGATCCTCTCGAAGGGATCAACGGTATCGAAGAAATGACCGTAGAAGAAATTGCTGATGCAATCGGCAAAACTGTTCGTGGTGTAAAAACGATGCTTACTCGTCGTGGTATTTCTGCCAATGACTACGACGGGCGTGCTCGAAAAGAAAAAGCCGCAGGCTAATTTCTTTTTATTAAGCCTCCTGCTTCGGTGGGAGGCTTCTTTTTGCAAGTTTTTCGGGGGAAAGTTTGAACTTAGCGAGCGCACTTATAAAACAAGTGCTTGTGCTACAGGACTTTGAGACCTGGAGCAACGTTCGTCGAGATTATTTACCTTCGCAGTATCATACTATTTTTGCACAAATAGAGAAACACTCGAGTAAATACCACAAACTTCCCACCTTTGAGGACTTAGAACTCAATCTACGTGACTCTGCAACTCTTGAAAAGCTTTATGCTATTCAATCTGTAGAGGTAGAAGCAGACGCATATATGCTTCTGGAGTATCTCAAGAATGAGTATACTCAAAAAGAGATTCTAGATTCCCTCGAAAACTATGTAGAAAACTCTGTATCTTTTGAAGATGCAGAAGAAAGTGTGTCTCATCTGCATCAGATTGTTATTGATATAGAGGACAAAGTAGACCTGCAGAAACCTGAAGAGAGTATGCAGCGTATTCCTTTGTTTGATTCCGATGATGATCTTGACAAGTTCATTCCACTTGGCTTGAATGCTGAGTATGATGATATGTTTACTTTTTCACCTACAGATTTAGTTCTGATTGGTGGTAGAAGAGGTGCAGGTAAGTCCATTACGTGTGCAAATATTGCTCACAACATCTGGAAGTCTGGCCGCTCAGCACTCTATTTTACTATAGAAATGCCGAGTCGTCAGATTCTCCAGAGACTTTGTTCTATTGCCACAGGCTTAGATTTTGGCAAACTCAAGGCTAAAAACCTTTCTGTAGTTGAGTGGTATGCAGTTGCAGAATGGTGGGCAAGTCGCTTTGTAGAAGGCGAACCCAAACTCGAGGACTATAAGATCCATAGAGACTTCGATAAGTTCCATCATGATCTCACAACTACCTGCGAGCTTCTCCCGACTCGTCAGCTAGATGTAATTTATGATCCGAGCCTTTCCTTGTCTCGTATTCGAGCAGAGCTTGATAAGAAAGTTGAAAACCTAAATACAGGCGTAGTTCTTGTGGACTACATCAACCAAGTCAAGCGTGGAGGTTTGAATACTCGAGCTGGTCAATATGACTGGACGGAACAAATAGAAGTGAGTAAAGCACTCAAAGGTATGGCACAAGAGTATAACTGTACAGTTGTCTCGCCGTACCAAATCGACGCAACCGGCGAAGCGCGTTTTGCTAAAGGTATTCTGGATTCGGCAGATGCAGCGTACACTTTAGATGCTTACACAGAAGAGGATTCTTGTATCACCTTCAAGTGTGAGAAAATGCGTAACGCCGGTATGCGTCACTTTACTTCTGAGTACAATAGGTCTAGTCTTCGTATTGGACCGAACAGTGCTTTTCCTCCGGGGGATAAAACTTCTGACGACTCTGAAGAGGGTCCTAACCAAGATGATATCTTTGAACTATGAAACAGCTAGACTTGTTTGACAAAGAAGAAGAAAGGAAACCTACTACCTTTTGGGAAGCCATGAGGAATGATCCGGAAACGGTGTTGCTAGTTGTAGTAGGAAGCGCTCTTTTGTTGTGGGGAGCCCTTTCCTAAAAATAATTCTTGACTTTATATATAAAAGCGTATATAATACTAGAATGAAAGAAATGACCAAAAGAGAAGAAAAAACTCTGCTTTTACGTCTGCTGCAAGAGGCTTTGTTAGATAGCCGTCCTCTACAGGCACGTATCATAATAGCTAAGCTTCATACTATGCCGCTCTCTTTCCTAGAAACAGAATTGATAGCGAATTACGATGTTCTTATTAAGCGTGTAGAAGCAGGTCGTCGATGGGATTGGTACGGAGAATCAGAAAATGACAGTAGAGGAACTACTGAATTCTAAGCAAATCCCTTTCATAGTAAAAGGAAATGACTATGTAGTACACTGTCTCAACCCAGAGCATCCTGACAGAAATCCTAGCATGAGAATTGACCGCATTGATGGTAAGTTCAATTGCTTTTCTTGTGAGTTCAAAGGTAATCTCTTTACTCACTTTGGTGAGGTCGCAACGGGGTTGCAGGTCAAAAGAAATACTCTTATAGAAAGAATTCGACAAAAGCGAGCGGAGTCTATCGGTTTGGAAATGCCAGTAAACTATCTACCTTATGTAGGAAATTGGAGAAACATTTCTCCAAAAACATATGCAAAGTTTGAAGCATTCCAACACAACGACGCAGACTTTACGAACAGAATTAATTTTCCTATACGAGACCTGTCAGGAAAGATTATAGGCTTTCAAGGCAGACACACAGGAGACGGAGTTCCTAAGTATAAGTTCAGTCCTCCTGGTGTAAAGATTCCATTATTTCCAAGAGTTACTCCTCGACACGGAGAAGTAGTTCTTGTAGAAGGTTTGTTTGACATGCTGAACCTTCATGACAAAGGTATTGACAATGCTGTTTGTTGCTTTGGCACAAATAACATTAACGAAGATAAGCTACAAATTCTTCGTATGCAGAATGTCCATCAGATAGCTGTGTTCTTTGACGGTGATGAACCCGGACAGAAAGCAGCAGAAAACGTAAAGAGTTTGTGCGAGAAAATTGATCTCACTTGCCGGAATATTCATATCAATGATTTGGATCCTGGTGCACTCACTCAATCTCAAGTAGAAAAACTGGAGAAGAGATTATATGCCTAAAGTTGCATTAGTAGAAACTAAACCCTCCCGTACAAACTTTCTTCGAGAGTTTGACGATGCGTTTGAATTCGATCAATACCAGTTGTGCTCAGATTCTTCTATCAAGAAGCCTCTCAAGCGTGACTGCGACATCAATATCGACACCAGTCTCTATGACTGGATTGTTCTCGTGGGCGCAGATGCCCTCAAATACTTCACAAAAATTAGCTCAGTTACAGAGTTCTCAGGACGGAAAGTAGAAAGTAAATTCCTTCCTGTCATCAACCCTGCTATGCTTTCCTTCAAGCCAGAGGCTCGTAGGACGTGGGAAGAGTCCAAAAAAAGAATCATTCAGTACATCAACGGCGAGATCGAAGATGTAGTGATTAATGACAATATTGCTCGGGGTATTCAAGATACTGACGAAGCAAAAGCGTGGGTTCTTCAAGCTCAAGCACATCCGGGCGAGTATATTGCTCTTGACTCAGAGACAAACGGTCTCTATCCTCGCAATGGCTATATGCTAGGTCTCTCTATGTCTTACAATGGTAAGCATGGTGTCTATATTGACTGCGAGTGCCTAGACGACGAGCTAGAGAGTATGCTTGCAAACCTCTTCAAGAGCAAGATAGTAATCTTTCATAACGCAAAGTTTGACTTGGCTTACTTCAAGTATCATTTCAACTTTGAGTTTCCTCGCTATGAAGATACCATGCTTCTGCACTATCTCATAGACGAGAATCCCGGCCATCATGGTCTCAAAGAGCTTTCTCTCAAGTTTACTCCCTTTGGAGACTACGAAAAGCCCATGTACGATTGGATTGATAAGTTCAAGCGTGCCAATGGGTACAATAACGCTAGTTTCGAGTGGGGTATGATTCCTTTCGAGGAAATGTACACGTATGCAGCTATGGATGCTGTATGTACTTATCTTCTCTTTGAGAAATTCGTAAAAATCAAGCAAAATCCAAAACTCAAGTCAGTATATGACAACATTCTTATTCCTGGGTGTAGCTTTCTTATTGATGCCCAAGACAATGGTGTTCCTTTCGATAAAGACCGACTACAGGCTGCTCAGGCTCTTATGCAGCAACAGATTGACGAAGCTGTAGCGGGGTTGTCTCAATTCCCAGAGATAGCAAAGTTCGAGGAATACCAAGGCAAGGACTTCAATCCAAAGAGCACAGTTCAACTTCGAGCTTTGCTGTTTGATTTTGTGGGTCTTCAGCCTACAGGTAAAAAGACAGGTACAGGTGCGCATTCTACGGACGCAGAAGTCCTCCAACAATTGGCAGAACAACATGAAATTCCTAGATATATTCTCGACATACGTCAAAAGTCTAAAATTAAAAATACTTACCTTGATAAGATTCTACCAGAACTGGATATGGATGGAAGACTTCGTACCAATTTTAATCTTCATGGCACTACTTCTGGTCGTCTCAGTAGCAGCGGCAAGCTAAATATGCAGCAGCTTCCTCGTGACAATTCTATTGTCAAGGGATGCATTAAGGCCACAGAAGGCCATAAGATTGTTGCAATGGATTTGACCACTGCAGAAGTTTATGTAGCTGCAAAACTCGCTGAAGATAAAGCACTTCAAGAAGTGTTCCAGAGCGGAGGCAACTTTCATAGTACAATCTCGAAGAGAGTATTTGGTCTTCCTTGCGACGTAGAAGACGTAGCTGAGTATTATCCTACTCAAAGACAAGCTGCAAAAGCAGTAACGTTTGGAATTATGTATGGTGCAGGTCCGAAGAAAATCAGCGAGCAAGTTACTAAAGACTCTGGTAAATTCTTCAGTATCTCGGAAGCAAAAGAGGTCATTGACGAGTACTTCTCAGCGTTCCACCAGCTTAAAAAGTGGATCGAGAACAATGAAAGACTTATCAAGAAAAACGGATTCGTATACAGCTTCTTCGGAAGAAAGAGACGCCTGCCTAACATCACTTCCGATGATTCTGGCATTCGTAGTCATACTATACGGTCTGGACTTAACTTTCTTGTTCAGTCTCCTGCCTCAGATATTAACCTTCTTGGCGCAATTGATACTCACCGCTATGTGGTAGAGAACAATATGAAAGCAAGAATCTTTGCACTTGTACACGACTCTATTCTTGCAGAAGTTCCAGAGAATGAAATAGAAGAGTATAGCGCACAGCTAGAAAAGTTTGTGCAACTAGACAGAGGAATTAATATTCCCGGTGCCCCAGTTGGATGTGACTTCGAGATTGGAGAAGACTATTCAATGGGCAAGTTTGAGAAGCAATATGGCCTACTCGGATAAAGTACTAGAGCACTACAACAACCCTCGAAACGTAGGAAAGTTCGATCCAACTAAAGAAGGCGTTGGCACAGGAATGGTGGGAGCACCTTCCTGTGGCGACGTTATGAGACTTCAAATAGAAGTAGAGGATGGAATTATCCAAGACGCTAGGTTTAAAACCTATGGGTGTGGAAGTGCTATTGCCTCTTCCTCTCTTTTAACAGAGTGGGTAAAAGGTAAGAACCTAGAAGAAGCAGGAAGTATCAGAAATACAGAGATTGCGGAAGAGTTAGCCCTTCCTCCTGTAAAAATTCATTGTAGTGTACTAGCGGAAGATGCTATAAAAGCCGCGATAAAAGACTACAAAGAACGACATGGTAATAACGTATAAACAGTTTAATAGAGTTTCTTTTCCTATTTTCAAACTTCCTTCAGATAACTGGTCCGAACAAGATGGCTTAGTTTATCTAGATGGAGCCCTTTTAGACGATAGAAACATGGTAGGAGAAACTCTAGGAATACGAAGGTTGCAGACTCCTTTTAAGGAGTTGTTAGAGTTAAAAAAGTCTTTATTAGACGTAATTGGTCTTATAAAACAACCTCCCTCTGCTTATATAGATAATAGTGGCTCTCTCTTTACCTATGAAAAGACCATATTCGCAGCTCTGAAGTTTCATAAAATAAGAAAGATAGAAAGAAAAGATGTTGCTAGTATACTTTGGCTAAAAGACATAAACTTTCCTTTTAAACAAAGACGACCTCCTCTACCCGAAAATACTTGGGCAGGGGTTTTATACGTCCAAGGAATACCTTGGCTCATTTACGAGTTTTCAGATATTAAAAAGTCCGATACTCGAAGAAAAATTTAATCTTATGGGAAAAAAGCAAAAGACTTTAGGCGGGTCCGGTTTAAGCCTATTTGACATAGAGCCCCTGACTCAGAACCAAATTCTTGCATTTGAAAGCGAGAATCACCTTGTACTTCATGGAGTAGCTGGAACGGGAAAAACATTTATATCTTGTTATCTTGCATTTGATGATATGATAAAAAGCTTGTATGACAGGCTAATTATTATCAGAAGTGCAGTACCTACTAGAGACATGGGATTTCTACCGGGTAGTGAGAAAGAAAAAGGTGCGGTGTACGAAGAGCCTTATAAGAACATAGCTATAGAGCTTTTTGGCAGAGGGGATGCTTATGACATTCTCAAAACGAAAGGATTAGTACATTTTATGACTACTTCCTTTATACGAGGAGTAACTCTAAAGAACTCCGTTATTTTAATTGATGAATGTCAGAATATGACCTTTCACGAGCTAGACTCAATTGTTACTCGAGTAGGTAGAGACTGCAGAATTATTTTCTCTGGAGACTTCAAACAGACTGATATAAAAAATAATGGAATAAGACCCTTTGTTCGTATTCTTAAAACTATGGGATCCTTCGACCTAATAGACTTCGAGGTAAAAGACATTGTTCGTAGCGATTTTGTAAAAGAGTACATCATAGCGAGAGAAAAAGCAGGATTCGGTGAGTGACGCAAAAGTAGTATCTCTTGCTCAAGCGAGAGAAAAAGAGGCGGAGTTGAACATGTATAGAGCTAAGCTAGACACTCTATACGCTCGACAGTCTTTTATCGAAGCTGAAATAACCCTGACTAATAAAATAATCGAACTAATAGAGCAAGAAAAACTAATCGAGATTGTTCCTGGTGAAAGCGATACTGAGTAACAGAATCTACATGGAAGTTTCCAGAGAGTTGAAGGAAGAAATCAACTCGGAGCTTACATATACTATTCCTTCGTACAATCCTGTAGATCCTCCGCAAGTCATAAAAAACATGCAAAGGATAAATACAAATCTCATTAGTATTCCTATTGGAAGAACGGATCTTATACCAGATGAGTATGAAGTAGTCGATAAGCGGGTTGAGATTCCTGTAGACCTTCCTGAGTTTAAGTTCGATTTACGTCAAAGTCAAAAAGACGTATATAATGCAATCGAAGATAATGGTATTATCAACGCTTGGGTAAGTTGGGGAAAGACTTTTACAGGATTAGCTATCGCAGGTAAGCTAGGACAGAAAACTCTAGTTGTAACTCATACCGTTCCTCTTCGTAATCAGTGGGCAAAAGAGGTAGAAAAAGTTTTTGGTATTACACCAGGAATTATAGGTAGCGGAAAGTTTGAAATTGATGCTCCTATCGTTATTGGTAATACTCAAACTTTATACCGCAACTTACTTACTATAAGAAAGGCTTTCGGTACAGTTATTCTGGATGAGATGCACCACGTTTCTTCTCCAACTTTTTCTAGGATTATCGACTCTAATTACTGTAGATATAAGCTGGGATTGTCAGGAACCATAGAAAGAAAGGACGGTAAACATGTAGTCTTTCGAGATTACTTTGGACAAGATGTCTATAAACCCCCAAAGGAGAACTTTATGTCTCCAACTGTACACATTCTAAAGTCTGATGTACGATTTATGGATGGAAACAGGACTCCTTGGGCTAACCGAGTAACTGCATTAGCAAACAATGAAGAGTATTTACACACTGTCTCAATGCTGGCCGCGGCCTACGCCGCAAGAGGGCATAAAGTATTGGTGGTAAGCGATCGAGTCTTCTTTTTGAAAGCATGCGCCGAACTGACAGGAGAGAAAGCTATATGTATTACGGGCGAGGTCGCACATGAGGATAGAGAAAAGCACATGTCTGAAATTCGGAGCGGTAAGAAGGACGTTCTCTTCGGTACACAGGCTATATTCTCAGAAGGAATCTCGTTAAACAACCTTAGCTGCCTCATTTTGGGCACACCCATTAATAATGAACCCTTACTCACTCAGCTAATTGGAAGAGTGATAAGAAAAGAGGAAGGAAAGATAGACCCAGTGATTTTAGATATACATCTAAGGGGGAATACTGCAAGAAGACAGGCATCGAATCGCATGGGTCACTATATGAAACAGGGCTACGATATAAAGCAGCTTTGAAAAAATAGTTCTTGACATCATCCTTATTATTTAGTATAATATATGTTCTTATTTGACTGGTCGAAAATTTATAAAGCATCCGAAGGAAGTTCTCGAGAAGCGGTTCGTATCTTTACGATGGCTGTAACTCGGGAAATACCTCGGAATAGGTATGATCCTATTTATAAATATTCGCAGAAATCTTTCTCGGGCAATAGCTATCTGCTACGTCCATTCCTGCTCATCGAGCGGTCCTATAGGTACACGTATAAAGAGTTGGCAGACTATATAGCTGCTGCCTCTTTTCGGTCGTACGCTAATTATAAAATTAGTAGAGATACGACACTTGACAGAGTCCTTCTTCCTATCTCTGATAGAAGGATTGACTCATTTATTGAAAACAATAGGCTACTTTACCTAGATAGTGATAGAGTTCACTTTCTACTAGAAGAAGTCAAATCTTAGGAGAACTACATGGCAATTGCCTTTAACAAAACCAAGGGTGGAGCACAGAAGTCTAGCATCAGCTCGTTCGCATATCGTGATGGCGATAATAAAGTTCGGCTGGTAGGAGATATTCTTGCTCGTTACGTTTACTGGATTCAAGGAGAGAATGGCAAGAACATTCCCTTCGAGTGTCTCTCTTTTGATCGCGGCGAAGAGCGTTTCAACAACAAAGAGAAAGACTGGGTTCGAGAGTACTATCCCGACCTGAAGTGTGGTTGGAGCTATGCAATGCAGTGTATTGATAACGGTCAAGTGAAAGTTATCAATCTCAAGAAGAAGCTCTTTGAGCAAGTTCTGTCTGCTGCAGAAGACCTCGGCGATCCTACCGACCCTGATACGGGTTGGGACGTTCAGTTTCGTCGTAACAAGACTGGGCCTCTTCCCTATAACGTAGAGTACCAGCTTCAGCCTCTGAAGTGTAAGCCTCGTGCGTTAAATGACGAAGAGATGAAAGCAATTGATAGTCTGAAGTCTATGGACGATGTAATGCCTCGTCCTACTCCTGACGCACAAAAAGAGCTGTTAGACCGCATTCGTAATAGCGCGTCTAGCGAGAACGAGATCGACGAAAGCATTGAGGAAGAGTTCAACGTTTCATGATACTGTTTACGGCGGACTGGCATCTAAAGCTAGGACAAAAGAATGTCCCAGTAAAATGGGCTGCAGAGAGATACAATCAATTCTTTAGGAATATTTATTCCTTGGAAAAAGATTGTAACATGCATATAATTGGGGGCGATCTATTTGATCGCCTACCAACTATGGATGAACTGCAGTTGTTTTTCTCTTTTATTAGTGGAGTAACTATTCCTACGCTTATTTATGATGGGAATCATGAAGCTACTAAAAAGAATCGCACATTCTTTACTCAGCTAAAAGAGGTCTCTCGTCAAGTGAACCCTCTCGTTAGTATTATAGACATCTCTTTTATTGATAAGGATTTAGGCTTCGGTATTCTTCCCTATGCTGATCTCCACAAGAGTAAAAGCATAGACTATCTATCCGATGAAATGGAAGCGGACTGGCCTCTATTTACTCACGTAAGGGGAGAGATTCCTCCACATGTAAAGCCAGAGATAAACCTAGATAGACTGTCAGACTTTCCTGTTGTGTTTGCTGGAGACTTGCACGCACATAGCAATACGCAAAGAAATATTGTGTATCCAGGAAGCCCGATGACTACGTCTTTTCATAGACAGAAGGTATCCACAGGGTGTCTTCTTATAAATGAAGGGACTTGGGATTGGATGTGGGAGCCATTTGAGCTCCCGCAACTAATCCGAAAAACTGTCAAAGATCCTAAAGAAATGGTTCCAACGGAGTATGATCATACGATCTATGAAATAGAAGGAGACATTCAAGAACTTGCAGCAGTAAAAAACTCAGAGCTACTTGATAAAAAAGTAGTGAAGAGGAATACAGAGTCCTCTCTGGCTATAGATAAAGAAATGAGTATAGAGGAAGAACTTTCTCAGTACTTATCTCAGATTCTAGACCTTGCAGAGGAACAAATAGACAGCATACTGAGGACATTTAGTGATTACTCTCAAAAAGCTGCAATGGAGTAATTGCTTTAGCTATGGACCCGATAATGAGATAGACTTAGATGACACTACAGTCACTCAAATAATTGGAACTAACGGTATGGGAAAGTCGTCCATACCGTTAATCATAGAAGAAGCGTTATACAATAAAAACTCCAAAGGCATCAAAAAAGCAGATATACCGAATAGGTATATAAATGATGGGTACTCTATAACTCTTTCTTTTACGAAAGACGAAGATGAGTATGAAATTGATATTACTCGGAAATCGGGCATAAAAGTCAAACTTCTAAAGAATGGAGAGGATATCTCCAGTCATACAGCTACGAATACATATAAGTCTATTCAGGAGCTTATAGGAGTAGACTTTAAAACGTTTTCTCAGATAGTTTATCAGAACACAAATGCGAGCTTACAGTTTCTAACCGCTACGGATACCAATAGAAAAAAGTTTCTTATTGATCTATTGCACCTAGATAACTATGTGGCTCTCTTTGAGACTTTTAAAGCTTCTGCAAAAACAAGTGCTCTTCAGATAGCAAAACTTACTGGAGAGGTTGAAATGGTAGAAAACTGGTTGGCCTCCAACGATTTGAAGGATACGACCATACTGCCAATGATAAATTTGGAAATTGAGACGGGTGATGACGAGAAAGATTTGCGTTCTCTATCATTAGAACTCTTAAATATTTCCGAAAAAAATAAAAAAATTTCAACAAATAACACATACAAAGATTTGCTGAGTAAGATAGACATTGATGAAGTACAAAGACTGCCTCCAATACAGAGAAAGTCCTATGATACTTTACAAGCAGAAGTAGGAGAGCTTAGAGCCACTCATTCCTTTCTTAAAAAAGAAATAGATAAACTCGAGGCTACTCCAGATGTGTGCTCCTCTTGTGGGCAAAAGATTCCAAAAGACTCTTTTACAGATTTATTGACTGCTCATGCAAAAAACCTGCTAGACACAAAGCAGAAGCTGAATTCAGCCACTCAACTAGTACAAGAGATAAAAGCAAACAACGAAGAGGTAGATAGAAGAGAAAAGCTAGAGTCAGAGTGGAGAGAGTTGTATAGAAGCGTAGATAACTCTCTTCCTTCGGAAATAATAGAGAAAGAAGATTTACTAAAACAAATCTCAGAAGTTTCCCTAAGAATAGAGAACGCTAAAGAGAGAATAAAAGAGATTACGAAAGAAAATGAAAAACGTACTCTCTCTAATAATCGCATATCTATTATTCAAGCTCAACGAGATTCTTTTCTTGAAAAACTGAATAATGCAGGAGAGAGGTTATCTGAAGTAGAAACCTTAAACTCTAACTTGGAAGTGCTGAAGAAAGCATTCAGTACGAATGGATTAATTGCATACAAGATAGAAAATCTTGTAAAGGAATTAGAAGAGTTAACAAACACATATCTAGCAGAGTTATCTGATGGTAGATTTACGTTACAATTTATTGTAGTAAATGATAAACTGAACGTACAAGTAACAGACAATGAAAATATAGTGGATATACTTGCTCTTTCTTCAGGAGAGTTAGCAAGAGTTAATACCGCTACACTACTTGCAATTAGAAAGCTAATGAGTAGTATTTCTAAGTCTCGACTGAATGTCCTGTTCTTAGACGAAGTTACTAACGTGCTAGACGACGCAGGAAGAGAAAAGCTAGTAGAAGTTCTTCTGAAAGAAGAGTTGAATACTTATGTAGTTTCTCACGGCTGGACTCACCCACTACTCGAAAAGGTTGAAGTAGTGAAAGACGGAAATGTGAGTTCCTTAGATAGATAAAATGGTAGATTCAAGAGCAAAAGGAGCTAGAGGAGAGTACCTCGTTAGAGATATGCTCAGAGAGCATTCTGACTTACAGTTTGAACGAGTGCCTAATTCTGGTGCCCTAGAGTATCTAAAAGGAGATTTATATGTTCCTCATGAAAAGAACATCTTCTGTATAGAAGTAAAAAATTATGCAGAATCTCCCTTGTCGGATAGGATATTTACTCAGAAAAAGACAAATAACTTAATAAAATGGTGGAAAAAATTAATTATACAAGCAGAAGGCGGAGGTCAAGTACCTCTTCTATTTTTCAAGTATAATCGCTCACCAGTTTATGTGGTTACTGATATAGGCCCAGACGTTACGGAAGAGTATTTGTATATTCGATTTCTTAGATGTTACGTTCTACTAGCAGAAGAATGGCTTGAAAAAGAAAAGCCGAGGTTTTTACAATAAATGGCATTTAGTTTTAACGACAAACTAGAAAATGAAGGTGGGGGAACTCTAATTGTAGACTCCCTCAATCTTGCATTCAGGTGGAAGCATAGGGGAGATACAGACTTTAGGTATAAGTATCAACAAACTGTACAGTCATTGGCCAAGTCCTATAACTGTGACAGGATAATTATAACTGCGGATCTGGGAGCATCTAGCTTCCGAAGAGATATTGATGAGGAGTATAAGCAAAACCGAGCAGAAAAAATTGCAAAACAGACTGAAAAAGAGAAAATGGACTTCGAAGAGTTTATTTCGGAGTACGAAGAAACGCTTTCCCTATTACAGTCCGACTATAGAATCCTTAGATTTCGAGGTGTTGAGGCAGATGACATTGCAGCACATCTAGTAAAACACCGAGATAAGTACGACTTAGGGACTATATGGCTGGTTTCAAGCGATAGGGATTGGGACTTGTTGATCCAAGAAGGAGTAAGTAGATTTTCTTACGTTACTCGTAAAGAAACTACTATAGATACTTGGAAAGACCAGTACGATGTACCTCAAGAAGAGTACATTTCTCTCAAGTGCCTCACTGGGGACTCAGGAGACAATGTTGCAGGAATCCCAGGCATCGGCCCTAAGAGGGCAAGCAGCCTAATAAGAGATTATGGGAGTGCATTTGAGATTTATGATGCCATTCCTATAAACAGTAAGTACAAGTATATTCAGAGCTTGAATGAGAACGCGGAAAGAATTCTGGTAAACTATCAGCTCATGGATTTAATTACATATTGTGACGATGCAATAGGGGCAGACAATGTATCTGCTATACAGGAGATAATGGGTGTTGCAGCTTAACTATGCTAGGGATAAGTACCTGTCCGAATTTAGTTTTAAGACTTTAGAGGATAGGTATCTTCTTGCAGGAGAAAAGTCTCCTCAAGAGGCATTTGGTCGGGCAGCTATGGCTTTCGCAGACGATGATGAGCATGCACAACGCTTGTATGATTATGCAAGTAAGTTGTGGTTTATGTTCTCTACGCCAGTTCTTTCAAATGGAGGCACGACACGAGGTCTGCCCATCAGTTGTTTTTTGAACTATGTAGATGACAGCAGAGTCGGAATCACCAATCACTACACTGAAAATGCATTTCTTTCTTCCGTAGGAGGAGGCGTAGGTGGGTGTTGGAGCGGGGTCCGGAGTGTAGGCTCGACAACGAGCAATGGCTCCGAAAGCACGGGAGTAATTCCGTTTCTAAAAGTAGTAGATGCAGAAATGCTTGCATTCTCTCAAGGAGTAACGCGTCGAGGAAGCTATGCAGCTTATCTCGATATCTCTCACCCGGAAATTGAAGAGTTTCTGGACATAAGAAAACCAACGGGAGGTGATATAAACCGTAAGTCTACGAACTTACACCACGGAGTAGTAATTTCTGATGATTTCATGCAAATTATTGAAAATGCTACTCGAATTGAAGGGTATGACGATTCATGGGACTTAATTGATCCCAATACGAATGAAACAAAGAAAACTGTATCTGCAAAAACACTTTGGGTAAAACTTATCCAAAATCGTGTGGAAACAGGTGAGCCTTACATTATGTTTAAGGACACGGTTGATGAAGCTCTTCCTGACTTTCAAAGAAGGAAAGGACTGAATGTAAATCAATCAAATCTTTGTTCTGAGATTACTCTTCCTACGGACGAGGATAGAACAGCAGTATGTTGTCTTTCAAGTGTAAATTTGGAAGAATATGACGAGTGGAAGGATAATGAAAAGTTCATTCCTGACCTTGTCCATATGCTAGATAATGTTCTTACTTATTTCATTGATAAAGCTCCTTCACAGCTCGAAAAAGCCAAGTATAGTGCTATGAGCGAAAGGAGTATTGGTTTGGGGGCAATGGGGTTTCATGCTTACTTACAAAGACATAGTATTCCGTTCGAAAGCCCTATGGCAAAAAGCACAAACCTATCCATGTTTAGAAATATTAAAGGAGGTGCGCGTAGAGCGACTGAAAACTTGGCTTTCGAACGAGGGGCTTGTCCCGATGACGATACTGGTAGAGTCCGCAATGCTCATTTGCTGGCTATCGCTCCTAACGCCAGTTCTAGTATTATTTGTGGTAATACTTCTCCCAGTATTGAGCCTTATAGGGCTAATGCATTTACGCAAAAAACTAAGTCAGGCAGTAGCTTGCTCAAAAATGAGTATCTTGAAGCGATACTACAAGACGTAGGCGAAGATAATGAAGAGGTTTGGAAGAGCATTATTACGAATAATGGCTCAGTACAACACTTGGATTTTCTTGACGATTGGACAAAAGATGTATTCAAAACCGCTGTAGAGATTGACCAGCGTTGGGTAATTGAAATGGCTGCTGATAGACAGGAATATATCTGTCAAAGTCAGTCATTGAATATCTTTTTTCCAGCAAACGTTTCAAAGCAGGAGCTACATGCCACTCATATGATGGCGTGGAAGCGTGGAGTAAAGACTTTGTACTATCTGAGAAGCGAAGCGTATAAACGCGCTGAGAATGTATCAGATGAAGTGCTTCGTCAACGTATTTTTGAAAGCATGGATGAGGAGAGCTGTTTAGCTTGCGAAGGGTAGAGAATGAGTTTATTAGAAGAAAGAGAGTACTATAAGCCCTTTAACTATCCTTGGGCTTTTGAGCACTATAAGTCTCAACAACATATGCATTGGTTGCCTGATGAAGTCAATCTTGCAGATGATTTGAGGGACTACAGAGAAAGACTGACTGAAGAAAACAAGAATCTTATTTCTAGTATTTTTCGGTTTTTTACGCAAGCGGATGTGGATGTGTGTTGTGGTTATGCAAAACACTATCTGCCTACGTTTAAGCAACCAGAGATACGGATGATGCTTTCTGCTTTTGCAGCAATGGAAGCTGTGCATCAAGAAGCGTATTCACTTCTTCTCGAAACCATTGGGTGTAGGGATGATGAATATCAGCGCTTTTTTGAACACAAAGCCATGTTGGATAAGCATGAGTATCTAAGTGACTTTGGTATGAATACTCCACTAGATATTGCGAAAACACTTGCAGTGTATAGTGGTTTTACTGAGGGGGTTCAGCTTTTTAGTAGTTTTGCTATTCTGCTGAACTTTCCTCGCCATAACCTAATGAAAGGGATGGGACAGATAGTTACATGGTCGATTCGAGATGAAACGCTTCATGTAGAAGGAATGTCCCAGCTCTTTCGAACGTTTATCAAAGAAAATCCAGACCTATGGACAGATGATTTAAAGTATGAAATCTATTGTGCGGCCGAAAGGACTGTAGAACTAGAGGATTCCTTTATTGACCTCTGCTTTGAAGACGCAGAAGTTCCAGAACTTACTCCAGAAGAAGTAAAGCAGTATATTCGCTATATTGCGGATAGGCGTCTTTTGGGTTTGGGAATGAAGAAGATTTTTGGAAGTGAAGAAAATCCTCTTAGCTGGCTTGACTATATGTTGAACGCAGTGGAACACACCAACTTTTTTGAGAATAGAGCAACTGAGTATGCTCGAGCAAGTACAACTGGTAACTGGAAGGACATTTTTAAATGAACCTAGAACTAACTATTGAAGAAGCGAATCTTGTACTCGCAGGCTTGCTGGAACTCCCAGCGAAAATGAGCATGCAGTTGATTCAGAAAATCCAACAACAGGCGCGGGAACAACATGCCGAAGTTGAAGAACCTGAAGAAGAAACACCACAGGAGACGCATTAAAAAAGGGGGCTTTGCCCCCTTTTTTATTAACTAGCTAAATAAGCTTTTCCATTGGTGATTGCCGCATTAATAGCGGTCATATCTTCAGACCCCCAGTCTTTGAGAGCAACCATGATCTCAAGATGTTCAACATTTCTTGAAACACGGTCTTTAAGCTCTTCGGCTGTCGGGGGGTCTCTATCTGAGTCCGAATCTGTGTTATTCCGAATTTTGTTAATCAGATTAACTGAGTGGCCCATTGCTGTGTAATCCTGAGCTTTTCCTTCGGTGGTACGTGCAAATTCTGAAGCCATAATTATTCTCCTTCTAGTTTTTTAATTCTTGCAGTTAATGATTCAATTATTTCTTGTTGCTCTTGCAAAGCTTTTACAAGGATTGGTACAAATTTACTGTACTGCAGTCCCATCTGCTTTCCGTCATCAGAGTGACTAGAAACCAAATTAGTCTTGTTGTCTTTGTTGTACCCAGCAGAAATCTCAAGGGCTTCTACTTCTTGGGCCTTAAAGCCTATGTCTAGCCAGTCTTCTTTGTGCGTGCCATCTGGAGTTTGGGCGTTTAAGTCATAACCGTCTGCGGTTTTGTCGCCGTACTTAGAACGCTTGTCCCATTTGTAGGTGACAGGTTTGAGAGCTTTTACAAAGTCCAGACCAAGATCTAAAGCCGTAAAGTCGGTCTTATCTCGGGCATCAGAAGCTACTGTCCAGTCAACTTGGATGTGTGCTTCAGAAATGTTCTCATCACCTAAAACAATTTCATTGTCTCCCGTAGTGATACTCCCGCCGGGAGACCCTGTCATTCCTGAGTCTTTTCCCAGCATTAAGTTGTTGTCACCAGAATTAATGTTATAACCGGCGTTATTGCCTATAACAGTATTCTTTTGACCTTCGGTAATATTAAAGCCCGAAGTATACCCCAAATACGTATTATTAACCCCTGTCGTAGTTTTGAACCCGGAATAAGTGCCTACAGCAGTATTGTAGGTGACCTGCCCCGAGGAAGTTGTATAGTTTGCAGCCTGCAGTGCGCTCCTTCCGATTGCAACAGTTTCGTGATCGTCTACACTCGCACTCAATGCCAGCCAACCTATAGCTACGTTGTAATTGCCTGAGGTATTTGCGTCTAAGGCTTGATAGCCAACGGCGGTATTTGCTCCTCCAGAATTGGTAACTTGCAGTGCAAAACCACCAATAGCGACATTCGAGCCCCCGGAGGTAATATTTTGAAGTGCTGAATTTCCAAGGGAGCTATTGTATGAAGATGTCGAGGCAGAGGCAGAGCCTCCACCCCCAGCGTTGTGGCCAACTGCTACGTTGTTTATTCCGGTGGTGACTTCTTCCCCCGCGTAGGCGCCTATAAAAGTGTTACCGTCACCATCAGTAAGGCTCTGCCCGGCATAATAGCCCACGGCGACACTGTTAGTCGCTCCATTCATAACCTGCAGTGCGGCACCACCTACAGCCGTGTTGTTACTATCATCCTCCATGTTCTCAAGAGCGCCGAAGCCTATTGCAGTATTGCCCGCAGCTGCTCCTTCAATATTTGCAAGAGCTCTTCTGCCTAAGGAACTGTTGTAATTCCCCGTAGCACTGTTGGTGGAATCTCCTCCGCCCGCATAATGGCCCACATGAGTGTTATAGTCACCAGTTGTAACTTTATAGCCCGCAGAGGCACCTATGTAAACGTTTTGAGTTCCAGTAGTAGTTTTATTTCCTGCATATGAACCAACAGCAACATTATACGTGTCGGCATTGCTACTAGGGTTCAGATCTTTTAGTGACGAGTTGCCTATGGCTACATTCTTGTCTCCGACAGTATTCTCATATAAAGCATTGTAGCCTACAGCGGTGTTAAGATCTCCAGTAGTGGTAGAATTCATTGAGTGAGCACCGACCGCAACGTTATAGTCAGCATCAGTAATATTCTGTCCTGCATGCTCTCCAATAATTGTGTTGGCACTTCCAGAAGTTAAATCATACCCTGCACCACGGCCTATTAGGGTATTATCCGATCCAGACGTTATGGAGTGCGCGGCATACCTTCCTACACCAACATTATAGTGGCCTGTGGAAGCCGCATTGGTTCCCATAGACATGTAACCAACACCTACATTTCCCTCCCCTGTTGTAACCTCTTCTCCTGAAAAAGTCCCTATATAAGTATTCTGGATTCCTGTGCTAACATCGAATCCGGCCTTAAAGCCAAGCGCAGTATTGTACATGTCAGCGTTGCTACTAGGGTTCAGATATCTTAGAGCTTCATACCCGACTGCTGTATTTCTATCTCCTACAGTATTTGTATTAAGAGCCTTATAGCCAACGGCTACATTTAGATCACCTGATGTCTGTTTTTGAGCTGCATAGGCCCCTACTACTGTATTATACCCACTACTAGTGAAATCCTCTCCTGCGTAAGTTCCTATGACAGTGTTTAGATTTCCCGTGGCATTGCCATCCTCCATCGCATAAGAGCCAATAGCAACATTCTGGATTCCTGTAGTAATACCTCGACCTGCGTGCATTCCTACGGCTACATTAGCCGAGTCTTCATTTCCAGAGGCGGGAGTTGCTGAGAACAAGGCTTGATAGCCGATGGCAGTTGATCTGTCTCCTGCTATATTTGTAGCAAGGGCTTGAGTACCTACAGCCGTGTTTAGATTTCCCGTAGTTGTCGCTACAGCAGCGTAGTAACCAATTCCGACATTACTGTTTCCTTCCGTTACTGCAACAAGAGCGGAAGAGCCTACAGAAACGGTATTTACGGCCGTTGTAATAGAGCTAGACGCTCCATAGCCTACAGCGGTGTTGTCATCTCCTGAAGTAAGAGCGTCAAGAGCATATGCACCAATTGCGACGGCCTTATCTGCTGTAGTAAGAGCCAATGCTGCATTTTTGCCCATAGCAACATTGGAATGCCCGCTAGTGACTGCCTCAAGAGCGGAATGACCTACAGAGGTATTGGAGCTT
>VTLG01009602.1_pt1 | contig 25343 bp, 44 predicted proteins | sample 4694571 | NCBI WGS metagenome assembly VTLG01 (sample SAMN12604809, study PRJNA352737) | marine metagenome | biome: ENVO:00000447; feature: ENVO:00000209|ENVO:00000569|ENVO:01000036; material: ENVO:00002151; isolation source: viral sequences binned using virsorter ...
GTTCGTGAGCAATTTTGCTGTCCTCGATGCGCTTCATGATCTCGTTGTACTGTCCCGCTTGTCCGGACATCAACATTGCGTCTTTTAGCTGCGTGTGGAATGTTTCGGCTTGACGTTTCGCAACTTGAATCTGCATCGATTCTTTTACGGATAAGACACCTGCTTTGCTCTTCTCTACCTCCTGAATCTTTTGCTGCACCTCGTCGTACTGACCAAGCAGATTAGCTAAGCTACCAGCATTAGCGCCTGATTCTTTTATCGTTGCAAGAGTTTCATTCAACGATTTCAGTGCACTCAGGACACCCGTGACAACTGCAATTGTCTCACCGAATCCGAACATAGTTATTTCCAGATTAGTGGCGTGTCAGTAGTAACCTTTCGAGGCTCACACCACGCGGTTATTTCGACTTGTCTTTTTTTGTTTTTGTAAGGCTGCGCCACCTCCCTTGCGTAATCATTACAAACTTTGATAGATGCAAATAACGGTTCATCACCTCTATCGGCGATAAGAACGCCATCGACCATGACCATCAATGCAAATGCGAGTGTCATACGTCACCCTTGCAATAGTATTGTTGTAATAACCCCAAGTAAAAATAGAATTGTAGTTGCTCCCCCTGCGAGAACGATTTGAAACAGTTTGTTTATTCTGTTATCTATATCGTCTAAACGAGAGAACACAGTTTTCCAGCGCTCTTCGCACTGAGTCTCATGTCTAAGAAAGTGTATTTGTAAGTCTTTAAACTCTTCTTCAGTTAACATCTTTTAACAACTTATCCATGAGCTTACCATAATTGCCCTGGCCGAAAGGAACACCTTCGTTTATTTGAACATTCGTTTGGGATCTTACTCCCGTTGTTTTTTCGGCCTCTGTTTGAGCCTTGAGTTCGTCCATTCTCATCTTGTGGGCCATTTGCAGTAAGTCTGCCAGGTCTTTGGATGAATAAACGCCAGTTTCTTGTGCTTCTTCCAGTTTCGAAGCAATCATTTCGTCTAAGACTGCCGCGATGTTGTTCTTATTTCTGTACCCCGTATCTAAGAAGACAGTGTCTATGTACTTCTTTACTTCTCTCTTATTCAGAATTTCCGTAACTTTATACTCGGGAACGCCGAGATTCTCCACAACAGCACGAATATTCCCAAACTGCAAATAAGAGTTTGCGACTTCCATGCCTTCGGGTGAAATTACAGTTAATTCTTTAGCCATTGGAAAATTATAGATGATAAAAGATAAGAAGTCAAGAATAATTTTTGTAAGGTGAGAGCAAAAAAGTTTATTTAGCGCTTTTTATGGAATAAATTTTTTTATAAAGTCGTACGTGAGGGGGAGCGGCCGCGATTTTTTCAATGTCAAGTCAAATAACCGCCCCTCATCATGAAATATATTCAAGTTGTTTGGGATCATCATGAAAAAGTTTCACTAGACAGATTTGCAAATTGCTGTAAAATCCTACCCAACAGCAACAGAGAGAGACCCCTAAAAAATGAGACAGTTACTCGAGTGGATACGGCTCACGTTGGCCAGCCTTTTCATGCTGGGCGTAATTTTCGCTATGGCAGCATCGGGGCTCATGTTCATTGAACACGGCGCGAATTTTTTGGTTGTCGTTTTAGGTGGAGCATGTTTGACAATAGCAGCCTTGCTCTCTATTATTAGCATCATCATTTTGAAAGAGGTTTAAACCATGAAATTTTACGCAGCATCTAAAGTCTGGCACGCTCCCACATGGCGCGATCTCCGCGCTGAATTAGAGGGATCGGACATTGAGATCACGAGCCGATGGATCGACTACGCAGACGACTCCGATATCGTCCAGAATCGCAAAGGCGAGTTATGGCAGCATTGCCTAGAGGACGTGCTGAGAGCGGATGCAATGATTCTGTTTTGCGAAAATTTTGGCGAGGAACAGCGCGGCGCGTTGATCGAGGCCGGTCACGCAATGGCAGCGGGGAAACCAGTCGTGTGCATTAACACATGCAAAACGCTAACCGCACAGAATGGACTGTCAGATGTGGCGTTCACACACCACCCGCTGTTTATGTGGGCGAATCCTGAAAGATCAGGCGATTGGTGGCTGACCTTCGATGAGGGAATAGATGCGGCCATTGATTGCATTTACCGAAACAATACTGCTATAATTAGCGCTTATTCATAAGAGAGAGACCTTAAAAATGCCAATAGCAAAGACAATCATGGTACTAGATACCGAGACGTGCGACCTGAGCGGCCCCGTGTACGATGTGGGATTCACGATCTGCAATCGCAAGGGGGAGATCTCCTATCGCTGGAACGCGCTCGTGGCTGAGATTTTCACTGACCCGGACGTGATGACTGGCGCATACTTCGCCAAAAAAGTATTCACGCATTACGCTCCCATGTTGGATGCGGGTTCAATCTCACTGCTGCCTTGGGCGGACATCGTGAGCCACATTCGCAACGTATGCGCTGATTACGATGTGAACGTAATGGCAGCATATAACCTAGCGTTTGACCGTCGCGTTATGCGAATGACTAACGAGATGCTAGGCGATGGAAAACCTGTACTCCCCTTTGCGATGGATTGCCTCGACATCTGGCGCTTCGCTTGCGAGACTAAGCTATCCGGTAAACTTTACCGCCAGCTTGCAGAGTCGCAAGGATGGGTATCTACTGCGGGTAATCTGCGGACTGGCGCGGAGTACGCTTATCGCTTTTGTCGCGGAGATTGGGGTTTCATTGAGGACCATACCGCGCTGTCGGACGCTGAGATCGAGACCGAAATTTTGGCCTCATGTTACGCCAGCCGTAAACCCATCCCGTACAACATTATTGATGGCGTGCCACCTTGGCAGATCGTCAACCAAGGGGGAGCGTAAGAATGGACAACCAAAAAAACGACCAGCGCTTGCAAGAAACTATCGGATGGGTTGGGATGATTTTGGTGCAATGCGCCAGCTTCCCCACCTTGTACATGCTGGCGGTCGGTCATGCTGTAAGTTTACCGGACCTGTCGCTGGTCCTTTGCTTGATGGCCGGACTGGCGCTGTACTTTTGGCGGGCCGTGCTACAACGCGACCGCGTGTACATGGTCAGCAATTCGGTAGGGTTTGCCATTCAATCCGCCATGCTATCGGCAATTATTTTTTCGTGAAGGGGTTGACACTACCAACCCCGCTTGCTAATATTCTTTCACTGGTCGGATGGGCCGACCGGACAATACTGGAGACTGACGTTATGTCTAACTACACACCCAAAATGATCGAGCAGATCAAAGCAGCCGCACCTCTCAACATTGAGAAAGCGCGAGCACTCGCCGCAGACTTTGGCCTTAGCCACCGTTCTGTGATTTCCAAGGCCAAGCACCTCGACGTGGAATACACGCCAGCGGTACGCAAGGCAGCCAGCAAGGCAGCCGGTCCCACCAAGGCAGAGACACTCGCCGCTATCCGCAAAGCTCTGAGCTTGCCGGAGCGCAGCGGTGATTTCACCAAAGCGGAGCTTGCGGTTATCGCCGAAAATATCGGCTGACCCAAGCGGGGGGACTTTTTCGGTCCCCCCGGCCTTCCGAATCTGGCGCTGAAATTTTGGGAATTTTTTGCTTTTTTCCAAAATTTTGGCGCCAGCGCGCCTTAGTGCAAAGTCGATTTTCGACCACATTTGCTCTGCGCCAGTATGAGTGCAAAAGCTACCCCTGTCAAGTCTTTTTTGCGGGTATGCGGCAAATTATTTTAATTTGAGCGAGTCTTTGCGCCAACAAGTGCAATTGCGATTTATTTTAAAAGCTGCCTGCGCCATATTAAGTGCAAAAGCGACGCATGTCAAGTATTTTTTGCAGGTTTGGTGCAATTAATTCCAATCTACATACGTCTTCGCGGCAACCCCGCCCCAAACCGGAGATAAAAGCCCCTGCGGGGTTAAAAATCTAGGAAAATTTGGGCAAATTGGGGCAAATAAACTTGACCCCGCGGAGCGCCCCCCGGAATTCCTTGGCGTTCTTTTTACAGAAAAAGAGGAAAAAACATTTGACACCAGAGATACAAGCTCGTATAATGGTCACATAAATTAAGTAAGGAAGCAACAATATATGGGCGTCCGAAAGAGAAGCAGAAAGACTATTGCAGAAGTGGTAGAAATGACCGCCGCCTACTTTAACCTAGATGTAGAAGTTTGGATAGAGATAGGTAAGCTGAAGGATAATATGGCAGAGGCGGAAGACCACGGTGCTGGAGTGTACACATTACATTTCGACAAGAAGTTTATCAAAGAAGATGATGAAGCAGAGCTTGTAAAAGCTGCTGCCCACGAAATGGTGCATGTAAAGCAATTTGAGCTAGACGGTCTGCGTCTGGAGGAGAACATAGGCTACATGAATGGAGCAGAGTATAACGGAGATTACTGGTTTTCCCCTTGGGAAATAGAAGCCAGAGGCTATCAAGATGCCTTTCTTCACCATTATTTCTCTGGTAAGTAATGTGTAAAAACTTCTTGACAAACATTGCTAAACCAACTATAATACGTCTCATAGATTGTAAAGAAACCATCAACAAATTTTTCGGGAGAAAAAACAATATGTCTGAAGTAACAACAGGAAGTTCTGGATACCCTGAAACCATAGTGACCAGGATGATCGAGGAATACCAAAAAGCCCCCAACCGGGATACAGTAGAGAACCTTGCGGATCTATTTGATAAACCCGTTCGTGGTGTAATTGCGAAACTCGTACAAGCTGGTGTGTACATCAAGCAAACTCGTGCTACCAAAAGCAAAGGCGAGACAGTACGGAAAGTAGACATTGTATCTGCAATTCAAGAACGTACTGGTATGGAAGTACCTTCGCTGGAGAAAGCCTCCAAGCAAGATTTAGAAAAGCTGGAAGAGTTTCTTCGCAAATATGTACAAATGGTCTAGTCTCCAGGCTAGTGGCCTGGGCATGCCAATAACTGCCCACCAAATTCACTAAAGGAGAAATGCTTTATATGGCAAGAAAAACTGTTCAAAGAGTGTGGGAGCCAAGTCCTCCCAAAAGATCGAGTTCTAGTGGAAACCCTCGCATGGTGAAGTTTTCTTCTATGAATAAAAACAAAAAACGTTCATACAAAAAATACAGAGGGCAAGGCCGATAATGGATAAGTTTGATTTAGAAGAGCAGTTTGTAACCTACCTACAAGGTATGTGGCAACGTCATGCTAGTAATTATGAGTTATTACTCGACAAGCCTCAGTCCATTCCCGAGCATACTGACTTTTTTAGTGCGCTTGAAAATGAGCTGGCCAAGATGGCATACTATGACGAACTCATGGACGCTATCAACAATCGAGACAGAAATACATAAAAAGGGGTTGGTCGAAGGGTAAACGTGCAATAAATCCGTGTTTACCCGACCAATTTGTAAAAATAATTCTTGACATGAGAGTTAAAAAGCCCTATAATATGTTTTGATCTCAGGGAAAGGCAACCGGGTTTTCCTCATACATGGGATCAGACCACCCCTCTCTTCTGGGGTATAGAAATCGGAAGAGGGTTGTATCACCAGAGAATCCGAGATGTTTTGCTTGTTGGCACTCGAAAACATAAACAGAGCGGGCTAGTGGCACATGAGTCCTAAGAAAAGAAGACCCAATGGGCGTGCTCCACGATTGACCAAATCTCTGGGGTCAATCCAAAAGCTAACAAGCTTTCGTGGTAACACAAGAGTGCCTCAGCTACTGCAGGGTAAATGGAAGAGTAGCAACAACATCACCTCTACGCAACTACACCGCGCGTTCAGAGGTCGGGGAGTGTAAACATCTTGTGACACTCGCAGAATGGTAAGAGGAGGTATGCCATTCACTCTTTATTGAAAATCTCAACGGGGTAGCAGTAAAGTATGACAGTCATAGACTTGCCTGAAAGAAAGGATTACCGAGCACTTGTAGACATGGCGAAAAGCTTGAAAGAGCATAAAAACAGCCTACAAGAGCTTGAAACTGCTTACTGGAAAATCTTAAACCAAGCTGCTGCACTCACAGCGGAGTATCAACTTGCACTTCAAATGTACGTAAGAAAAGTGGGAGTAAAAAATATTCCGGAAGAGTTGTTAGAATTTGCGTGGATTTTGATAGACCCCGACACGGGAGAAGTAGTGTATCTAAGTACTGAAAAAGCAGAAAGAGATCCATTTAACGAATGAACTATTCAAAAGAAATGACGGCGTATATCGTCGAAGAATATACAAAGAATCCGTCTCGTACCACAGTAGATAATCTAGCCCGCAAGCTAAATAAACCCGCTAAGTCCATAATCGGAAAATTAAGTAGAGAAGGCGTCTACCGAAGAGCTTTCTATACTACGAAAAGCGGCGAAGAACCTGTAACAAAGCGTGAGCTAGTAAGCGAAATAGCTTCAAACCTAAACATCCCAGAGGATAAGCTATCAGGTTTGGAGAAATCACCCAAAAGTGCCTTAAAGTTCTTGGTTGAAACAACGCAGAAGTAGTAAAAAAATTACTTTGGATTGGGCGAAATTTGGACGTAGTTGTAGCAATTTAATTTTTACGGGATTTATACTCACTTCAAAAAGACCGTACTTAATTATCGTGGTCCATAGTGAGTTGATTAAATTTTCTTTCTGACTTGAAATGAGTGTGTTAACAATGAGTTATTGTAAGCTGGTTCAAAATGGATGTTTCAGGGCAACGGCCCTTACATTAACATTCCAGGGCCTGCCAAAACAACATCAATTAGAAACAACTTACTTCTAGCGAAAGAAAAGAAGATTAAATCTTACTGTCTATCAATTAGACATTTATTATACCATATTTTATGGCATATGTAAAGTATTATTTTTCTAAGGGGTCGGAAAACAGGAACACAATGATAGAAAATATATTGAAAGCCATGGAAAAGGGCAATGTAAAAATCAAGTATACCAGCCTCGTTTCCGGAAGAGAGAAGTGGGTTGTCGGCACTCTACAAGCAGATACCTACATCAAGCAGTCTGCATCCAGTAGCAAAATTACATTCTGGGATGTAGAAAATAACAAATGGGAAGACATCGAATGTAGTACGATTCTTTCATGGAAAAAACTAGGAAATTAAATGAAAAATGTAGAAATCTATGGAAGACCTGCCTGTATCTTTTGTAAAAGAGCGGTTGCATTGTGTGAGTCGAATTCGATCAAGTACACATACTACCAGCTTGGAGAAGACTACGAAATGGAAGACTTGTGGGAAAAAGTAAAGTTTCGAACTTATCCCCAAATTTTTATAGACGGCAAAGCAGTGGGAGGTTTCACTGACTTTGAAAAAATTCACCTCCAGGAAGGAATCTCATGAACTACGAAGACGCAGGAGTAAGTATAGAGCGCGGAGAAAACTTCGTGTCCTCTATAAAACACATTGTAGAAAGCACGAACAGACCTGAAGTAATGAGCCTTTTAGGAGGTTTCAACGGGGCTTTTCGGTTGCCTACAGGCTATGAAAAACCTGTGCTGATTGCTTCTACAGATGGAGTTGGCTCCAAGATAAAAATTTCAAAAAACGAAAGACGCACCTACAACATAGGTGTAGACCTGGCTGCAATGAGCATAAATGATGTAATTACATCCGGTGCAAAACCGATGTTCTTTCTCGACTATATTGCATGTCATTCGATAGACACAAACAGACTTACTCAAATTGTACGTGGAATCTCCTATGCCTGTGAAATTTCAGAATGTACACTTCTGGGTGGAGAAACTGCGGAAATGCCTTCCGTATACCCTCCTGGCGAGCTAGACCTGGCAGGGTTCTGTGTGGGCATTGTGGAAGAAGAAAAGCGCATCACAGGAGAAAACATTCGAGAAGGCGACAAGATAGTTGGTCTGTCCAGTTTCGGTCCTCATGCGAACGGGTATGCTCTCATTAACGCTTTGTCAGAGCAGGAATACTTTCCGTTTCCTTACAATGACTTTTCTACTCGAGTATACACTCAAGAAGTGTTTAAGTTCTGTGAAAACAATGAAGTACTCGGCATGGCTCACATCACGGGAGGAGGCTTAGAAAAGAATATCAATCGCATTCTTCCCCCTGGACTTCGTGCGAATATAGACTGGTACAACCCTCGACTTTCTCCCGAATGGGCAGAAACAATCGCACAGCAAGGAAACGTACCTGTGGAAGAAATGCGATCTGTTTTCAACATGGGCATCGGATATGTATTCGTAGTACCTAGTTGGGTGAATGGTCACTTCGACTCTCTTATAGGCACGGTAGTAAATAGTTCTTGACACTTCATTCAAAAAGCGATATAATATGTCTAAGTAAATCGGAGAACAATATGACAGAGAATCAATTTGAGCTGCTCATCATACACGGCGGCATGATGCAAGAGGGTATGTCCTCTGACGAAGCTATCACAGCTATTCGAATCATGCAGCACACTCCAGAAGACATCGAGTGGCTAGAGAATAGGATTCAATTTCAAAAGAAGAAAGGCATAAGATTTATAGAAGACAAAAGAATTATAGAGTGGATCGAACAGCAACAAGATCCGAGTCACAATCAGTGGTAGAGGAGAAGCAAGTGAAAACATTAGTCGATGCAATAAACTTCGTGTTTAGTTGTTTGTTTACAGCATTGTTTATTTGGGTATTTGTAATAGTGGTATTCTCATTATGATTGTAAAAGGTAGTTTACGGTACGGTCCCTCTGGCAGAAAACGCAAAGAGTTCAAACCTGCAAAGCCAAAAAAGAACAGAGAGTTCAAGCCTCTGGATAGAGCAGTGGTTGCTACTCCTCAGTATATGCTCTGGCAAAAGAATCATCGAGAAAAGTATCCTTCTCTCGGTTTCAAGCCAGGCTCTCTGTATGTAAAAAGAAAGCCACAAGAAAACTTTCGTGAGGAAGTCAGTAAACAGTATACTGTTTCTATTCCCTACAACAAGGGAGCCTATCAGGTTATTCCCGAAGACGAAGTGAAAGGAATAGGTAAATAGTATGGATGTTATATTGACAGAAAAACAATATCAAAGACTGAAGAGAATCATTTTTGGTATTTATGCAGTGCTTTTTGTTAGTTTTCTTTTGATGATTGTTTAGGAGATTAAGATGGATTTTACATGGCATTTTACAAATGAATGGTATGAACATGGAGTGTTTCAGGTACTTCCCTGTATTACCATTTTGTATGAAAGCGACCCTTGGTGGGACAAGGGCCGGTATCAAAGAGTTCTAAGACAGTACTCAATACAGTTCGCTTTTCTTACTCACTCTGTGACTTTAGATGTAGAACTGTTGGGGTCTTGAATGTGCCGCATCTTCCAGCTATAGATAATCTTTTCTAAGTTGGGAGGCCAGTAGCACGGACCTTTCATTACCTTTCCGTCTTCTCTATAGATAGGTTTACCATCCTCTCCAAGTTTAGACATATTGCTCCAGTGTACTTCTCGAAAGCAGTCGTCTAGGTCAATACCGAAGGCGTGTCCTGCTCCATAAGTCACATAGAGAATATCTGTAAGTGCGTCCGCAACTTCTACTAAGTCCTTTTCTGAGAGTGCCTGCTGAAGTTCTTTCAGCTCCTCTTGGATAAGGCTTAGTCTTAACTCTTGTAGTTCTTTCGTTCCCAGGGAGGGTTTTGCTTTATGAACTACCTCCTGGCCAAATGTTTTCATGAATGATCCAACTAACTTAAAGTTAGTAAACATATATGTATTCACATAGTTTCCTTTTGTAGTTTTCTTTCAGCAGCTTGTTTAGCTTCTCTGGCTTCTCTGGCTTCCAGTCGGCATTCCCGAACATACTTCTTAATTATTGCTTTAAGCTCTTCTCTAGTCTTAATGGGATCGTTTATTACCACATCCTCGATATATTTATTAATACTCATGTAGTTTCCTTTTGTCGTTTTTTCTCGCGTATAGTAGCAGCTTGTTTAGCTTCATTTCTTTTTTGACAGGGCTTAGTGAAACGTCGACGATCTTTCACTTCGAGTAACCTGTCTTTCATTTTTCGTTTTAGATTTCTTAAAGCTTTCTCTACATTCCCATTTTTTACAGCTACTTTCAAAAGTCGTCCCCGCCAAAGTAACCATAATCTTCATCAGTCCCCCATCCCGCAGATGCAAGAGCCTCCGCATCATCTAAAAGATTATCTAAGTCATCATACGGTTCACTCCAATCGTTTTCGTTAATCTCAACGTAGTCGTCGTTATCAAAATTAAGTTCTTGAGGGTCATCCATGTGTTCAAACATTTCCTCAAGATCCTCTGGGTCTGGCATAGAATATGTGGTCATTTATGTTTATCGTCCTTCTATATGACTTAGCCCACCAGGGCTGCACTGTAGTTGTGTGATACCAAAGAGCCCCCTCTGTAAGGTCTGGTAAGTCACTCGTGTAAATATAGATAGCCGTGTTAAAGATTTCTCTATATTTTTTCATGTTTTTTGGTTTGTCAGATAACCCATCGCAGTACCAACTAAACTGACAGGTTTTTCTATTTCTCTTTTGTTTTACTACCTTACATATCGTATTCGGAAATCTAGAATCTCTTACTCTGTTCAACGTAACTTGAGCAACCGCTACTTGTCCTACCCAGGGTTGGTTTCTGCTTTCAAAGTATATATTCTTAGCTAAACAGGTGATCTCTCCTTCTGCATAACTATTAGAAGGGATACATAGAAGTAGTATAGCTATCATGCATTTTTGAATATGCATCCCCTATCTCTCAAGTACTTAGCCTGTTTAATGCAGGCGTTAACTGTTCGATCTGGAAAATATTGTTGTAGCTCCTGCGCCGGAACACTACCATAGACCTCTAAAAGAAGTGCGCGTTCCCTACGAGTCCATGGACGTCTTGATTCGTTCATGAGAGTCTCTCCATTTTCTATCAATAATTATAGACCAAACCACCTCTCATGTCAAGAGTTATTTTTTTCATACCTAAAAATAAATCTTGACAACGCATCTCTCATCATTTATAATATATAGATTATTGGCGTGGTGTATGTTCACCACAAAAAGGAGACCTCTATGATTATAGACCTAGTAGGCATGTATCTTATCTTTGCTTTTTGCATGGCGGGGTGCTCGTATTGTACCTATAAGTGCGGAGAAAAAGAAGGAATTATAGGAACACTCAACTACCTCGAAGCAGAGGGAATTATTGATTTCGAGGACGACTAAATGGCTATGGGAATATTAAAAAGCCTTGTTGGACCTGTAACGGGGTTGGTATCTGAGTTCATCGAAGACAAAGACAAGGCAAATCAACTAGCCCACGATATTGCAACTCTTGCACAGAAGCAGCATCACGAACAAGTGATGGGACAGCTTGAAGTAAATAAAACAGAAGCTGCCCATAAGTCTTTGTTCGTAGCGGGTTGGCGACCTGCGGTCGGCTGGGTCTGTGCGCTAGGTATGGCCTCTAACTTTCTAATAGTTCCTTTTTGTAACTTTGGCTTGCAGCTTGCAGGCATCACAGAAACTCTACCGATGGTAGACCTGGAGACAATGATGCCCGTTCTTATGGGTATGTTGGGCTTGGGTGCCATGAGATCCTATGAAAAAACAAAAGGAGTATCAAGAGAAAAGTAGATGGATAAATGGAAACAAGAAGTATACGATCAATTATGTATAGACGAAGGAGTAAAGTATGTCATCTATAACGACCACCTCGGATATCCCACCTTTGGAGTCGGTCACCTTATCACGAAAAGTGACGAGGAATTCGGAAGGCCAATTGGAGCAACAGTTAGTGAAGAGAGAGTCCGGTCGTGTTTTCAACGAGATCTCGATACTTCCATCGCCGAGTGTAACACTCTATACGGAGAAAGGGAATTTGCAGGATTTCCCAGCGAAGTCCAGCAAATCTTGGTTAATATGATGTTTAACCTGGGACGCCCTCGTCTTTCTAAGTTTAAGAAGATGCATGCGGCCCTCTCAAACGCAGACTGGAAAGAAGCTGCCAAGGAAGGCAGAGATTCTTTATGGTACCGTCAAGTGACCAATCGAGCAGAAAGATTGATGTCTCGACTCGAAAATATTTCTTGACAACTTAACCTCAACCCTTCATAATATGTCTCATGAATATATTTATACTTGATGAAGACCTCGATAAGTGTGCAGAGTACCACATAGACAAACACATTGTAAAAATGCCTTTAGAGGCAGCACAAATGCTTTGCACAACTCATTGGGTAGATACCTACCTGGGCTATGTCCCTCGTAAGCTGTGTAAGGAAGAGCTTGCACATCTTAGAAAATGCAAACATCCGGAGAATGTTAGTTATGCGGTCGCAATGGCGAACCATCCTTGTACTATTTGGACTCGTAGCAGCTTGGATAATTACGAGTGGCTTTTTTGCTACGCTCTGGCTCTTAATGATGAGTACGGATACCGGTATGGAAAAAGCCATAAGTCAGTGCATGCGGTCGTCCTTAGACTACCAAGTATCTCACACATCCCCCGAAAAGGCTTATCCGAATTTGTACAAGCAATGCCAGAAAGCTGTAAACGGGAAGACCCCATAGAAGCCTACAGAGTTTTTTATCACAAAGATAAAGCTCCTTTCGCTAGTTGGAAATACAGAGAAAAACCGGATTGGTGGAATGAATCAGAAGCAAATTACGACAGGAGAATCACCGCGTGAGTAGCGTAAAATTGATACACGCATCTAGTGAAGAACTGCTGGATACTATAGCATACATTGCGAGAGTTTCTAATCCCGCAGGACAAAACAGTACCAAAACAAACAAACGCCTTATAAAGTACATGATTCGAGAGGGGCACTGGTCTCCTTTTGAAATGGTAACCGTGTGTCTTGAAATTGAGACTACTCGGGATATTGCCAGGCAAGTTATACGGCACAGGTCTTTTTCGTTTCAAGAATTTAGTCAACGTTACTCTGACGTAAACGTGTTAGGTGATGTTACTTACCGAGAAGCAAGAGGACAAGACCCAAAGAACCGTCAAAACTCAGTAAGAATGGACGATCCTCATATTCACGAAGAGTGGCGATATAAGCAAGAAGTTGCTTGGTTAGCTGCAAATGATGCCTATACTTGGGCTCTTAGTAATGGAATCGCAAAAGAGCAAGCAAGAGCAGTTCTTCCAGAAGGTATGACTAACTCTCGTTTGTACATGAATGGTACCATACGTAGCTGGATTCATTACGTAGACTTACGAAGTGGAAACGGAACACAAGAAGAGCACAGACAAGTAGCAGTTCAATGTGCAGAAGCAATCGCTACTGTATTCCCAATGATCATGGACTTTGTACAAGAGGCAGAAACAGATGTTCACGTATAAAATCGAAAATGAACAGGATCGAAAATACCTTGAAGCAGCCGCAGCGAGCTTTGACACGGTAACAAAACCTTCACACTATGCAGACTCTAAGATAGAGTGTATTGATGCTATGGTTGCTACTTTTGGAGAAGAAGCCGTAAAAGACTACGCGAGAGTGAATGCTTTCAAATATATCTGGCGTGCTCATGCAAAAGGTAGAGAGAAAGAAGATATTCGTAAAGCAATATGGTATCTGAAGTATAGTATCGGAGAAGACCCTCGTGCCTAATCGCAGGATCAAGAAACGATCACACGAAAAACTAACAGATGCTAACATTCGACATGTGATGGATCTTCTTGAGTCTAAGAATCCAATCACAAAGAAAGAAGCGTGCTCGATACTTAATATCAGCTATAACACTACTCGTCTGAATAATATATTTCAGCAGTATCAAGAAAAGATAGAGTTTACACAAGCAAGAAAAGCTGCAAATCGTGGAAGACCTGCCGCAAAAGCAGAGATTTCTGAAGCAGTCCTCTATTACTTAGAGGGCGATAGCATTGCAGAAATTGCAAAATCTTTGTATCGCTCTCCCTCTTTTATACGAGCTATTATTGAAAGACTAGGAGTGCCTACTCGAAGAAAGAAAGATGAGAGAAATCATCCTTTGTTTCTACCCGAGCAGTGTGTTGCGGAAAACTTTGAACTAGGAGAACGAGTTTGGTCCGCTGCGTACGATAGCCCTGCAAAAGTAGTAAAGAAGCTAGATGGCAGTATATACTTGGAAAAGTATGGAGTTCCTTGCTACTGGATATATGTGTTCGAGAAAATAGATTCTTCAGAGAGTTGGTTTCCTGGCGTAGAAGTGGGCGGTTTCAATGCCGCCAGTCCTTCATACGATCTAGGAAAGCTGTCTCATTTAGAAGAAGCGGGCGTGGATCTTAACAGGATAAGTTAATTATGTGGTCTCATTTTTGTAACATTACAAAAAGAATAAGAGTTCTTCCTGATGACGAAAGATGTGAGTATTGTACAGTCGATAAGAATGACATTACGAATATTCCTGGTAAGTTCTGGATATATCCAGCGCGTCGATACGTTACGTGGCCCGAGTGTCAAGAGTATTATTACTACTTAGACAAAAATAAATCTTGACATCAATGTCAAAATCTCCTATAATATATTTTCAAAACTTAGGGAAACATATTTCCCGAAAACATAACCCACCACAAAGGATATAAAAATGGCCTGGGACCAAGAGAAGAAAGACGCAGTAATCGAAGCATACCTGGAGCAGAGTCCTACTCCTGAAACCTCAATAGAAATTGTCAAAGAGCTTGCAGAAGAATATGAAGAATCTCCCAACGGAGTTCGCATGATTCTTAGCAAAGCTGAAGTATATGTCAAAAAATCTCCAGCAGCCCCTTCTTCCGGTAACAGTACTGGTGGCGGCAGTCGTGTATCTAAAGCTGCTGCACAAGAGGCTCTCGTTTCTGCTCTCACCGATATGGGTGCAGAGGTAGACGAAGAAATCATTAGTAAGATGACAGGTAAAGCCGCACAGTACTTCACTACGGTGTTGACTAACGCAGCATAACGTTATTCTCTAGCTGTCTAAAGCTAGACGGGGTTTGGCCCACCTTGTTACCCAACGGGCCTTCATATCACCTAGAAGGGCAGTAAAAAATTTTGCTAATCTACTAGGATGAGAAATGAGAAAGCAAGAGTTAGCAAATTTGGTCACCGAGTACGGTGATGCAATTATCACTTACAAAAGTGAAAACTCAAAGAAGCTAAAGTATAATGTCTGTACACTAGACTTTAGCACCCCGTACATTCAGAAGAAAGTTAATAGGGCAAAAGAATCTGAAGGGACTCTTTTGCTTTTTTGCTGGGATACGGATTCGTATAGACTACTAAAACCGTCTAACGTAAAAAGTGTTGTTCCTCTGTCCTCCGTTCTAAAGAACGAGGTATAGCATGGAACTTCATACCGCACCCCCTGCTTTTGAAAGAGTAATACACGTAGATGAAGAAAAGAATATTCAGATACGACTCTCTGTAAATACGTTCAGAGGTATCGAATATCTTCACCTTCGCAAGTACTACTTAGACTTTGATGAAGAGTGGAAGCCTTCAAAAGAAGGCGTAGCTATGGAGTTAGATTTCGATAACTCCAGGGAACTCTTCGCGGGTTTAGTAGAGATACTTTCACTGGCAGAAGCCAAAGATGTACTAGAAACTTACTTTAAGGATTATTTGTACGAAATCTACAACTAAATCTTGACTTTCTCTCCTCCCGGCTATATAATATAGGTTCATTCAGTGAGAGAAGTTATGGAACTTTTAGATTATCTTAGCGACATGTACTACAAAGGTTGTCCTGTCGTATCAGATGCTGAGTTCGATGTTTTATGTTCTGCATACAGTTATGGTAGTGTTGGACATAAAGTTACGGATGGAGTGCCTCATTTCATTCGCATGTACTCTCTCCAGAAAGTTTTTACAGACGAAGAAGTTTCAGAGTTTTCTGAAGGTAAAGTCGTCGTAAAAACTCCTAAGCTGGATGGCGCAGCTGTGTCTCTTCTTTACGGAGGAGGAAAGCTGCTACTAGCGTTGACACGGGGGGATGGAAATCTAGGTAGGGACATCACGGATAAACTTTCGTGTCTCGTTCCTACACGGATTTCTTTAGCCGACGCGCTAGTACAAATCACAGGTGAAGTGGTTGCTCCGAAGACGCTTCCTAATTCTAGGAACTTTGCTGCGGGGTCGCTAAATCTGAAGGACGTGAAAGAGTTTCTTGCTCGACCGCTTACTTTTGTAGCCTATGATTTACAAACAGAGGATGGACCTAAAACGGAAACCTATACGGAGACTTTGAATCTTCTTGAGGATCTTAGATTTCTTAGTGCTGCGGGTGATGAGCTTGAGCACAGGTTTCCCACTGATGGAGACGTTTTTCGTGTAGATTCCAATAATACTTATTATAACATGGGATTTACAGCGCATCACCCGAGAGGGAGTGTAGCCAGAAAAGAGTTGAAAGAGGGGGTCCTTTCTCGCCTTTTGGATGTTGTGTGGCAAGTAGGAAAGTCCGGGGTTGTAAGCCCAGTGGGTATTCTGGAGCCCGTTGAAATCAACGGAGCCACGGTCTCTCGTGCAACACTGCACAACATTCAATACATTCGTGCATTAAATCTGGAAATAGGGTGTCAAGTAGAAGTTATTCGGAGTGGTGAGATTATACCTCGGATTGTCAGGCGTGTTGACTAGTCTGACATCAGAAAAAATAACTCTTGACAAAAACCTCAAAATTTCATATAATATGTCTTCAATTTCAATGAAAGGTTTCAACATGATACAAATCGTTCCGCCGACTGAGTGCCCTAGTTGTGGTGCTTTGCTTGAGTGGTCAAACGATTTGCTTTATTGTAGGAACCTAGAATGCTCCTCTCAATCTTCGAAGAAGATAGAGCATTTCGCTAAGACTTTGAAGATCAAAGGTCTCGGTCCAGCCAGTATACAAAAGCTGGGACTGTCGGATGTTTCAGAGATTTATTCTCTGACAAAACTGATGATAGAAGAGGCTCTTGAATCTGAGAAGATTGCAGAGAAGCTATTCTTTGAAATTAGAAACTCGGTGCATGCGAGTCTAAACTTACTGTTACCGGCCCTAGGTATTCCTTTGGTAGGCAAAACGGCTACTGCTAAACTTTCATCAGTATGTAAGAACATTCATGATGTAAACTATGAAAGTTGCAAGGCAGCCGGTCTTGGTCCCAAGGTTACTGAATCGCTGATTAACTGGATAGAAAATGAGTATCCTTTCTGTGAGTTACCACATACTTTTGTATTCGACCAACCAACAATGCAGACCTCCATACAGGGAGTCATATGTATTTCTGGTAGACTAAAGAGTTTTAAGACGAAAGCAGAAGCAACAGACGCTCTGAAAGAGCAAGGCTATATTGTGAAGTCGTCTATGACAATGGATGTTACGCATCTAATCAACGAAAGTGGTATTGAATCAGCAAAGACTCAGAAAGCAAGAGACTCTGGCATTATTATTGTCACAAACATACAAGACCTTATTGGAGAAACACATGGCATTGCCTAAGTGGACAGACGAGCGAACTGATGAGCTCGTTAATTTTGTAGGTGATGAGTCACCTATCTCTCAAGCAACTGTAGCTGAAGCTGCTGAAACGCTTGAAACCTCTACTCGTTCTATCTCTAGCAAATTGCGAAAGATGGGTTTCGATGTAGAGCTTGTATCCGCCTCTACTGGCCGTAGCTTTAGCGACGACCAGGCTGCAACTCTTGCCGCATTTGTGCAAGATAACAGTGGCGAATACACTTACGCTCAGATCGCTGAGCATTTTGAAGGCGGGACTTTTAACAAGAAGCAAGTTCAAGGAAAAATCCTGTCTATGGAACTCACGGACCACGTGAAACCTGCTCCCAAAGTGGAAACGGTTCGCACGTATTCAGAAGCGGAAGAAGCCCAATTCATCGAATTGGTAAATGATGGAGCCTTTGTAGAATCCATCGCAGAAGCTCTTGGACGTGAAATTCCTAGTGTTCGTGGTAAAGCTCTTAGCTTGCTGCGGGCAGGTGTGATCGACGCGATTCCGCGTCAAGAACACACCAAAGGCGCTGCGAAAGAAGATCCTCTTGAAGGGATCAACGGCATTGAAGAAATGACCGTAGAAGAAATTGCTGATGCAATCGGCAAGACTGTTCGTGGTGTAAAAACGATGCTTACTCGTCGTGGTATCTCTGCCAATGACTATGACGGTGCTGCTCGTAAAGAGAAAGCCGCAGGCTAATCTTACACTGAGGTATGGCCTTTTGGTGACAGAAGGCCTCAATCGGATGCTTGGACAAGGCAACTCCTTGTACCCTGCCTCATTTATTTTCGGGGGAAAGTTTGAACCTAGCGAGCGCACTTATAAAACAAGTGCTTGTTCTACAGGACTTTGAGACCTGGAGTAACGTTCGTCGGGATTATTTACCTTCGCAGTATCATACTATTTTTTCACAAATAGAGAAACATGCGAGTAAGTATCACAAACTTCCCACGTTCGAGGACTTAGAACTTAATCTACGTGACTCTGCAACTATTGAAAAGCTATATGCTATTCAAGCAGTAGAGGTAGAAGCAGATGCATATATGCTTCTGGAGTATCTCAAGAATGAGTATACTCAAAAAGAGATTCTAGATTCCTTGGAAAACTATGTTGAAAACTCTGTGTCTTTTGAAGATGCAGAGGAAAGTGTGTCTCACTTGCACCAGATTGTCATTGACATTGAGGACAAGGTAGACCTGCAGAAACCTGAAGAGAGTATGCAGCGTATTCCTTTGTTTGATTCCGATGAGGATCTTGAGAAGTTTATCCCGCTTGGCTTGAATGCTGAGTATGATAGTATGTTCACTTTTTCACCAACAGACTTAGTTCTGATTGGAGGTAGAAGAGGTGCAGGTAAGTCCATTACGTGTGCAAACATTGCTCACAACATCTGGAAGTCTGGCCGCTCAGCACTCTATTTTACTATAGAAATGCCGAGTCGTCAGATTCTCCAGAGACTTTGTTCTATTGCCACAGGACTTGACTTCGGCAAAGTCAAATCTAAAAACCTTTCTGTAGTTGAGTGGTATGCAGTTGCAGAATGGTGGGCAAGTCGCTTTGTAGAAGGCGAGCCAAAACTCGAAGACTATAGAAGTCACAGAGACTTTGATAGGTTCCATCATGATCTGACAACTACCTGCGAGCTTCTCCCGACTCGTCAGCTAGATGTAATCTATGATCCGAGCCTTTCTTTGTCTCGTATTCGAGCCGAGCTTGATAAGAAAGTTGAAAACCTAAATACAGGTGTAGTTCTTGTGGACTATATCAACCAAGTCAAGCGTGGAGGTTTGAATACTCGGGCTGGTCAGTATGACTGGACAGAACAAATAGAAGTGAGTAAGGCACTCAAAGGTATGGCACAGGAGTATAACTGTACAGTTGTCTCTCCATACCAAATCGATGCGACCGGTGAAGCGCGTTTCGCTAAAGGTATTCTGGATTCGGCAGATGCAGCGTACACTTTAGATGCTTACACTGAAGAGGATTCTTGTATCACCTTCAAGTGTGAGAAAATGCGTAACGCCGGTATGCGTCACTTTACCTCCGAGTACAACAGGTCTAGTCTTCGTATTGGACCGAATAGTGCTCTTCCTCCGGGAGATAAAAAATCCGAAGACTCTGAAGAGGGTCCCAACCAAAGCGATATATTTGAATTATGAAACAGCTAGACCTGTTCGATAAAAAACCAAAAGAAGACATCGAAGAAGAAGAAGACATCGAAGAAGAAAATAAACCCAAAACTTTTTGGGAAATAATAACCTGTGATTTATACGCAGTGCTTTTAATTGTTGGGTTCGCTACGCTACTTTGGGGTGCCCTTTCGTAAAAATAGTTCTTGACTTTATATATGAAAGCGTATATAATACGAGAATGACAGAAATGACTACAAGGGAGCAAAAGCAGTTGCTTTTTAATAAGCTACAAGATGCCCTGCTAGAAAGTCGACCAATGCAAGCAAGTATCATAATCGAAAAACTACAAAAACTTCCACTTTCTTTAATAGAGAAAGACTTCATATTGAGCTATCAAATCATTCTTGAAAAGATGGAAAAAGGTGGAAGATGGAACTGGTATGGAGAGGCTGACCTTACATGACTGTAGAGGAATTGCTTAATTCAAAACAAATACCTTTCATAGTAAAGGGAAATGATTATGTAGTACATTGTTTGAACCCTGAACATCCCGATAGAAATCCTAGCATGAGAATTGATCGTATTGACGGTAAGTTCAACTGCTTTTCTTGCGAGTTCAAAGGCAACATCTTTACTCACTTTGGTGAGGTCGCAACGGGGTTGCAGGTCAAAAGGAATACCATTATAGAAAAAATTAAACAAAAGCGAGCGGAGTCCATCGGTTTGGAAATGCCTACAAACTACCTTCCTTATGTAGGAAACTGGAGAAATATCTCTCCAAAAACATATGCAAAGTTTGACGCATTTCAACACAATGATCCAGATTTCACAAATAGAATTAATTTTCCTATAAGAGACCTGTCTGGAAAGATTGTAGCTTTTCAAGGCAGACACACAGGAGACCGTGTTCCTAAGTATAAGTTCAGCCCTCCTGGTGCAAAAATTCCATTGTTCCCAAGAGTATCTCCTCGACACGGAGAGGTAATTCTTGTAGAAGGTTTGTTTGACATGCTCAACCTTCACGACAAAGGTATTGATAATGCTATTTGCTGCTTCGGCACAAATAACATAAACGAAGATAAACTAAATATTCTTCGTATGCAGAATGTCCATCAGATAGCTGTATTCTTTGACGGGGACGAACCCGGACAAAAAGCAGCACAAAACGTAAAGGGTATGTGCGAGAAAGTTGATCTCACCTGCCGGAATATTCATATCTCTGATTTGGATCCCGGTGCACTTACTCAATCTCAGGTAGAAAAACTGGAGAAGAAATTATATGCCTAAAGTTGCATTAGTAGAAACTAAACCCTCCCGCACCAACTTTCTCAGAGAGTTTGACGGTGCATTTGAATTTGACCAATACCAGTTATGCTCAGATACTTCTATCAAGAAGCCTCTCAAGCGTGACTGTGACATTGACATTGATACCAGTCTATATGACTGGATTGTTCTTGTGGGCGCAGATGCTCTCAAGTACTTCACAAAGATTAGTTCAGTTACAGAGTTTTCTGGACGAAAAGTGGAAAGTAAATTCCTTCCTGTAATCAATCCTGCCATGCTTTCTTTCAAGCCAGAAGCTCGTAGAACATGGGAAGAGTCTAAGAAAAGAATTATTGATTACATCAACGGTGATATCGAGGATGTGGTAATAAACGATACCATCGCTAGAGGTATTCAAGACACTGCCGAAGCAAAAGCTTGGGTTTTTCAAGCTATGGCAGACCAAGGCAAGTACCTTGCTCTTGACTCAGAGACCAATGGTCTGTATCCTCGTAACGGCCACATGCTGGGCCTTTCCATGTCTTACAACGGTATGCATGGAGTCTACATAGATATAGAGTGTGTAGACGATCAGCTAGAACAAATGCTAGCAAAGCTTTTCAAAGAAAAGATAGTAATCTTTCACAATGCAAAGTTTGACCTGGCTTACTTCAAGTATCACTTCAATTTCGAGTTTCCTCGTTACGAAGATACAATGCTTCTTCATTATCTCATAGATGAGAACCCAGGCCATCATGGTCTTAAAGAACTAGCACTTAAGTTCACTCCTTATGGAGACTACGAAAAACCTATGTACGATTGGATTGACAAGTTCAAACGTGCAAACGGATACAACAATGCTAGCTTCGAATGGGGTATGATTCCTTTTAGTGAAATGTACACGTATGCAGCTATGGACGCTGTATGTACTTATGTTCTGTTTGAAAAGTTTGTAAAAATCAAACAAAACCCAAAACTTAAGTCAGTATACGACAATATTCTTATTCCTGGGTGTAGTTTTCTTATTGATGCCCAAGACAACGGTGTTCCGTTCGACAAAGATCGCCTACAGGCTGCACAGAATCTTATGCAACAACAGATTGACGAAGCCGTAGCGGGGTTGTCTCAGTTTCCAGAGATAGCAAAGTTCGAAGCACACCAAGGAAAAGACTTCAATCCTAACAGCACAGTTCAACTTCGATCACTGCTATTTGACTTCGTAGGCCTTCAGCCTACTGGCAAGAAGACAGGTACAGGTGCACACTCCACGGACGCAGAAGTCCTTCAACAATTAGCAGAACAACATGAAATTCCTAGATACATTCTCGACATACGTCAAAAATCTAAAATTAAGAACACTTATTTGGATAAGATTCTACCTGAATTGGATATGGATGGCAGACTACGCACCAATTTTAATCTTCATGGCACTACTTCTGGTCGTCTCAGCAGTTCAGGTAAACTAAACATGCAACAGCTTCCTCGTGACAACCCAATTGTCAAGGGGTGCATTAAAGCCGCGCAAGGTAACAAGATTGTCGCAATGGACTTAACCACCGCAGAAGTTTATGTAGCTGCAAAGCTCGCAGAAGACAGAGCACTTCAAGAAGTGTTTCAGAGTGGTGGTAACTTTCACAGTACAATCGCAAAGCGAGTATTCGCACTTCCGTGTGAGGTAGAAGATGTTGCTGAGTATTATTCTACTCAAAGACAGGCTGCAAAAGCAGTAACATTTGGTATTATGTATGGCGCAGGTCCGAAGAAAATCAGCGAGCAAGTCACTAAAGACTCAGGAAAGTTTTTTAGCGTCTCGGAAGCAAAGGAAGTCATCGACGAATACTTTTCTGCGTTCCATCAACTTAAAAGGTGGATCGACAACAACGAAAGGCTTATCAAGAAAAATGGATTCGTATATAGCTTCTTCGGTAGGAAACGAAGACTACCTAATATTACTTCTGATGACCCTGGAATTCGTAGCCACACTATACGCTCTGGACTAAACTTTCTTGTACAGTCCCCAGCATCTGACATCAATCTGCTAGGCGCAATTGATACTCATCAGTACATAGTAGACAACAAAATGAAATCAAGAATCTTTGCACTTGTGCATGACTCTATTCTTGCGGAGGTTCCGGAAGGAGAAGTCGAAGAGTACACAAAGCAACTACAAAAATTTGTACAGCTAGACAGAGGCGTCAGTATTCCTGGCTCTCCTGTTGGATGTGACTTTGAGATTGGAGACGATTATTCAATGGGCAAGTTCGAGAAGCAGTATGGCATACTCGGAGCTGGTAATAACGTATAAAGAGTTTGATAGAGTTTCTTTTCCTATTTTCAAACTTCCTTCAGCTAACTGGTCTGAACAAGACGGACTAGTATACCTAGACGGGTCTCTCCTAGATGATAGAAATATGCCAGGAGAGACTCTAGGAATACGAAGGTTGCAGACTCCTTTTAAGGATTTAATAGTGCTAAAGAAGTCTCTATTGGATGTGATTGGGTTGATAAAACAACCTCCCTCTGCTTATGTAGATAATATGGGTTTTTTGTTTACTTACGAAAAAACTACTATGGCATCCTTGAAGTATCACAAAATAAGAAAGGTAGAAAGAAAAGATGTTGCCAGTATACTCTGGCTAAAAGATATAAACTTTCCTTTTAAGCAAAAACGACCGCCTCTGCCCGAGAATACTTGGGCAGGGGTTTTGTATATCCAAGGTATTCCTTGGCTCATTTACGAGTTTTCAGAAACCAAAAAATCTGATACTCGAAGAAAAATTTAATCTTATGAGAAAAAAGCAAAAGACTCTAGGTGGCTCTGGCTTGAGCCTTTGGGAAACAGAACCTCTTACTCAAAACCAAATACTTGCGTTTGAAAGTGACAAACACCTTGTACTTCATGGAGTAGCAGGAACCGGAAAAACGTTTATCTCTTGTTATCTTGCATTTGATGACATGATAAAGGGGTTATATGATAGGCTAATCATTATAAGAAGTGCTGTACCTACTAGAGATATGGGATTCCTTCCTGGTAGTGAAAAAGAGAAAAGTGCAGTATATGAAGAGCCTTATAAAAATATAGCTATAGAGCTTTTCGATAGAGGTGATGCTTACGATATTCTCAAAACAAAAGGGTTAGTCCATTTTATGACTACTTCTTTTATACGAGGAGTGACTTTGAAAGACTCTGTTATACTGATTGATGAGTGTCAAAACATGACTTTCCATGAGTTAGACTCAATCATTACTCGAGTAGGTAGAGACTGCAGAATTATTTTTTCTGGAGACTTCAAACAAACTGACATAAAAAATAATGGTATAAGACCTTTTCTTAAAATTCTTAAAATGATGGGCTCTTTCGATTTAATAGACTTTGAAGTAAAAGATATTGTTCGTAGTGATTTTGTGAAAGAATACATTATAGCTAGAGAAAAAGCAGGGTGCTGTGAGTGACGCAAAGATAGTATCTCTTTCTCAAGCAAGAGAACGTGAAGCAGAGCTAGATATGTATAGAGCTAAACTAAAAACTCTATATGTTCGACAGTCTTTTATTGAGGCTGAAATAACTCTGACCAGTAAGATAATCGAGTTAATAGAGCAAGAAAAACTAATCGAGATTGTTCCGAGTGAAAGCGATACTGAGTAACAGAATCTACCTAGAAGTACCTAGAGAGTTGAAGGAAGAAATCAACTCAAAACTTACCTATACGATTCCTTCGTACAATCCTCTTGATCCGCCTCAAGTCATAAAAAACATGCAAAGGATAAATACAAACCTCATTAGTATTCCTATTGGAAGAACGGATCTAATACCAAACGAATACGAAGTAATAGATAAGCGGGTTAAGATTCCAGTAGACCTTCCTGACTTTAAGTTTGATTTACGTCAAAGTCAACAAGATGTTTTTAATGCAATCGAAGATAACGGTATTATCAACGCTTGGGTAAGCTGGGGCAAGACTTTTACAGGATTAGCTATTGCAGGTAAGCTAGGCCAAAAAACTTTAGTTGTAACTCATACAGTTCCTCTACGGAATCAGTGGGCAAAAGAAGTAGAAAAAGTTTTTGGTATTACGCCAGGAATTATAGGCAGTGGAAAGTTCGAAATTGATGCTCCTATAGTTATTGGTAATACTCAAACTTTATACCGTAACTTACCTGCTATAAGAAAAGCTTTCGGCACAGTTATTTTGGATGAAATGCATCACGTATCCTCTCCTACGTTTTCTAAAATTATTGACTCTAACTACTGTAGATATAAGTTAGGGCTATCAGGAACGATAGAAAGAAAAGACGGTAAACATGTAGTCTTTAGAGATTACTTTGGACAAAATGTTTATAAACCCCCAAAGGAGAACTTTATGTCTCCAAGTGTGCATGTTCTAAAATCCGAGATACGGTTCATGGATGGAAACAGAACGCCTTGGGCAACGCGAGTCTCTGCACTAGCAAGCAATGAAGAATACCTACATACTGTTTCCATGCTGGCCGCGGCCTACGCCGCAAGAGGGCATAAAGTGCTGGTGGTAAGTGACCGAGTTTTCTTTTTGAAAGCATGCGCCGAACTGGCTGGTGAGAAAGCGATATGTATTACG
>VTLG01014814.1_pt1 | contig 25330 bp, 32 predicted proteins | sample 4694571 | NCBI WGS metagenome assembly VTLG01 (sample SAMN12604809, study PRJNA352737) | marine metagenome | biome: ENVO:00000447; feature: ENVO:00000209|ENVO:00000569|ENVO:01000036; material: ENVO:00002151; isolation source: viral sequences binned using virsorter ...
AGTTTAACCACACCAACGAAACATTTGAGGTTAGCAAGATTATACCTTTAAGTGAATCAACTGCAATTATAAGATTTAAGAAATCTACAGGAAAGTTGGGGCTTGCTTTTTGTTATTGGATAAATATGAGTGGTGGGAAATGGATGTATTTCTTTCCAACTTACGATCATTGTGCAGGCTTTGATATGCTAAAAGACCAGCTACATAAAGTAGAGATTCATAATTTCGAGTTTAACGAATGAAATTTACAGGCAAAGTAAAGAATGGAAGCCTAATATTCCATGACGAAGCTGGCTTAAAAAGGCATTTAAATGGAATTAAGGGTGATGTATGGGTTGACATAAAAGAAGCCCCTAAAACTCGTTCTACGCAACAAAACAACTACTATAGGCATATCATAAGGCAGATTGGTAATCATTTAGGATATGATGAAGATGAGATGCACGATGTTATTAAACAAAGATTCGGCATCCAATCTACTAAAGATTTAGATACTGAAGAATTTAGTGAACTGTTAGATAGAATTATTAGATTTTCAGCAGGATTAGGCTTTGTAGTCAAAGACCCTCGCCGAACCTAATTACCAAACTTCCATTATATTCATAGACACATTCCAAGTGCGATGTGCTACTTGAGTGTAGGTAAGAGAATCTTGGTCAATCATACACAAAGCAAATTCTTTATTATCGGCATCATTGTCTGGGCAGAAGATAAATCTTAAATTTCCATTATGGGTTAAAGCAAAAAAGCTCGCCATAGATGTATCAAAAGTATATCCTGCTTCACCTGTGTCGTTGCTGTCGTGTGTTGCAGGGTCATTCCAAGTGAAAAACTTATTTTCATTGGTGGCTGTGTTAAATATATCGGTATCGGATAAATAACTAAAACCAACCTTCCAAGTTCTTCTGCCTCTGTCTGCACCTACATTATAATCATGCCCTTTTTGCTTTTCTAATGTCCAAGCTGGCAAATCTCCCCACATTGGCTGTCCTAAGTGATTAAAGTTAGTTATAGTGCTTCCGCCTACTGTTGTTTGAACATCGACTCCTTCATAAGATTTTATTAGCTTTACGCTTAGATCTGGGGAATGGCTTGGCTCGAAATATCTTCCGAAAGTAAATGAGCTAATCTTAGCATTAAACTGAACTGCCTCAACACTATCTGACCTATAGTTTGTTTGTAAATAAGCACTTTTATAATCATTGGCATCTTCACTTGGAAATCCTCCTGTTTCCCATAATGAATATCCGCTATAATTAACACCTTGAAAATTGACTATTTTATTTGCTTCACTTAAATCTTCCGTTGTATTGGAAAAGCCCATGTGAACAGATATTATCTCATTGGAGATACCTTCATCAGAAAGTTTCATAAAATTGTGTCCTAAAACACCAGCATAGTTTGTTGTTTTAAGGAGCTGTGCTAATTGAACATTAGGCTCATCTTCATCATCTTGAAATTTCACACCAACTTTGAAGCTCTCTTGGTTAAAAGGCTGAGAAAAACCTGCATTATAATCAAGCTCTAAGGACATAGGTTGTGTAGGATTCATGTTGAATATACTTTCTATATCATTATCGGTGACACTGTCTTTAAAGCCATCCACATAAGTTCCTTTATAATATCCTAATGATTTTAAATAACTTGGATAGTCTGCATAAAATCTACATTTCCCTATACTTCTTTTTGCCATAACTTTCTCCTAAATAGATGTTCTTTTTACCTTTCGTTTTATAATTTTTTCTATCTCTATTTCTTCGTATTTTCTTGCATCCGATTGCCATTGTCCATAATTAATTCCCCAGCTATCTTTATTTTCATTAATTGTGTCTGCGTGTAACAACCTCCCATCCCAATCACAATATTGGCAGCTTGTTATTTTTAAATCACCCACATAAGAAAATAAAAGCTCACTAAAATCAGACTGAGCCAAGCTATAAATTATTATTAATTTATTATTAGCTTTTATTGTCCACCCTTTGCCAATTTTCTTAACACCCTTAAACCTGCCTTTATAATGAATTTGCACTCCAGCTATTTCTCCATTAGCCTCCAACAAAACATCTCCTCTGCCATACTTTAGTGTTGCATTGCTTGCTTTTGGTTTTAATTTTCTGTTTATTTTATCCCTCATCATCAAACCCTAATATTATATTAACCACAAGCACGATGTCTGACACAGTAACATCTGGAGCACCACCAGTACCACCAACGCCACCACTAAATCCTCCAACATCTGCGTTTATAAGAGCTTGGTCTGTTAATGGTTCGCCTATGCTTAAAATATGATTTACTATTAAAACAATATCATTAACTCTTACCTCTCCATCTAAATTAACATCTCCTGCTAAAGAATTAGAAGGCGGATAGACACAGCCCTCATTTATAGTAGCAAGTGGATTATAATTAGTTGCAGTCTCATCCATACACCCATAAATCTCAGGGTCATCAGGGTCGTAAGTGCAGCTACCATTGTCTATAGTAGCAAGAGGGTTATAGTTGTTGGCTCCTGAGTCCATACATCCATAAACCTCATTACTAATGCCAATATCACCGTCTATAGAATACTCAACATCATTAAAGGTTAACCCACCGTCTTGCATGTGGTGTAATTGTGTTGCACTTATCTTAACGCTATTTAAGCCTTTTTTAGTCTCAGTAATCATAAAGAGTGGCAATATATATTGCCCACACCTAACAGCCATATCATTAGGATCGTTAAGCACATAGCTTTCTCCATACAGCTTTCTACCAAATAACATTTCATCAAACTCTATCAGGTCTCCGACCTGCAAAGCATAATATTTAAGAGGCAATGTAAGGCTAACCTTGTTATGTTGGTTGCAATGCCAAAAAAGTAAGTGTTCTGCTAACTTGTTCGCAGTATTCAGGTCTCTTATGTATTTACTTTCAAAAATTAGATTGTTATCAATGCTGTTAATAATATAATTTGTGTGTTTAATGCCATAATAATTAATAGGAGATGTGTTGCCTTCCAGTATATCTTTATAGGTTCCTGTTGTAAAATATTTATCTTCGAGTATATGGCTGTTAACTCTAAGCTCTCCTGTTGTTTCCGTAAAATCGCCTATCCCATAATCGTAGCTATACTTAACCTCTACCCTTGTCTTAACATCCTCTATATCCGTTCTTGAAAAATTGTAATTTATAACATCAGCACTTTTAATTGTTTGTTTTTCCTCAAGCCCATTATAAGTGTCTTTTACATTAAAGAATTTAAGTAAGTTGTTATTCAACGAGCATATAAGCTTTGTTGACTTAGAAAATTCCTCTATTAATGTTCTGCTATCAATATCTTCGTTGACACAAAAAGCCATCCTCCAACTATCATGATTGTTTCTGGAGTCAATAAGCGAATTTGAGTCAACATCTTTATCGTACCCTAACTCAATATCTAACAAGTGATACAGTATATCTGAAGGTTTCTCAATTAACGCATTATAATCTGGGATGTAAGGCTCTTGATATGCCGCAAATTCTGCCGAATCTAATACTGTAATTTCTTGGTCAACAACAACATCATAATGATTTGTAATCGAGTCCCATGTTGATTGTGCAGCTTCTTGGTTGCTATAAGACTGAATGTCAATGGTGCTTGTTTTTACATATATTGCAAAATTATCTATCTGTCCTAAAAAAACATCGCCTAATGCTGTATATGTGACTGGTATAGTTAACACCTCTCCACTACTTATAGTATATGTTTTATGATTAGGTTGGTCTCCAACCATAAAAGAGCCATAAGCACAAGAAGTATCTTCACCCACATCAAAAACACTATCATTGTCATTTATCTCTGCTATAATAGAGTCATAATCTCCAGACTCAATACTTGAGGAATCAAAAACATAGACATCTATAGTTCCATTAAAGTCTTCGGATTTTACCTGTATTTCCCCAGAAATAGAGTCCTCCTCAACAACAGAGCTTGGAATTATTATCCCCTCTGGAAGAATGTTTACCGACAAATCAAAGTCAGTTGAATATTTTGTGAAAGTTGTAGGTATATATAAAGATCTATTAGCGGTGGAATTAATGTCAAAATCAGAAATAGAAACACCAGTCCATTGGTCTATTACATAGTTAAACTCAGGCTCTATTCCATGTGAATAATCTGTATAGGAACCGTTTTCATTTTTTATTAAATAAAACCCATCCTTAGAAACATTCCATAAAATTGTTTTATTATCTATTAGTTCGGAGGGGTAATTATTTATATTGCCTGTATAAAGACCGTAATTTGGGGAGAAAAGAGTGTGCCACAAATTATTCATAGGGTTAACAGGCAATGATGACGGGTCTAAGCCATCTGAAACATTAATATTATCTACTTGAAAATTATTGCACCAACCATAAGGTAGGGTTGCTATTGCACTAATATACTCTTGCTCCCACTCGCAATATAAAACATGCTTTTGAGTTGTGGGCAATAAATCAACTACATCGTGGTTTATATTTAGAGAGTTAGCCAGACCAGCTAACATTAGCTTTGAATGTGGGTTATTCCCTGTCTTAACAACCCCAGAGGACATATCATCTAAGCCTCCATAGCTTGATCCCTTAAAATATAAATCTTGCCCTAAAAAAGATTCATCAAAATCTTGCAACCCTTGCCAGTCAAACTGAAATATTGACCAACTCATAGTTTCAAATGTAAGTGCGATACTACCGTTAGTGGCTCCCGTTTGGTCTGTCTCCATATATTCTAAAAATCTCTCTCCCCAATAGTCATCTTGAAGGAAAGTCTGGTCACCAGACCTGATTCTAAATTTAATATCTGAATGAGGGGATACTTTGTTGTCTATTAATTCATATATTAACATTAGTACCCACCCTTTCTTCTAATTTTTTTCTTACTTTTAACATTTATCTTTGGCTTCCTTATTGGCTTCCTTGCTGGCTTCCTTGCTGGCTTCCCTACTGGCTTGGTTGTTGGCTCAACCCTAACAGGGGCTAAATCTAAAGACCTAAAGTCACCTGTCCCAGAATAAATGTCTTCTCTTTGCGTGCTTCTTATCTCTGGACTTGATGTATATTTTCCTGTTTGATTATCAACCCTTCCATAAGCATGAATATAAACATCTCTATTTAAAAACTGATTTATAAGAACATTCCTTCTTACTCCAAGTTCGTTAATTTTTAAATTAAAGATTTGCCCATTCTGTAAAGCAGATGTCCATTGTTGATGTGGTAGTCCTTGCTCGCTTCTATGCCTTTGCCCTATTACAAATTTATTAACCTCTGGGTCACGAGCATATAATGTCCTTTGGAACTCATGTATTCCCCCTTGTTCGCTTCCAAACTGAATAGGAACCCAAAACGCACCCTGTATAATATCATCTCCTTGAGGAAGAGTATCTCCAAGCTCCCAAATATTAACAGAGTCTTCTCCCCATTGAAAAAACAATCTTGGTAAAGCATTTACTCCAAAAGTATTATTTTTGTATTGTTGCACTTCCGCTTTCATTTTTCCGTAAATATATAGAGGTGATTTTATTGGTTCAGGGTCAGAATCTACTCCAACCGCCAATTCTTTAACTATATCCGAGCTTTTACAAAAAGATTCTAACTCAAAATTTAAAGCCGACTCACCAATAAGGGTTTGGATAACACCATCGTCATTTCCTAACTGTCCGTTATGGTTACCCCAAAGCCAAGCACGAATAGGCATGTTTTTAAAGTCAGCCACACTTAAATAAGGTTTCTCATCTAACGAATGTGCAGGAAGCGTTGATTCTATGTTTTGAAACATTCCTACATCCAATACTGCACTTCCCTCGCTTACTCCTTCCTGATTCCATACTGCATTATAGTGGCTTTTTGAAAATGTGCATTTAGAGTCATGTATAACTTCTATATAATTAAAAGCTATAGGAGAACCTACAACCCCTGATTCAAAAACTGGATCAGAACCGTCACTTGATGGTGGAGTGTCAGCAATTATTACTTTTTCCATCTTTAAAGCATTATTATTTTCATCTATTGTCCATTGTTGTTCAGTTGCCCCTGAATAAACAGTCCCCGCTTTTACATCCATAAAAAATTCAGCATTTTGAGGAATGTCCATATAAACCTGTTCAAGGAAAAGCTTGGGAGACTCTATAGACTGAATATAGTTGTCGTCAGGAATTATAGTGTAACTATCTTCGCCGAACGAATAAAGATTAGATAAATCGTCTATAAATACGCATGGAGCTTTATCAACCTCTCCATATACAATAGGAATAGGTTTGTTTTTATACTTATCTGGCACATCGACATCAACGCTTATAGATCTTCTTGGTAAATCTTTATGTAGGGATTGCTCTGTTTTATCTTCTATTTCAAGCCTTACTGTGTCACGATTTTCTTCTACATTTCTAATATATCCCGAATAGACAGGTAAACAATCAGATAAGGTTTCTGCTGACTGAGATTTCCAATAAATATCTAACTGGGTATTCATTAGTTCGTTTTTAAATAATACCTCTGATATATAAGCGTTATTATAAGAATAATTAAAAAGAGTAATTGTGATGTTTGATATTTTAAACTTTTTGTCTTCAATGTCTATAGATTCTTTTATGTCGTTCATAGAACTAATTATCGGAGAGTAGTGTTTGCTGTCTAAAGTAACTTTGCTGGTTGATAAGTATATTGAGTTATTAATAACCACAAGAGGGATTAAACTTGTAGAATTTCCCTGTATATCTCTTTCAAATTTTTCTGGAAGATTTATCATGCTATACCTAAGTCAGCACCCCTTCTAATGGCTTTTTTAATTTTTGGTATAGCTTCATCTTCAATGAATGAATCGCTTAAAACATTCCCTGTAAATGAAATACTTACACCCGCCGACTGCCCTGTCCTGTTCATTCTATTTAAGTTCTCAATACCTATAGACTCTACTGCACTTCTTCTCATTACATATTCACCTTCTTGAAGAACAGCAGGAACATTATCAGCACCACCTTGAGAAGAGGTTATTCCTCCATTTGAATATCCTTGCACATGACCACCGCTGTGAAAAAACAAATCTAAAAAAGAACCAAGAATAGGGATTGACTTTAAAAATGATGAGACTAACTGTAAAGGTGCACCTGCCTCTGATGAAACCCCTGCTCTTCTATCGGCAATCCCCGCTAAAAAATCTTGCATTTGAGCTACAGAATGAAGAGCAAGTTGTGTTGCTACAGCTTCAGCAATAATCCTTTTTAAAACATTTACCACATGGTCTCCAAAGTCGCTAATTTTTAATTGGTTCAATTTTTGTGCTTCCATAAAAATATCTGCAAATCCAGAGCTAAGATTTTTTTGAATTTCACCTAACTTGCCTAATGCTAAAAGCTTCAGCCTTAACATCTCCAGAACAGCAATTTTCTCTTCTTCATTTTCTATTAATATTCTACCAGTTTTTATTTGGTCTATATCGGACAATATGCTTGCTTTTTTAAATTCTGTTGTTTCTTGATATAGGGATTTTCCTTTATCTTGAGCCTCTAAAAATTCTCCATAAGTTTTTTTAAAGTCTCCCATCACCTTTATTTCTCTCTCAAGCTCTTTGATTCTTTTATCTCCAGAGAACTCCATTACACCGAGCCAGTTAGTCGCAGCAAGCAACCTTGTTTTTGCTGATTGTATAGTCTGTAATTCTAATTTCATTTCAGCGACAGTCATGTCGTGTATAGATTTAGTTACAGCTATATTGGATTTAACAATATCTTTTGAAACGCTATCAAATATACCAAGCTTATCTATTAAGAAACCAAGCCCAATTATTGCAGCCCCCCAACCACTTCTGACAAGAGCTTTATTAAACCTTAAAAGTGCAAGTGTGGCACGATTTTGCCATAAAGTATAAGCCCCCCAAGCAGAAGTCGCAATGCCAATAGCTGTACCATAAGATAATATTGTCTCTTCATCTATAGAGTCAGCGACCTTTGTCAAAGCTTCAACTAATGGCACTAATGCCATATTTACGAGATTGCCAACCCTTGATGAAAGGTTGTCCAATGAAGCCCCAAATGCCGCATATTTCTGCTGATTATCTAAAGTTTCTTGTCCTGCTCTTGATAGTTTTTCTCTTGCAGCCTCTAATGTAGCAGTTAAAAACGCTTGTCTTTTTTCAGTATCTGTTAACTGCTCGGCTGTGATGCCCAATTCATTTGCATATTTTTCATAAGCCTTTTCAGATTTTACAATAATACCAATATTATCAAGCATGAGGCGAGATTGACGACCAATACCAGTAATAAGAGATTCAACGGAAGACTTTGTATCTCTGCCTAAAGCCTTACCAAGCCTCTGAGCCATGTCAAACATCTCAGCCATTTCATTTGAATTTTTAGTGATCCCAAGAATCATAGCGTTGTTAGCTTGTTGGAATAAATCCATTGAACTCATAGTTCCATCAGTAGCCTGTTTTAGCTTAACAAGCATATTAGAGGCTTTTTGTGAACCACCTGCTAAATTAGCAAAAGCTGCCCCCATTGATTCGATAGTAGCTGCCTTTTTACCAAAGTCTATTAACTGCCTGCCACCAAGAGACATAGCAAAAGAGAAAAGCAGCATTTTAGAACGAGCAGTAGAAAAAGTGTTCCCTAATGCGGTTGCCCTTTTTTGATTTCTTTTAAATGATGTTCCTAATACTCCGCTTGCAACAGCAGTTTTTTTCATGCCTCTTTCTAATTGTATCTGAAGATTGGAGAGGGTTTTAAGAGAACGAATTAACTCTTTATCGCCTTTAGGTTTAAATCTTATTATTATGCTGTTTGACATTATCTATTTCCCTTTTTTCTTTCTTAGCTAAAGCAGCCTTAATTGCAAATGCTCTTGAAACCCATTTTGCAGGTTGCTCACCATAAGAGCCTTTATATGGCGGTATTCCGAACTTTTCACAATAAATATACCTTTGTATATCTTTCTGTATTTTATTGTCAAAAAAGATGTTCATACAGGCAAAGAAAGGCATCTGAGATACAACTGATTGAGCAATATCAAAATCCTTTCCTTGCTCTTCGTTTACTTGTTTGGTTTCAGCGATAATTAGATCTATTACCTCTAAAACATCTTCTTTACATTTAAAAGTTCTTTTTTCTCGCTTCCCATCTATCAAGACTGGTATTTCAGCCGAATATGGAAAACTATGATACTGACAGCCCCCACAAGGAGACCCAAGTATATTAAGTTCTACTTGGAGGGCTTCCCTTCCCCCTCACCAAGCACCTTTTGCATTTCAGTAAAGATTTTAGTCCTGTCTTCAAACGATAAGGTTCTAAGAAATTTATCAGATGTATCTCCATCAACACCAACTCTTATAAATTTGGTAATTGTTGAATTAGGGGCTTCCATTTGGAAATCCCCATTATCATCTTTTTTAAATTTCCCCCAAACCAAATCTAACAACTCATCTCTTTCATCAATACTTAAGTCCTTTATTTTAAGGGTTCTTTTATCCTTTAGTTTAATCTCCATTTAAACATCCTTTTTTTTATTTATTTAGCAAGCAATTTCAAATAAAGCTGTGCTTGAGCCTGTGCCTGAGCCTACTGCCTTAACAGATACGTCTAAAGCCATCATATCGCCTTCACTAAAAGCAACACTTGTTATGACAGAACCTGCTAACTTAAATTCAAACTCTCCATCAGATGGAGTCGTGTCAGTAGCCATTAAAGTAGCCCCTTCTGAAGCACCTGTTGCTTGGTCGTGAAAGTTTTGAAATAAAACATCTGTATTATCATCATACTTCACATTAAAATCAGCAGTAGCAGATATTTCTCCTGCTCTTGCTATTTGTTCGTAACCTGTTGCTGTTACGCCTGCAAAACTTACATCGTTCTCTATGTTGAAAGTAAATGAATTTACTAAAACATTAGAGTGTCCTGCAATAATTCTATCATCTGCATCCCAACTACTCATATAATAGTTGTTAGACGATATTGCGGTGTCCACAGCAAGACTTGAATCATTTAATGTTGGAGCTGATCCCGATTTAAAGGTAGCTGAAAATTTTATTCTTCCACCTTCAGTTCCAGCATCTGCATTAAACGATACTGCTGTGCAAAAACAGTCTTTAAATGCCGATGTGTGTCCACTTGCAGGGCTTTTATACACTATGGACAATATTTGATTTGCAGTCAAATCTTCTGCACCAACAGCCAAGTAGTTTGCTCCTTGTGATGATGTTAAAAGATATGGGGAGGTATCCCCAAATGTTATGTTTCCTAAAATAAGGTCTAAAGCTTCAGTCGTAGCTGTTCCTGATACTGAAAACTCCATAATCTTATTTTTATTATCTTGAAAAAAATCAGTTGCCTGCAAAACTCTACTTCCTGTTCTAACATCTAAAACTTGGTTAAGGTTCATTGATGGAGAGCCAATAGAGTCAACGTCTATTGCAACATAGGCGTTACCCCCTGATGGTTCTAAAGTTCCAAAATCGTCTTGCTCGGCAATTAAAAACTGAAATTCTTTTGGCGAGTATGCCTTGTTATTAATAGCCATTATTTATCTCCTTTAGGGGCGTTGCCCTTTTTTTTGTTTAACTTAACTTCTTCTACATATTCGGCAGCAGACTTTGACATTCTATCTACATCTACTTGTTTGCCTGAATTTATTTCATCTATTAAAGCGAGGCAATGCCCAGCATTTCTAAAAACTAAATTATTAGGAACTGGATTGTCTTTGTTCTTTAATTTTATCTTCATAGTTACTCCTTAATCTAAATTACCAACGTGCTGACATTTATATTCCCATTGAACCACATAGACTCCCGACTCTTCATCAGGATTTAATTCCATAGTTTCAAACCTGCAATTAAAAGCATTTGTGCTATCTGCTAATGTCATTGTAATGTTATCGTGTATTAGTGCTTCAATTCTTGATACATATCTTAAAACGTGGTCTAATGCTGTTTTCTTTATGTTATGTTCAGCAAAATAATAGAACACATTGATTGTGAACTCTCTTGTTTCAGAGTTAATCCCATATTCCGAAAGCTCACTTCCTACAGGGTCAAGCCGAACATATTGACTCCCTTCTTGCCCCTCATCTCCTATATATACAGGTAATGCACCCTTAAATTCTGTACGAAGGATATTTCTTAGCTTGTCAAGTATGTTCTTCCAATTATTTGTAAATGTTACTGGCATTATTTATAATATCTCCTTGCAGGTGTTCCAGTTCTTGTTAATTTAATAGCTTTCATATCAGAGCTATCAACATATTCACCTCTTCCTGTGACTTCAACTTCCCATTCATTATTGGCAGTAGCTACAGAGCTTTTGGTGTCTCCACCAAATCTTATTTGAAGCCCACCAGCCAAAGCTTGAAAGTCACCATTAATTTTTTCAGCAGTAACAACTTGATTGCCTTCTTGGTTTCCTAATTTATCGCCATCTTTAACCCAAACAGAGTAAGTAGCTGTGCCATCTATTGCACCACCAGCTATAATTTTAACTTTAATAAGGTCAAAAGTGCCAGAATACTCTCCTCTGGTATCAACAGGTCTTATAGATCCATCTGTATAGGTTACATCTCTTATAGTTCCTTGAGGTGCATCTGCTGTGTTTTGCCAAGATAAAGCAGCCTTCCCCTCATTTAATAGTTCTATATTTCTTTCGGCTTCTTCCATAAAAGATGTAGCAAGCTCAGAGTTATGGTCTTTTGTTCTTATCATAAAACAACCTGCAATCAAGCCAACTGTTCTAACAACCATATAGTCATAGTTTCCAGCCTTATCTTTTAATTGATTCTTAGGCAAAGAAGGGTCAACTCTTGAATCAAAGTATCGGCTTGCATCTGCCCTATACTGAGTTACCATAGTTGTAAATTCTTCTCCACCTTCCATTAATTTGTCAAGTGGACTGCTTGCTGAATAATAATAACATACATCTTCAGCCGAATTATAAAACCACTCTCCTTCAACATTTAAATCAGTATGTGCTGATTGAGCCGCCCCTAAATCCTCTCCATCTACAAATAATTGAGTTACTTGACCGCTATCGTGAGCAGCATACTTATTAGTTGTTACTTCTGTCCATCCATAGATAGCAGTCTTTTGGTCAAATTCATCCATCTGAGGAAATATTCGTTTAAGTTCTGCGTGTGTTATGTATGTTGGTGCTGTAGCCATCTATTATCTCCTCTTTCTTCTTTTAATTTTTCTTGCCTTTTTAACTTTTTTTCTCTTTTTACCGTATGGCATTTTATCTCCTTTAACCTAAGCTAATTACTCTAATATCTGTATCTGCTTTTGCATTACAACTTCTTGCTTCAAGTGTAACCACACCATTGATAGTAGTAGCACTACTTTCCACCCCACCTGAATGTGCAGCTTTAGTATTAGCACTTACCACAAACTCTGCATTTGGATAAGCATTTAAGTTAATCTCACCTGTTTCATAATTAATAGTGCCTGTTCCACCTGCCCCTGAAAGCTGTCCTTTACCATTATCAGTTAAGAAGGCACCTGTATTCTTTCTACTTGCATAAGTTAGTGGGTCGTAAATAGTGTCATCAGGTAACTTAGCCGCAACTGCTGCTTCTAAAACTCCAACTGCTGGTATAATCCCAACACCAAATGGTGTAGCCCCTGAACTTGGAGCAGCCATTAGTATTGCTCCTGTAGATAATCTTGAGCTATCTGTAATTCTCACATCACCATTGACTATTGCTATTGTAGCTTTTTTATTCTTTAGGTTAGTACCTGCTGTAAACTTATCATTGATAGCAGATTGAATCTTAGCTATTACATTCCCAAAAGTAACATCACTTGAATCTGTTGTAAAAGCCACATCATCTGATGAACCCCCTGATATTGTAAGTGCAAAAGTATATGTTGTGCTAACTGCTAAACCTGTTTTAGTAGAACTTGTTATCCCTGACAAACCAAGCTCTTGAAAGCCATGATTATAGAATTTAATAGCTACACTACCTGCAACTAACCCATCACAAACTGTATCTGCTGTTCTGGCATAGCCAAAGAAGTTCATAGCTCTAAATAGTCCTGAAGCATTTGTTTTAGCTACTGTAGCACTACCATTACCACCACCATTGTAAGATGTATCATCAAAATCATGGTGTATATTAAAGAAAGGAAATCTTACAGCAACATCATCAGCATGAGTAGCTGCTGTTGAGCCATATAAACCTCTAACTATTGTACAAGTACTATTTGCTAAATCTGCTCCTGTTCCTACTGCTGTTACTTCACATATTTCATTTTCTAATCTTATTAAATCACCTACTTTAAAAAATTTACTATGTCCATCTTCTAAGTTTAGAGTTGTATGAGTTGCATCTGACCCCATAGTAGCAGATGTTGCATGATCTACATCTGCACCACTATCTGTATATTCATTAGAATCAGGGGCTGCATTATCAACTAATACACCCATACCACCACCAACTGCTCCTGATGTTCCAATCAGTCTATTATTAGGCAAATAAACACACTCTCCAGCAGGTAGCAGCATTGCTAAATAATGTGTTGCATCACTCATTGAATCAGCTGTATTGTCTGCATCTGTAGTCCATTCTGCTGTACTAAATAACAATTCACACCCAACACTACCTGTATTTTCTACAAGTATAGCTTTAGGGGCAACCATTGTGTCATTAGCTATATCTCTGCTATAATTAATCAGATCTATACCTGCATTTGAATTATCTACTTTAATAATCTTGTCAAAGATAACATTATAAGCCCCTGCGATTCTTTTTGAATAAGCACCTTTGGGTGTTGTTATCTTTATCTCTTTTGTATAACTTGCCATTTTTTTCTCCTATTGATAATGATATTTTACTATTAATTGTGCTGTAACATCTGTATTAGCACCTACATTCTCAAAGAAGGCTAATACTACTTTATCAGCGGCAACATTAGCCGAATCTATTGTTAGTGTTGTGGTTGTTAATCTGTCTGCACCTATTGTTAATGTACTCCCATTATGTGCAAGTAAAGCTCCACTTGTTAAATCTCCTGCTGTTGAACCTGTTCCAGTTCCTAATGTGTAAGATTTTAAATGGAAATTAATTGTATCAGCAGCTTCTCCTGCACTAATTACCCTAACTTCATCTATTGTTATTGCAGCAGGAATATACCAATATGCTAATACTAATCTTTCTGCATTGCCACTTATTGTAAATGTATCAGCAGGATCTGTTCCTGTTCCAAAATCATTTAATGTCATGCTTGTTTCCCAAGAACCATCTACATGAAGTGGATGGTGTGTGTCTGCTGTAGGTTGTGCATCAAATACTTGAAATCTTTGAATCTGAGTATTTACATAACTCTGTGTTGTTCCTACTTTGATAGCAGTATTAGTAGCATCAACTGTAAGTAAATCAGTACCAGCTGCATTTTCTATAGTTAATAGTGCAGTAGTATCTGATGAAGGTGTTAATTTAGCTTTATCCCCACCTAATGTTAATGCTGTAGATTGCCCTAATCCATCCTTAACTACAGTACCATTAGCAGTTCTTCCTGAGCCACTATTATCTACTTGTAGTATATCTCCATAAGTACTTGCTATTGTTTTGTTTGTTAATGCCATTTATTCTCCTTAATCATATACTGCATAATCTGCTACTGCTGCTGGTAATGCAACTGCTTTCATAATAAAATCCTGATACCTTCCTGATGCTGTTCCACCCCATCTTATATAGCCTGAAGCATGAGTTGATTTTGCTCCTAACCAATACTGATATGCTGTTCCTGCTGTTAATCCTGTAACAACCCACATGTGTTGTATTGTATTTTGGTCTGTTTCATCTGTAAAATTAAGTGATACTTCATAACTATTTCCTATTGAATTATAAGTTGCATTATCAGATAGCCCAACATAGTTATATCTACCTGATGTACCATCTATTCCAAATTGAACTGTTATCTCAACTGCTCCACTTGGAGGAGCAACAAACTTAACATTCATATCTGAATTAGGAACTGCATAAGATGTTGTAAATGTATAAGAGCCATGAACTGCACTCTCACCAATTAATTGATAACCAAGTATCATACCAGCATAAGAACTTTTTGCTACACTAAATTCTGTTCCATTATTCTGTGTTATGAATACACCTGTTACACTATTTAATGTTATATCTCCATCAACATTTAATGTAAAATCTGCATTAGCACCTGCTGCATCAGTTGTTGCAATAGTCATAGCACCATTAGTAGCACAACTTATTGTACTAAAATCATCTGTGCTTCCTGATGTACCATATTGAGTTATTCTTCCATTTGCTGTACTAATTTGAGCTGCTAAAGACCCATTGTTACTAAAATATACCTGTGAGCCATCTGCATCTAAGGTTATATCTCCATCTACATCTAAGGTTAAATTAGCTGCTTCTGTATCAGCATCAACTGTAGCTATAGTAGTAGCACCTTCTGCTCCAACAGTTATTGAACAATAATCATTAACATTTGCACTACTTGTAAGTTTGAGGTCTGTATTACCATCTGTACAATTAAATGTTTTAGCACCTGTCTGAGCCATTGATAATAGTGTGTTTGTTCCCATTGTAGTGCCTGAAACTATTTGAAAAGTGGTGTCAGTTGCATCATGTCCTATAGCAAATCTTGCTGAAACATTATCTTCATAAAATGTAATAGTGGAATCACCTGTACCATCAGGTATAAGTAATAACTTTACATCAGTATCAGCATGGTTAGCAAATAAACTTCCTGATATCATCATCTGTGTGCCATAAAATTGCAATCTCTCAAGTGAGGTATCTACACTTAAAGATAATTGATTGCCAAAATTTATTCCTGCATCTTCTTGCTCAAATTTAATTGCTCCAGCAAGAGATAAGTTTTTATCAAATTTTGTTTCATTTCTTATAGCTAATTCATCATCAGATAATTCAATGCCAGTTAGCTTATTGTCTATCTTTAATGGTTTTAAGTTAGAATCTAAAGTGTTATCTATAGTAATTGATTTACTCATCACTTCCTTTCCTTAAGTACAAATCATAATCTATCGCCTCTAACTTCTTAATTCTTCTCTCAAGCTGCTTAACCTTGCGGTCAAGCTCGTTAGGCTCTTTGACATACTTTAATACATCAAAGAGCTTAAACTGCTTAGATAGTAACTCTATAATCTTATTTATAACGAGCTTCTGTAACATTAGTTATCTGACCTCAGCCCTTTAACTAATCCTCTTAATGCACCACCTACTACATTATCAACAAGATCTATAAAATAAGGTTCTACTGTTTTATTCCATATCTTCTTAGTAGCCCAAAACTTAGTTAATCCTGCTGTCATTACTATCCCAATCTTTTCAAAAAACCCTTCTACAACTGAACATATTTTATCATTTGGTATTTTTTTAAGTACCCAAAGAGCCATCCCTCCGCCACTTAAACCACCTGCTAAAGCTATATATTCCATCATTGTGAATCTCCTTTTATTAATTTTTTTAACTGTATATTTTCGGCTCGAATAGCTCTCATTTCATATTCAAGCCTTCTAATCTTCAAACCAAAAGAGTTTAGCTTTACATCAACAAGACCTTTTATTGTTGCCATCATTTTTCTTTCTGCTAAACTTTGTCTTATCATTTTCCTTCCCATTTGCTTAAATCTAACATTTGTAAAGGACTTTCAATTACATGGTCTTTAAGCTTATCATTTTGTATCTGCAATTTTGTTCCACCTTTAACATAAGGCTTGCCATCTGCAACACCTATATCATAAGCAAAAAATGTTGTCTTCCATAAACCCACCCTAATAACTCTTGCAGGTCTATCATCTAATATAACGACATCATCTGTATTTAAGTCTTTACCAAGAAAAACTTTAAGACCCTCTACAATAGTCTCTATAGTAGATTTAAACAGTAAAAGAGCAATCCCAGATAAAAATAGCCATACCCAGTTTCCTAAGAATCCTTCTGCCTGTTTCTGTAATTCCTCTTCGTTCATTCATTACTTCATTAACTTATAAATTTTTACACATATATAAATAAAGGTCGCCAACCCAACTAAAACCCTAACAACTATCGGCAACCATTCCATCCAAGTAACAACCATACCACTTGCTCCTGCTGTTACTGTTCTTAAACTATCTATCATATATACTCTCCGAAAAGTTTGGAAGCGTACTGCAAGATGTCGAGTTTGCCATATACGCTGGAGAGTCAAAAGTCGAGGATGTACTATACGACCACCTTGAATATCGTTTCGGTTTTGTTTTTCTTCTTAGCCGATTTTGCATTATACGCCTCCAATGTTTTATCAATATCATAACCTTTACAATCTACATTTTGCAAGTCAACTTTAATCCCATCTCTGTTTCCGTTATCGTAAAACACATAACAATTCTGACTTGCCCTTCCTCCTAAATTTAAAGCTTTTTCAGAGTAGTCGTTAGCCCCTACCATGCTTGAGCTTCTTCCAAATGTATCTCCTACTCTTGCGGAATGAACGTGACCAAATATAACATAATCTATTTTGATTCCTTTCATTGAGTATCTTCCTATAATTTGATTTATAGACTTTTCTACCCCTGCACTTATTGCCCCATGCCCATGAAGAAGCAAAAGGTTTTGACCTGCGACATTGATAACTATCTCTGATGGATCCCCATCAATAAAATGTATCTTTGAACTTTTAAATAGATACCTTAGGCAATTAAATATAGTATAATCATAGTTATCTGTCGCTACAGAATTAGCCCAACCCAACTCTTTATTTGCACGACCTTCATTCCCAACTACATTAGCCACACTAACATTAAAGCGTTTATTTAGGTCTAATATAACTTGTTGCATTATATCAACTGCTAAAAAGGTTGCTTTAGCCCTATTTGAAGCCTGATTCAGTAATTCATCCAGCCTTCTATCACTATTCATTAGGTCTCCAGTTAAAGCAACCACAACTTGGCTAACTCCATTCATTTTGAAATACGCTGATGCCTTTTGTACAAAGTATTGGCATCGCTGTGATGCAACTTTAAAATCGTAACGATTGTTCTGAAGCTCGACTAATTCATTAAAGTGAACGTCACTAAATTGGATGACCCCAACCGCCCTTTTACTAATCTTATGGCTTTTAGTGAGCTTATGTAATTTGTTATTTTCAAAAAGCTTTATTAATTCTATGCTGTATGCTGATACAGCGTTTTCAATTCTTGCATGTTCTCTAAAGCCCTTTCTCTCTATTCTATTTACATCTTGGGCTTTCTGCTTCTCTTTTCTATACCTTACATTTTCTCTGAGAAGCTCTAAATCTTCTACAGGTCTTTGTGTTTTTCTCCCACAAGCCTTGCATTTATATCTCTGCCTTCCGCTATCCCAACCACATTTAGTTAAGGTTGTACCATAGCAATTAGGGCAAGCTAAAGCCTTATTTAGATATTCTTCCGATGACATAAATTACTATTGAGCAGTTGATATAAACAACTAAAGAGATGCGATTATCTCGCTTAATTCTTTTGCTCTGTTGGGCGTTTGCTTAGCCCATTTAGAATCTAACATTTCCTTAGAAGCCGATTCCCAATTAGCTTCCTCAAGGTATGCTATAGTCTTTTTAAATTTACAGAAACCTCTAAATCCAAGCTGATAAGCCATATTCAACATAACATTCCTGACTTCTACAGGAGATATTTTAAACCAATCAAATTTCTTTTCAAACCTTTCTTCTAAAGCTTCTAATTTTTCTTTTAAGATCAAGTCACATACATCTTCTGATAATTCTAAGTCTTTAATAGCAAAGCCGACCCCTATTGTATCTACACCTGCTGTGCATTTATATACTTTAGGTTCATAGCCTTCGTGTATTTTTAATTGTTCTATTATATCTTTCATAATGTTATATTGCTCTGTCCAGTATTGATATTTATTTGTCACTCTTTTTAGGCTTTCTAAATATTCTGTCAAAGTTCTTCTTGTATTCAGAGTCAGTCTGATAGTTTATTCTGGGAAAGCTGCCTTTCCCTTGAGTTCTCATCCCTAATCTTGCAGGATTGATTCCTTCAACACCACCATTTCTAATTTTTTTGCCTAAATCTTTCATTTCTTCTTAGATTTCTTTTTAGGTTTCTTTTTGACAGGTGCTTCGTATGGGGTAGGGTCATCTATTCCAACAACTCTAATATGACCCTTTAACTTCAATTCTTTAATTTTACCATCTTGAATATTATCTTCAAATCTTTCAATGTTATTATTTGGTTTTTTCCAATACTGCATACTGCTCCTTTATGTTGCTGTAAGGGTGGCTAATAAAAACCACCCTTACAAATTAAGCTATCAATAGCTATTAAGCATTAGTGAATCTAACACCTCGTTTGTTATCGCTATCATCGAGAACTTTAACTCCATATAGCATATCAGCAACGACTTTTGTACCAAGAGCATCAATAGAGTATTCAGACTGAACTCTTATATCTTGTTGCACAGCACAAGCTGCGGCTGATTTATGGAATATAGCACCAGGAGCTGTACTGTCACTACCACCTGTTGATACAGTATTTGACATATAAACATTTATGCCCCATAGTTTACCCATAAAGCCATTAACGCTTCCACCAGCTTCTAAAATGCCACCATTACCACTTGCATCGGCTCTCCAAAAGTTACGAGTTACGCCAGCAGCAGGGTCTAAGATGTCAGCCATTAATGTTGGATTAACAACCATAGAACATTGACCATCCATATACGGAATGTCATTTTCTCCTAAAGTAGTTAATGCACTTTGAAACTCTGCATCTGTCATTACATCGTCAGTAGCTAATGCCTGAGTATCTTGTACTGTCTTTATCTGATCCCAAGCATCAGAGTCAAACTGCCTACCTAATGCTTCTCCAAACATTTGAGTATACTTAGAAACTAAGTCAGCACTTGACTGAATTAAAAGCACATCTTCAAATAGCATAGCATTGTAGTAATGCTTATCAATTGATAACTGAGTTTGTGTTGAAGCAGTAGCATCATAAGTTACTAAAGAATCAGCTGATTTTGCAGTTGCACTTTTTAATGTAACTTCAGGGATATTAATTGTATCGCCTACCCCTTTAACTAATGCTGAATAATCATCTATCAACCCTCTAAATACAGTCTTTCTTGCAAAGTATTTATATATACCGTCTGCCCAAACTTCAGGTACAAAATGCTGATGAGTAGAGGCTGTACTTGCTGCACCTAAAATACTGTCTCCTGTATCTGCAAGACAAAAAACTTGCGTAACGCTATTATTTGTGCCTATTCGATTAAGAATAGAATTTCCAAACAATTCGTTTTGTATGTTAAACATATCTTTCTCCTTACCCTATTGGGTAGTTTAATTTTTCTTATGCGATGCTAAAATATCGTTCCAATTATCTCGTCTTTCTTTTTCATCCATCGTAGTCCAATCTTTATTTATCTGCTTATGGTTACTTCGAGGATTACCAGCTACTTGAGGAGCATTGGCTTTAGCACCGTTAATTTTATTAGTAACAAATTCAAGAGTATCTAAAGGTAAGTTAACCAAAGACTCTCTTTCTTCTTCAGGATGTTTTTCTAATAAAGAAGCACGTCTTGTTTCTTCGTATTTAGTCCATTTTTCCGCAACAGATGATAAAGATTCATTTTCAGAAGATACCTTTTCATATAAGGCTTTAAAATCTTCTTTCTCTTTCAGCTTTGCTTCTTCTGCTTTTTTCAGCGTCTTTTCCATTTTCGCTATACGAGCTTCTGCATCCTGCGACCTTTTTCTATACTTTTTGCTTTCTGCTATTAATGCACCAACATCGGTCGATTCTGTTTGTGATTCTTGGGTAGGTTGCTCACTTACTGTTTCGCTTGCTACGCTTTTTGTTTCTTCGGACATACTGCCCTCCTATCTTGTGTTTTAAAAAATAAAAATACTATATCTTGTATTTATTTACTGCCATAAGTTAGATTATAGCAGTTGTTCATTGCAACATTTAATGGAAAATAATTTAAAACAAGAAACAAAATTTAAGCAATCTTGGTTTGATTATATGGGATATACTCCTCATAAAGGTCAAAAGAAATTGCATTTTCCATCAAAAAAGACAGCAAGATTCTTTGTTATGGTATGTGGCAGAAGATTTGGAAAAACAACTTGTTCTGCTATGGAAGCTACTTTCTTAGCATCTCAGCCGAATAAAAGAATATGGTGTGTCGGCTTATCTTATGACAAGGCTGACTTAATGTTCAGAGAAATTTGGAAGAAGATGGTAGTGGGGAAGCCGAATGATATTGAACGGGCTTCTGAAAAAGAAAGATATATAAAGTTCAAATGGAATACAGTAGTTGAAGGTAAGTCAGCAGACAATCCTGATTCATTAGTAGGTGAAGGTTTAGATCTGTTGATTATTGATGAGGCTGCAAAAGTAAAAAGAAAGATATGGGATATGTATTTATCTCCTACTTTATCAGACAGAAAGGGTAAGGCAATATTTATAACTACACCTGAAGGCTTTAATTGGGTATATGATTTATACTTACTTGGTCAGAAAGACAATTTATGGGAATCTCACCAAGCACCTTCATGGGATAATGAGTTTGCTTTTCCTGAAGGTCAAAGCGATGAGTTTATAGTTGAAAGAAAAAGGAATATGTCTTCAGAATCGTTTGACCAAGAGTATGGGGCTAAATTCACAACATTTGCTGGGCAAGTATATCCATTTGACCGTAATTTAGATGTAGGGTATTTCCCACACAACCCAAACTATCCTACTTTTTGTAGTATTGACTTTGGATATAGGATGCCAGCGGTAGGTTGGTTCCAAACACAGATGATTAATGGAGAATGGCACATAAATATAATTGATGAAATTATACATGAGACAAATATTAAAACAGATGAGCTTATACGTCTTATTAAATCGAAACCTTATCATGTTAGGGCGTACTATGGTGACCCAGCTGGCAAACAGGCTCAAGGACAGTCAGGGATGGGGGATATAGAGATTTTTAGACAAAACGGAATCCAAATACAAACTATAAGAGATAAAGTTTCAAGAAATATAGCCTCTGGGATTAGCCACGTTAGAGGTTTTATAGAAAACGCTATGGGTAAGCGTTATGTACATATAGACAACAAATGTCAAGGAATAGCAGAAGATTTAGAGAATTATCGTTATCCAGAACACACAGAAGGGAAAGATTTAAAGGCAGAACCACTAAAAGATGGTTTTCATGATCATGGATGCGATATGGTAAGATATTTTTTTATAAATAGGTTTCCAATTAAACAGCAAGAACTAATAGTGAGGAAAAGATGACAGTCGAACAAATAATACAGGATTCAATAAAAGAATTTAAACAACAACAAGCACAAGCAAGGAGAAATCATGTAAGAAAGCTTATAGACTACTATTGTGGCTCTAATACTGCTAATTACATATCTCAATACTTTGATGCAGACGCATTTAGGGAGATTCCTTGTTATGAAGCTAATTTTACTAAACGATTTATTAATAAAATGAGCCGAATATATACAGTAGGGGCAAATAGAAATGTAAATAACGCTTATTCTAACTTAACTGTAATGAAAGACTCAAGAATGAAGCATATTGAGAGAATGACACGCCTGATTGGCACAGTTGCTACTCAAGTTGTGTTTATAGATGACGATATGCCTCATTTTGACTATAGACCTATTTATTATTTTGATGTTCATCTTGGAAACAACCCTTTTAAGCCAGAAGCCATCACTTATCCTATTTTAATGAACGTAGATGATGTTTCTTATACAGAAAAACTGCAATATGCTTATTGGGATAAGGGAATGTATGCTTTATATGACGAAGATGGTAATATAATAGAAGAATATGAGCATGGATACGGAGTTCTTCCATTTGTTTTTACTCACAGAGAAAATCAATTAGATTCTTTCTTTGTAGATGGGGCTGATGATATAGTTTCTTGTAATGAACACGTAAATATAACAATGACTGAGCTTCAGTTGGGATTGAGATTTCAGATGTTTGGGCAACCTTATGTAACTGGACTTCAAGCCGATAAAAGATTAGAAAGAGCAGGTTCAGATACTATATTAGACCTTCCAGAAGGCTCTGTATTTGATATTGTATCGCCTGACGCTGATTTACAGTCAGTAATAGAGACAGTTAAGTTCCAAGTTGACTTAGTTGCTCAAAATAACCACTTATATGTACAATTTGCCCAAGATGGTGGTGAAGTACCAAGTGGAATTGCCTTAAAAATCAAAGATTTAGAGAGATTTGAGGATTATCAAGACGATATTGAGCTTTGGAAGATGTATGAGCATGAACTCTATCATGTAGAAAGAGAAATCGCTTCATACAATAACATTAGACTTCCCGAAGCTCTAAAATTAGACTTCAATGAGCCAGAATATCCAAAAACAATGCAAGATCAGATACTTTGGGATAATCACAGGCTTCAACACAACCTCATTACCAGAGAAAAGCTTATGGTTGAATACAATGATGACCTATCTTTGAAGGAAGCAGAGAAGTTAGTTGCCGAAAATAAAGATAAAAACCAAGATATAGAATCTAATGAAGATTAAAGCAACCTCAAATTTCAGCTTTGCCAAGTTAGTAGATTATATTGAAAACAATAAAGGATTTGGCGACTTGATTGACAAACATATAACAAAACCTTTAATAGAAGACTCTAAGGCAAATATAAAGGATAATAAAGTTACCCCGCCAACCTTGCCATCTACAATAAAAAGAAGAAAGGCAAGAAAGTCTCCTAAATCTTTAGGTAGTAATTCAACCCTCTATGATACAGGAAAGCTTTACAACAGCATACGTTTTAGTGATAAAGTTGCTGGCGAAAAAGGAATACAGGCTTCCATACTATTAAAAAACGCAAAAAGAATTGAAATGGTAGAGTATGGCAAATATCATCAGCTGGGTATGGGTAGAAACAAAAAAAGAGAATTTCTATCATTGTCTATTGAAAACGCAGATGTCGCTTCAAAGGAAATTATAAAAAGAATGGTCAGGAGCTGGAAGAAGAGATTAGCCAAATAAAGGAGCAATATGGAAAAAGAAATGTTGTTAGAATTGCTTAAATCAATAAAAGAATCCAATGCAAGACTGAATGAATTAGAAATCTTGTTTGAAGAAATACAGTCTATGCTTAAAAAAAGAAAGCCTGAACACTCAGAACAATGGCAAGATGAAGATATAGTTGTTCCTATTACTGAAGAAGTTTATAATAAAATATGCAAAGAGATTGGATCAGGTGGTCTTTTCTTTATGGCTATCGCCTAATTCCTTAATTTGTTTCTGTAAAGCCTTTAAACATATCTTAATAAGGTGTATTTCTTTCATACACCACACAATACCCGCATCTCTATCGCTATTTGTCTTCTTTTTGGTCTTTTTCATTCTCTCTCCTAATTATTTCCTCTCTCCAAGACTTTCTTTGTGCAGGAGTAGGTCTTCTTGCAGGTAATGGTTCAACGCCTACTTTATCGGCTCTTACTTTCCATTTATACCATTCTCTTTTCTTGGCGTTATATTTCTGTTTATCTGCAACGCTTTTTATTCGTTTTTTTATCTTTTTCTTTTCTTTTATTACTCTACTGCGTTGACTTTCAGTATTTCTGGCAGGTAAATCCACTTCTATATCTGGAATTGAATCGACTATCTCCCCAACTTCGGCATCTACTACTTCAAATTCTGCTCTTTCTGACTTCAAAAACTTCTCGTAAGGACTATCAATAGTAACATTAACATTCTTAACTAATTTACCACTATGTTCTAAAATCAGGCGACCTGCCTGCACATTGCCAGCTTTAGCTTCTCGTATCATGGCTTGTAAAACCGCAGGCAGTTCTCCCCCAAACTCTACCATATACCTTTCATATATAGCATCGACAAATTTAGGGTTTTTTCGCCAAATATATATAAGAGACGTAGATACACCAATATCCTTAGCTACCTCAGAGGCAGTAATATCAGGCTTTAAAGCATATAGCTCAATAGCTTTTAAAACATCAGGTCTTTTAAGTAAATCGGACATTAGTATTTTATAGTATTCTGTAGGTAACGCTTAATCCACCAACACCTACCATTATCTGAAGCCTCATTAATTGCCTTTTCTATCTTCTTATAACGATAATATGAGCTGGATCTCTTCTTTACCTTAGCCTCCCCCCTTTTAGTGGCTAAAGTGTCGTTTTCCATAATCCTAATATAAATACACTCGTAGTTCTTTTCCAAATTCTTTTGGGAGTTACTTTTTACATTTTATGGGGAATGGTAACCCCAGCAACCTATTTCAGCCCATACGCTTAAGGGGGTAATTCTTAAGAAAGCCTCTTTTAATTAGTAGTTGTTACAAAGATTATAAGCGAGGCGTTGACC
>VTLG01016552.1_pt1 | contig 25330 bp, 26 predicted proteins | sample 4694571 | NCBI WGS metagenome assembly VTLG01 (sample SAMN12604809, study PRJNA352737) | marine metagenome | biome: ENVO:00000447; feature: ENVO:00000209|ENVO:00000569|ENVO:01000036; material: ENVO:00002151; isolation source: viral sequences binned using virsorter ...
CTATTACATTGTTAATAGATCCTTCACCAAAGTTTAAAGCAGCATATAAAGGAGGAGCTAATCCTAATGGTGCAGTTACAGCATCAAAAGTTAAACCAGATGTTATTTCATAAGTAGCTCCTGCTGCTTCTCTACCGAAATGTCTATCAGATATATTCTGTAATTTATCTTTATCGGTAAGTTCGTCTTTTTGTGAAATACCACCCAGAGTTCTATCTAAAGAACTAACTGCAGATTCTAATGGAGTAACAGTCATCAATCCGTACCGACTGGTATATTCAATCTATTCTGAGCCTTTTCTAATCTTTCCTTTTTAATTCGGTTTTCATACTGACGTTGGGTTTCATATACACCATCAGGGTTAGGTTCACGTCTCATCAGTAGTCTATCACCAATATTTTCTCGTATAGCTAAGTTTAACCTATTTAGATCCTCACCTATCTGTTGAGTTGCAGCATTTGTTACTGCTGCTTTCTCTTTCTGTCTTTGTGTTTCTAACTCAATAATTTTCTTAGTAGCTCCAATACCTAATCTAGCTAAATTTTTAGCTCCACGTACTGGCATACCTAAAGGAAAAGAATCAAAAATAGCACCAGACCAATGATACTCTTTACCATCTGTTCCTACATAAATAAAGTTACCCTTTGCATCAGTAGAGAAACCTTTAGGTCTTTGTGGTTTTCGTTTTGTTTCAGACATTACTTACGTTTTGCGCCTCCTCTCGCACGATTTTTCTTAGGTATTTCAAGTTTAAGACGATTACCTTTATGGGAGACGTCCTTACCGCCTTTACCCATGATACCTAACTCTCTACGCTTACGTGAGAGTTCTCTACGATATGCTTTCTTAGCAGCGGTACTGTTAATTTTCTTTTGTTTCTTTTTCTGCTTATTGTAGGACTTCCGGCCTTTTGCAGATTGATAATACCTAGATGTTTTACCAGGTTTAGTAGCTCGTTTTGGTGCCATACATTCTCCTCTTTACGAGATCTGGATCAACTGTAGGTAGAATTTTATTTAATTTATCTAGAGGACTACCATCATAAGCTACACCTGTGATGTCATTAGTCTTTAACCAATCACATGCAGCTTTTAAGTCTTGAGTACTAGCCTCACCACTACGGACTCTCCTTAGAAAGTCCTCAGTGACAAGGTTATGTAACTCATTAAACTTATCTTCAGTAGCCTTCTTAGGAAGTACTCTGACTTGTTCCATTATACTTGTTTACCGTATTGTCTTTGTATTGACTCAAACTCGTATTCCTTCATTTTATAGTTAGGATCAGCGAGTCTCTTTATATGATAGTTCTGAACATTCTTTTTATCTTCTATAGTATAGTTAGCCTGTAAGTTTTCAGGCGTAGGACGTAGTGATGGCTTGTCCTCTTTTCTCATTGCCATTATGAAAATAATTTAGTTTTTACAATTGCAAGTGCTTGATCGTCTAGTTTGTTATCGGTACGCTTTACATAAGCTTCAAGTAGATCTACTACTAGCTTTTTAACAGAGTCCGACTTCAAGAAGGCGAATAGAATGGGCTTGATTACTAGGATCATTTGTTTAGGGGGTTAAAATTTATCAAGTGTGCCACGAGTGGCTTTTACAGAATCTCTTCTGTATTCTTTTACTTTAGTGGTACTGACAGACTGCTCAGTACTTTTTGTGTCTGCAGATTCGTCAACTTTTGACACTTCTGCCTTTTCTTCTGCCATGGGAATCTAAATTCTTCTATAGGTTTACATAGAGCATTTTGTAATGCTTCTGCTACAGCTGTTATAGGAACTATATCTTGACATATATATGCTACTCTAGTACCAGGTCTAAGCATGAAACCTTTCTGTTGTAAGGCTGCACATTCTTTAGCCCTAACTAGTTCATAGTCTAATGCCATTTTAGCTTCTTGCCTTTTAGCAATAGCTTTACATTGTTCCACAAGAGAACCATCTAAGGGGATCATAAAATTAATCTGTCCTCCCCAGTTCTCAGCTACAGTATAGCTAGATTGGTTCATATCCTCATCAAATGGAGTGGTATGATTGCCCATATAAAATGGGCTAAAAGTCATCGTTGCGCCGTTACAACTAATGTTGGGCCCATAGACTTGGCGACTTGGAGCTCCATTATTCTGGAATTGCACAGCTTGATTGGTAACATTTCCGGTTGCAGCTGCCACAGGATTGGAAGTGTTCTGGACTTCTGGTTCTGCATATGCTGGTAATCCTATTGCGAGAAGACAGAGAGCGAGGTAGTAGTAGCAGTAGTTTCGATTGTTCTTTCGATCTCTGTTGTTTCTAGTACCTGTGTTGCTGCTCTGGTTAATATCTCTAGAGTAAATGGATCCCCAACTGTATGAATCGTGAATACTGAATCTGAATCTACGATTCCTCCAGAAGTTGCTGAAGTATGTGTAATATTTTCTCCAGTCCATTTTGCTTGAACTGAACCATACTTCGTTATTGTTATATCTTCTTCTATATCTTGTTGTGTTGTTGTTGTTGAGTTCATCGACCCCTGGGTGAATTGGGGAGTTACTAACTCTGCTCTTGCTACCGAGGGGGATAACAGTAGGAAGAGTAATAGCCATTTGTTCATTCTTCCTTCTTTTTAGCCATAGGACAATTGACGGGACCGCCTTTATCTTTAGAATTACCAGTGGACAAGCCAAAAGTGGCTAGGGCTCCCGTAAATACACTAGCAACGAACGTGATATCCGAGTTGCCAGCTTTCTTTATCATAGGTAATTCTATGTAGTTCATTGTTATAATGAATCCAGACCAAACCACAACGCCAAGCCTGACGAATGTCCCAAGGATTTGGATTTGGTGTTCTTGATCTTCTGCGGCATCTTTTAATTTACCGAGGAGACTTTTTCCTTCCTTTTTTTCTTCCATGCTTCAATGCGTTTGTTCAGCTGTTTCGTTACAAATTTCTTAATTTGTTCAAACAAAGGTTGTGCCAATGTAGTGGTAGCTACAGCACCTAAAGCAGCAGTAACAGCGGTAACCATTACTTCTGCAGTAGGGAGTGGCATTTCTATATCAATGACTGGTATTTGTAACTTAGGAGCAGGTGGTGCTTCTGTAGTTTGTGTTTCCTCTGCTTTAGTCTCCCTTGGACGTTCCAAATCAGCAGGTGGTATTACAATAGGTCTGAATGCTGGAACGTCTGCTGTAGGTTGTTTTAAATACATCTGTGGGATGTATAAATTTTTAGGGAGATTAGGCCTAGGAATATCTATAGCCATTAAGGTTTAGGATATTTATCCTTTATAGCTTTGATATCTTCTTTCCAAGCATCAATTCCTGAATGATATATCTTATCGAGCTGGTCCCCTATATAAGGATATTCAGCTTCTCTTTTACGTTTATAATCATTATCATATTCAGTTTGTAACCTTATTACTTCTGCATCTATTTCTGATTTAGATGGTTCAGTAATAGATTGACCAGACTCCCATTCTACAATGTAATCACCTGCAATTCCTCTACAAATAAATTTACCGCCTGGTTTTAAGGAATTAATTGCATCTGCTACTTTAATTTCATTTGCCATTATGCTGCAACCTCCATTACTAAGATATAAGATATTGCTGTTCCGTAACACCAGTAAGCATTAGATGTGTTTTGGTTAGCCCGAGCTTGTACATACCAAGTTTGTTGGTTAGTGCTAGTTTGAGCGTTAGTTTTATATACAATAGAAGCTCCACCCATACCTCTAGACCATGGAGATCCAGAAGAAAGTACGCCCTGTTGAGACATATAACCTATTTGCCAACCAAAGTATTTTTCAACATCTAGTCCACCTGTAATACATTTAAGTCTTAGGTCTATAGCATTTGTTGCTGAATGATTAGTAATATTCAGACCATTCATATGAACCCAACATACCATTGTATTACTTGCACTTGCTGGTGTAATATTTACTGTTAAACCAGTATTACCCCATGAGTTACTATTTGAGTTACTTTCAGTTGCGTATTCAGCACTTTGAACTTGTAGAAGTTTACCTCCACCAGGAAGATTAGTTAAAGCTGATCCATCACCTGCAAAACTAGTAGCAGCAAGTGCTCCAGAACTAGAATTAAAAGTTAAGTTAGAACCAGTTTTAGGTGCTTGATTTCCGGTAGCTGCTACAGCAAATAATGGGAAACAAGTTGTATCAGTTGATTCATCAGTTAAGCCTACATTAGTAGCACTATCTGCGTTACCAGCTAAAGCTCCAGTAAATGTAGTTGCTGCAACACCTCCTGTAACTGTTATACCAGTATTAGTTGTCTCAAGTTTCTTATTATTATTATAGTATAATTCTGCAGTAGCGATAGGTGTGGCATCATCACTCCATGAAAAAACAGCTGCTTTACCATTTCCAGTATCATTAGCCTCAAAGATGATATCTGAATTCTGTTTTGCTTGGATATGTATATTTCTGTTATCAACAGTATTCTTGATAACAGTTGCACCGGATCCATTATGATATAATTGGAATTCATTACTGGTACCCATATTTATTGTGGCATTATCATTAAAACTGATACCAGTATCACCACCTAGAACTGTAGGATTACTATTAGTATATGTTATCGTATCACCAGATCTAGCTATAGATAAGCCAGTACCTGCTACTAAGACAACATCATCTGTTCCTGAGCCACTACCTCCAGCAGTAAGTCGAATCTTTTCTTGATCAGAAAGATCTCCATCTACACAAGAAATAGAGTAAGTAGTATCACTACCACTTGAAACTGTTTCCCATGTAGGATCAGCACCATTATTACTTCTTAAGAACTTACCATTGCTTGATCCATCACCATGAGGTAACTTAGTAAGGTCTACTGCTTGATCTGCTATCTTAGCAGTTGTTATACCTGAATCAGCTACACCTCCACAGTAGATATTACCTACCATATTGGCGTGATCTGTACACTGATAAAATAGTTTATCAGGTGCATCTAAAGGTACTCTGAAAGTGATAACACCATTACCACCTCCATTATTTGTTACTCCAGTATTATAAGCCGTGCCGCTAGTTCCTGAAGTACTTTGTATTCTAAAAGGGTGGGATGAGCCACTAGTTTGATTATTGAAGACATAATATAGTCCTCTAACTAGGTGTAGGTCTGGATCATTTACAGAACCAGTTAAACCAGTCCCTGCAAACACATAATGATCCGAACCAGAAGCGGTTAAATTCCACTCTCCAGCTATTACGCCAGCTGGTTCAATCTGTGTTAATGACATTATTTATCCAGGATAGTCGTCGGGAACTGAGTTAAACTGTGCTTTATGTGCAGCATATGCATCTTTTACTGCTTGAGTCCATAATGCATCTGTTATTGTCTTTAAATCATCAGAATATAGTTCACCAAGTTTGGCGACACTTATTTCTTGATCAGGGTCTACTGCACGACGAAAATATGTACGTGATATTTCTTCGCCATCTTTTTTAATTATAGTAGCTCTACGGATTTGTACGTTCTTGAAAGGAGGAATTATTTCAAATTTATCCTCAACACTTTCTGCATAGGTTGCCATTTAAGATTAATCTCCGATTAAAATAGGTTTATAGTCTGCCTTTGTCGTTGTAATGTGCATTACCAGCAATGACAGTTCGTTCTGGTTCTCCTTGTGTAGGTACCCAATGCATGGATGACCCATGAAAAACAATTAGTTGTCCTTCGCTTACCTTTATCTCATGACCTTCTATTATAAGTGGAGAACAATTCTCAGGTGCATGGACATAATAAGTAAATGCTAGGTTGTAAGGGAAATGGTTATGTTTAATTAAACCTGTTTTTTCCTTATAATCTATACCCCAGCAAGTAACTATATCAAAAAATAAAGGACTAAAACCACCTTGTCCACCTGCTAAAATAGGCCAATCCCAACCGACTTTATTGAAATATTCAAGACTGTCTCGGGACATATTAGCTAAATCACAAGATGCACTAGGTAGTTGTTCTTCTATCCAACATAATAAAGTATCTACATCACCCATGCGATTATTAAGGAAATGCTTCCAATCTGTTCTCACACCACCGCCCATAACGGCACCATGAGGGTAATCTATAACATGAGATCGTAGAGTATCTTTTATTTTTTTATGATCTGGATAGGTGAAAGAAGAATAAAGGGTGGTCATGATTTTTATTCGTTTACTGCATAAGAAGCGGTGAATCCACCCCAGTATTGTGCTCCAATCCCTCCGATAAATAGAGCTGCGGAACCATTACCTTGAAGTACTCCAGGAGCATGTCCTACACTAGAGTTACCGTTCTGTTTACTAGCTGTAGCCCATGTACAACCATTACTAATAGTATTAACAAAGGTATAAGGTAATCCTTTAACTTGTGTTGCTTGAGCTGCAGGGTGGTTACCACCTGTTGGTCCTGTATTCAGAGTGCAGTTAACCCAACAGAATTTACCAATTTTAATATACTGGCCTTTGTCGGTTGCACTATCTTGTATATTCTGATCACTTTGGTTCAGAGGCTGCCAAGTACCTTCTTCATAGTCATAAAGAGCGTTGGCATGAGCTGTATCTCCATGGAAACATAGTCCATCTGGAGTCCATCTACCTTCTTCTGTACCATCAACAGTTACTGTAACATAACCAGTACCAGAATCTACAGTTTCAACAGTTGTATTTCCTTCTGTAATTGAGTCAGAAGATACTGAAAGAGTAGCCCATTCAGGAGCTGTTGCACCTGAGTTCATTTTTAGATACTGACCTGCAGTACCTTTAGCTAACCTCTCAATTGTATCAGTACCATCTGCATATATGATATCACCTTGTACTAAAGCTGGGTTTAATTTAGCTCCAGTAACGGCATCATTAGCAATATGAGCGTTATCAATAGATCCGTCTACATAATGCTCAGAGTTGATAGAATCATCAGCTATATTATCTCCATCTACTGCATCTCCTGCTAACATTGCATGTTCTACAGCTCCAGTAGCTATAGTAACTGCACCTGTATTAGCAAGTGTTACATCACCTGAAACTGCTACAGCTGTTGGCCTATTTGAACCGTTACCAACTATAATTTGTCCAGATGTAACATTCTCTACTTTAGCTAAAGTTACGTTTGCATCAACTATTGCAGCTGTGTCTACTGCATCATCAGCTAGTTCAGATGCTCCCACAGCTCCTGCTGCTATATCTGCTGCGACAATTGTATCTGCTGCAATTTTTGCTGCTGTTATTGCACCGTCTGCGATAGTAGCTTCGGTGACACTATTTGCAGGTAATCCACCTGCTGAAAGTCCGGTAATAGTACCGTCTCCATTAATTGTTACTGCCATTGTTGTTAATTAAATAATGTGCCAACTTAATCCCGAAGGTACCTGTATGGACACTCCGTTATTTATTGTTAGTGGTCCTGCAGACATGCCGTTATTATCAGCTGTCAGTGTATAACTTTGAGATACTGTTTTATCGTTTTCATATACAAACGGATTATTAGTACCTCCCGTAGCTCCTCCTCCTAAAGCTCCCCAAGCACTGCCTGAGTAACCCTCGTATCCAGAAGTCGTAGTATTATATCTTATCATACCATTTGCAGCTGAACCACTTCTTTGTGCTGTAGTTCCAAATGGTATTTGGATGGATCCTGTACCGTCTAATTGTACGTTATTTTCTATCTTATCAGAAGTTACAGCACGGTTTTGTATCTTAGCTGTACTTACAGTGTTATCACTTGGTGCACCTACATCTACTGCTGCTCCGAGCGTGACGATAAAATAAGAAGCACCGGTAGCAGGAGCACTGGCAAAAACGATATCATTGCCATTAATAGCGAATCCCTCGCTTGGTTGCCCTGTTCCAGAGTTAGGTTTCTGAACGACTCCATTGATGCTAACAAGGAGCTGTTGTGCTCCACCTGTTGGAGGATTTGATAAAGTAAACCTATAAGCTGATCCATTGAATGTTGCACTATTACCACCAGTACCTGTATATTGAGATATGGTGTTTATATAAAAACTACCAATAGAAGTAACTTGTTCCCATGCAGAATTACTGGCATTATATACCATCATCTTCTCGGAACCACTGGTTGTATTAAACCATAGGTCACCATTATCTAATGAACTATTAGGTGCGTTAGATTGTACTCTATATCTACCATTGAAATCTGTTACAGCTGATTGAGCATCAGTAGCACCTGATTCATCTGGTATTAATTTATGATAGTCATAAGTATGTAAAGTAGTAGTAGTTTGTACTTGTAAACCTAATCCAGATGCTAAAACATTAGGATTAGAATTACCACCTACTCCACCTCTTAGAGCATTAGGGAATCCGTTTATTGTAATAGTAGCATCATTAGCTACGTTACCATTAGATACTGTTGCTACACCACTAGCATTAATTGAAAGACCACCAGCATCACTAATTGATACTACAGTACCAGCTCCATTACTTGGATCTGGGTTAGCATTTGGAAAGACCGTCTCATTATCAATAGCAACGAAACCTCCTAGGGCATTCGTTACAGCTAGAATTTGATCGTTAACGGCTTTAGAAGTCGGAATAGCTGTGTCGCTATTAGTCGTGAGGGTTGTCTCGCCAAGTGTCTTACCATCAAGCTGATTAAGCTCGGTAATAGTAGGCAAAAGCTCGGTATTAGCTGAAAGAATAGAAGCAGTACCACTATGCATGTCTGCAAGGGTCTTAAGACGTGCTTCACTAATCTTTCCTTTAGAGACTGCATCATTCTGTATAGCATTAGTATCAACTGCGTTGTCTGCAAGTTCAGATGCACCTACAGCATTAGCTGCAATTTCACTAGCTCCTACAGCATCTGCAGCAATTTGATCAGCTCCTACAGCATTATCAGCTATCATAGCTTGTTCCACAGCATCATTTGCTATGGTAACCGCACCTGTATTTGCTAAACTTACATCACCTGATACAGCAACTTCTGTGGCTTTATTAGAACCATTACCAACTAAGATTTTAGCACTATCTAAGTTCTCAAGTTTGGTAAACTCAATAGCTGCAGAAGCATTTACATCTGCATTAACTATAGAACCGTCAACAATATTAGTACTATTAACAGTAATCCCACTTGGTAAAGCTCCATTAGCTAATTTAGTAAGAGTTATTGCAGCTGAAGAATTTATATCCGCATCAACAATAGAATCATTTACTATCTTAGCTGAGTTTACTGAGTTATCTGCTAAGTGTTGTAGATCTATACTTGCATCTACATAATGTTCAGAATTAATAGAGTCATCTGCTATCTTGTTACCATTTACAGAGTCATTTCCTAAAGCTGCATTGTCTACAGACAGTGGTGCATAGTGTTCTGTATCGATAGAATCAGCTACATAATGCTCTGAATCTATAGAATCGTCTGCTATCTTGCTCCCATTAACTGCATCATCTTTAATCTTTTCTCTAGTAACAGCTTGATCTTCTATATTCCAAGTCTGTATTAAATGATCATCTTCTTCAGCTGCTCTTAAAACTTGCTTCTGGTTATCATTTAGATCAAGTGCTTGTACTGAAGATCCTGCATAATATGTAGCTTGACCTTCTACATCAGTACTAGCATTATTTAATATTTTAGTATTTCTATATATTCTAACTGTTCCACTACCTGGAACTTTCCCTGAGACCCAAGCAACAGTACCACCATTAACAGTGTAACTTTGAATCTCGTAATCATGACTGGAACCTGCTGTAGTACCAGTACCTGCTGTTTTTAGTACGCCATCGACACGTACCAATAATTCGTCTTTAGTGAAAGTAGGGATGGAAAAAGCTTCTGTAGCACCTCCACTAGCTGTATATTGTTTGAAAGATGCCATTGTTTATTTATAAATGTATAGGATCTCATTAATGCCAGAAGTATCCTTGGATTTTTGTATCCTGTCTTGCTTCTTACCTTTTTGATCCTTGGATAGGTCAATGATTCGTTGATCAGATCGTATAGATGCCCAAGCTTTTTTACGTGCTATAGTGAATATCTTATGTATTTCTATATTATGATAATAGTCTCCAGCTTCATATTTACCTCGATTACCATCATTAATATCTTTTTGCATCTCTTCTAAAGATGCAATTGCTTTAGGATTTTTAGCAAGTCTAGCTAATTGAACTTCTAGATTTTGATCTCCTATAGCTTTTTGGAATAGAGATCTAACTATTGGTGAATCAGAAAGGTTTATACTATCAGGTCCAGGTGAATAATAAGTAGACATTCTCATATCATATCCAGATCGGTATAAGAATTCACGACCAGGATGATAATCTAAATTAAATGATACAGGACTTATAGCATTAAACATTCTTGTCATTGGATCATGATCTTTAATAGGTTTACCATTTAATAAATCATACTTAATAGGTAAGTCTTCACCAGGCAATCTTTCTGCCCATAAGTTTCTATTACGAATAGCGTCACCAATACCAGAACTTAATTCTCTTGTATAAGGAGTAAATAATTTACCTAATTCATTACGAATACCAGCTAATGGTATTTGATTATTTAATAAGTTAGCTACAATTCTACTACCTTGTCCAGGTTTACCACCAAATAAATCAACGAATTGCTGCATTCCAGCAAGATATGATTTACTTGTAATACCTTGTGCAATAACAAGTGATACTTTTTGAAGTTCTCTTTCTGTCCATTCATTACCCATCAATTGACTGACATCACCTACATCAGCAACAATAGACATTATTTGGTTGAAAGGTTCTATAGAGTCATAACCTACCCAGAGACCTCCTATTTTAAACTGTCTTGGTCTCCATCCAGCATCTACCCATGCCTGTCTAGTTTGCCTATCAGCAGGTCCATTACCAGTAAGTTCTCCTCTCATCCAAGCTTGGTTTGCCATGAAAATTAAACTCGAACCCATGGCTAGTCTACCTACTTGTAGAGCTCTGGCATTCTGTAATTCTTCTATTGAATTAATACCATATTTGGCTATTATTTCCATAGATTTAGGATTACCTGGATCAGCAAATGCTATATCATTCCATTCTTTAACTAAGAAGTTAAATCCAGGAGTATGTTTAGCGGTTAATTCAAGACCATTGACACCTGTCCTTGCGAATAGAAAGAAAGGTTGAGCCCATGGATTTGCTTTAAAAACAGAATTTAATCCTTCTGCTAGTCCTCTTAGAGGTTTAGTTAAAGTAACCTCTTGTCTAGCAAACTTAGTAGCTTCATCTATTATATTACCTTGTCCATCAAAGATTTGTCTATAGAAATCCTCTTCATATACCCTTATAAGCTCAGGAGTTACTTCAGTATAAGCTGTTAAAGCACCTTTATTCTTAGCATCTATTGCTACTCTCAGAGCCTTTTCTCTCATCTTAGCTCTACCTAAGATATAAGCAAAGGAATCGTCAGTAGCTGCCATAAGCTTAGTTGAATAAGTTAGGAAACTATTGTTATTCATTTCTCTAGCCATATTTGCTAGAAAAAATGCAGCCTTATCTCCAGATGAAGCTTCATCACTTTCAGCAAATCTTCTTAATACTTCCCAATTATCATCACCTTTAGTATATTCAGCAAATCTAGTCTTAATTGTAGATATATCACCAGACCAGTATGAATTTAATTTAGTTCTAAATAGAGTCCATGATTCAGGTATTGCTTCTATCATAGCATTGATTGAAGCTAACCCTGCTCTAATTGTAACAGAGTCACCTGAGAATGGATACATCAAAGTAGCACCTATAGTAGTAGAGAATGGTCTTAGGAAGGTTGCAGTACTAGTACCCATTATAGCTCTCAAAGGAGTTTTAGGACCACTAAGTACACTATGTATCATAACTCCTTGGAGTTCTCTTACCATAGCTCCTATCTGTGCTTTACCTTCAATCTCTCCACCACGGATCATTTTACTAGCCCAGTGAACAAAATCATCAACCGTATTAACTGTTTGCATAGACGAGAATGCCTCGAATAAAGCCATTAATAGGTCAGGATTATCAGTATCTTCACTGATTTTAAGTATGGATTGAATAGATTCCCTAGCATCTGCTACATCTTTAGCTACTCTTTCATGTATTGCTCTTCGTTTTCCTGCTCCTAATTCTGCAAATTCTCTTGATATATTATATCTTGAGCGTTTAGCTTCAGCTAATGCAGTAAGCATTGTATCAACTATCTGATCAGCAGGACCATCTATGTCTAATAGATTAGTAAAATCTGCTACTTCTCTAGCACCTATACCTCTATCTCTTAATTCCTGTAATAATGTAGCGACAATCAAATCTGATGTAACTACATTTTTAGCAGTAATAGTTGTTATTTCATCTACCTTCTTACCAGTTGCATCTGTTACATCAAATTTAATTGAAGTATCAAATAATTCTTTTAGGTATTCCTCCGCTGATAATTCACCAGCATCTCTACCTAAAGTTATTCTTTGATGGGCTGCGATAGCATCTCCGAAAACTTCAACAAGTCGCTTACGACTACCCTGTACAGCTTGGAGAGTTTTCTGGAACTTCTCTTTACTGTATAGTTTTCTTAAAGTTTCTTCTACAAGATCTTCGGTTATACCAGCCTCTCTAGCAATGACTTCTTTTTGGACGTCTGTAACTACAGTACCTGCAGATCCTTCTTCGGATCCCCACTCACTCCTAGTTCTCTTGTTCCTTTCCCATACAACAAATGGATCATCTTCAGAAACTGGATTGGCTTGATGCTGCCCAGCAATTGGTTTGTTCTTTGCACCACGAAATTCTGGTTCATGTCTTCGTAGTTCTTGAACTCCTTTCCTAAGAGTTGCAAGCTCAACCTCTGTATTCCTTGTTTGTATTTGTTGTACTACTCGTTTAGAGCCTTTGCCTAATGCAATAGCTACTCCATCAAATAGAGTACCTATACCCATACCTTCAACGATGTTTTTAAATTTCATCATTAGTGGATGATCAGTATCTTTTGTACTGAGAGGTGTATCCATCCATCCATATTTATCACGCATTACACCTAATACGTTTTGATTATCTGATTCTTTAGATATTAAATCAGATACTGCACCAATACCAGCAGCTCTCACTAAACTGTATCCAGTCATACTTGTGACAGCAGCTGGTATAGTTATTGGTGAAGCTTTAACAGCAGCTATAACACCTGCAGCCATGGATCCAAAGTGTACTGTTCCACGAATTAATTGTCCCCACCATGTTTTGGTTTCAATCGGATTATCGTAATCAGTAAATGGACTCCAATCAGGTCTATACCCTTGTTCTGTTTTATTTTCTGCTGCCATTTCACCTGAGAACATGTCAACAACACGTTCAGGGAAAGTAGCAAGAGAAGATGCGGTATCTTGTAACCCACCTGCTAAAGCTGATTGCACCTCTTTAGTTACACCTGCAAGACCCCAATCTTGTTTATTTCTGGGGTCTTCCTGCTCTGCAAGAAGAGTTTGAGTTGTTTGAGCCTCTGTAGCATTATTTATCTCACCTTGTGAAATACCGCCCAGAGTTCTATCTAAAGAACTAACTGCAGATTCTAAACCAGCTTCATCTACTTCAAGAAGCTGTTCTTCATTTTCCATAAATATTACCTTAGTAATTATACTAGCATCATAGCGTCTTCTAGTGCTGCCTTGGCAACTCCTGGAGCTAACATTGCTAGATGGTTGTAGGGTGATCTTGCAGAAACTAGTTGTTCCTTAGATCCACTAGCCTCTAATATTTGTAAATACTGTGCTTCTTCATTATCATCTATCCAGTTCTTTCTATAAGGACCAACATTCCAAGTACTCTTTGTACTTTCTTCTTCAGCCTTTTTATATATTAAATGCATTAATATTTTATCTTGTGTTTCTTGATTAAACACATCCTCAGTACCAACAACACCATCATCAATAGCTGATTCTATTTCTTCATATTTTAAACCATATATACCCATCCTAGTATCTTCTATTGGTGCAGTTGCTAGTTGTAAGTTACCTACTGTAGTTTCACTAACCTTCGTTTCTAATTCCAAAGGTATCTGCCTATAACTTCTACCAACTAAAATTCGATTAGCACTGTCTACACCATCTTTAGCATAGGGTGCATATAATGCTTTAAGCATCCACTCCTTTTGTTCAGGTAAAGTGATAAGTTTAGCTACATTAGACGCCTTTCGTTTATTATTTAAGTTTGACTTTGTACCTGCTTCTAAGTTACCTTCTTCTACTGGTGGTTCATAAATAATAGGTTTTGATCCAGCTTCTCTTAATCCTTCTGTAGCTTTAAATCTATAATCATATAATTGTCTACCAGTTAACTTACCGTTAAAACTTACGTCTGCTAAAGCAGTCCAGAAACTATAATTAAATTCTCCTGATTCTAAAGCTGTTTGTTCAGATGCAGATATATACTTAGGTAATGTTAAAACTTTAAGATCTTTATCTTTCTTTATAAATGACATATTCCTTAAAGTTTCTTGCCAAGCTTTTAAGGCATCTACATTAACTTTCTCTGTTGGATCAGCTTTATCATAGTCACCATTCTGTAGTCTCTCTACTACAATCTTTTCAGCATGAACTCTAGCTGCATTTTTCCTTTCCTGAATACTCATCTTAGCATTCCAAGTGGAATTAAAATGGTTATTATACTCATTATCAAAGTCAGCACTAGTTTTCCTTTGAAGCATCGTTGCCGCTGCACCTGATCGGAAACCGTATGTCTTTGTTTTATCATTTATAAAACCATTTATAACCCCCATCGCTTCGTCTTTCTCAGTCTTACTTAATCTATAACTACCTACTGCTTCTATTATCTTTCGAGCTTTTTGATACTCAGGACTATTAGGATCCATACGTTTAAGAAGATTACCATCTACTGGTCCTCCTAAATCTTTTTGTCTTAAAAGTTCATTAAAAGCATCCATTGTAGATAAATTAGATATACTATTTGCTTTCAATGTATTGAACACCGGATCTGAACTTGTAAGTATGTGACCAGTGTTTTCTATTATTTCATTTATTTTTGAATTAATTACTTGATCAGTTTGTGGTATATCTTTCCATCCTTTCTGTGCTTCGTTGATCATACTATTAGCACTATTACGTGCTGAAATGATCTCTTCTCTAGTTTCATCACTATTTGCTCTAGCTGCAACTTTAGAAAGTCTATTATACATAGCTGAATCAATCTCTTCAAGATTAGTCAGCTTATCTCTACCATCTCTATGTTCAAATGGTTCATCTATAATTTCCTGTAATCGAGAACCACGCATATAACCTTCATCTACTAACCACTCTAGAGCTTCTTCTGTTGCAAACTTACCCTTTCCAGTATCTACACTACCATCTGGCTGTAATTCTTGGAACCAGATGAATCCTTTTGGACCTGTTATAGCACGGACACCATTTGCTTTTATATCATCATTTAAGTCTAAGTATCTTTGTTTTTTAGCTCTCTCCATTCCTGTACGAATGGATTCATTAATATTTCTTCTGTGGAAATTCTCAGCTTTTTCAAATAAACCATCAGCAATATTAGCTCTGAAATATCTCTTAGGTATTTTATCTATACCATATGCAGTATAATATTGTGCCAGCATATTATTCATTAAAGCACCAGCCCAACTTGCTTCTTCAGAAGTAGCGTCAGCACTTACAGCATAAGCATAGCTCATAGGATATGGCATACCCTCTAGTTGAAACTCTACAGCAGATAACTTATTTATATAAGGTTCAAAGTTATCTTGTAGATAGGCAGCCTTACCTTCTAAACCTAAGCTTTTTATTTTATACTGACTCTCTCCTAGTAATGCATGGACATGTTCAGGTGGTGCTCCAGAATTAATTAAGGACCATCTTAATCTTTCAATTTCTTTAGAATTACCTTTTGCTGCCTCATATTCTTTTTTAAATTCTTCAACTGATTTCCATTCTTGATCTATTACTTTGGCTGCTTCAGAAGGATCTTGATCAGTTGTCCACTCTGTTAGAGTACCACCTGGACCAGTTTTAATAAGTGCTCTATTTTTAAATCTATAATCAATTTCGGCTTGAGCTTGCTTTTCAGCTTGTACCCAATCATATACTTTCTTACCATCTTCTAACCAACCTATCTGCATTTTGAGCTTATCTTTTCTTACTTTCTCTATTCTTTTAGTTTCCTCAACTGCAGCAGCGGCTCGTTTTTCATTATCTGTTCTAAGAAAATCTATTTGATTATTTATAGACTCCACCTGATCTGGTTCTGTCATCAGATAGTTTGTACTACTGATATCAGGAAGACTCCCAGACTCTGCAGATACAAATCTTTCAAAAGCAGTCTGTTGTTTAGGTGCAGTTTTCTTACCTGTTGCTTGTTGTTTAGCCATTATACCACCTCTAAGTTAACATCAATGAGATTATAACATACACCTAGGTAGCCATTCTCAAGTACATCAACAGCACGAGGATTTATTTTCATAACATCTTGTGCTATAACTCCACGGTAACGGGTGTTAGGTGTTGAAATATAATTCCATTCATAGATCTTATGACCTTTAGGAGATGTTCCAACTTGTTCTATATTCTCTTTTAGTTTTCTATCACTAGCAGCAAACATTGATGCAATAGATAATCCAGTACTTATAGCAGACATTACTTGGCCTTGTCTATCTGGACCTGGATCCATAACAGCAGAACCAAAGTTAGGCATCATACCTAAGTCACTTATATTAGCTGATTCCATTGATCTAGTCTTACGTGCCAAACCTTCTTGGAGTATAGCTTCACCACGACCTGCTAAATCATATAATTTTTTGTCTGCTTTAGATTGCTGAGATAAGAGATTAAGATAATCTGCTTTACCAGCTGTTCTAGATCTACCACCTTCATCCACAAAAGCTGTTCTAAAACCCTTTCTAGCAAGGTTTTCGGTAGTAGATAGGTTACGGCCTCTGGCTTTTTCTAAGGCTACCTGTATATCAGATTGAGCTCTAGATCTACCAGTACCTAGGATCATCTCCCGTTTCTTAACGAAAGTAGTTTCCTTATTCCACTGTTTTAAAGTACGAGATTTAAAATCGTACAGTTTTTCTTGGTGCCTAATTTTGGCTTGTTGCCTAGCTTGGCGATTAGGATCTGCACACACGGCAAAATTCGATAAAGGACAATTTATTAGGTCCGTACTTGATAGTTCTCAAGAACTTAAATCCTAAATGTTTTAGTAGTTTTAAATGGACAGTATTCCTTGCATCTACAACATTATGTACTAATGGTATCTTACTACTTTTAAGATAACTTTTAGCAAGTTTGACAAATGCAATTGGGTATTTATGTATTTCTGGAGTGCATAGCATCCAAATTATTCCGTCTTCACTGATCCCGCCCATTCCGGCAGTCTTGCCGTTAGGCATCGTGAAGTATATCGAGGTGCCTTCTAGAGCCACTTCTCTGGCATATTCTATGGGATCATACCCATGGCCTTCTACAAGCTCTCTGTAGTCCTCTTGGCGTAGGTTAGAGGCCACCTCTAGGGCAGCCTCAAGTGTTATTGGTAGTACTTCTGCTTTAGCCACGTCTATAATATTTGGGTGAGTAATCTCCCTCCCATGACATAGACCTTAAAGTAGCTGGTGCAGGGTGGGAAGATTTTAATGTTATACTTACATTTTTATTTGCTTCATATACTGGTATAGTCTTAACCTTTTCAGCTAGATATGGAGCATCATTAGCATCATACTGGTTTAAATCTGTAGATTCATATGTTTCAGTATAAGGTAATTTACCTATTCTAGTTAATGTAGTTTGGTATAAACCTATTCTACCGAAATTAAACTTTAATCTATGTATAATTAAAGATGAATTTATATCAGCAGTCACTCTTTCTCCCTGTTGATTCAAGAAATGTATCCTAGGGAAGTCCACCTGATAATCATATAGATAACCTAGGTATAAAGTACCACTAGACCAGTTTCCTTTTACAGTAACAGTCGTACCAGAAACAGTACATGTACCATATTTGGCTGATTGCTGACCACTAACAGTAGCTGTGTCTACTATAACTAAATTCTCATCACCGTCAGTTACATCAGATAACCAAGATACACCACTAAATGTAGTCTCTTTAGTAGTATCACTATAACTTCCACCACTAACTGTGGTATAATTATCTATATGTAGTAGGTAGTTAGTAGAATCTATATCTACACTAGGATCTGAATCAGCTTGTACTAAATTAATACTCTGTAAAAAACCATCACTATCTAAGAAATAGAATACATCTTCTATAATAAAATGATATCTAAGGTTGTTTTTTATCTTCCATTTAAACCAGGCAGTCTGTCTTCGTTCATCTCCAACAATAAAATATCTATAACCATAGAGAGTTTTATCACCTGTTTTACCTAGGAATACCATACTATTCTCTCTGGAATTAGTTATCATATCCAGATCTTTAGGAAGAAAACTAGGTACTAACTTAGTAGTATCCATAGTAGTAGGTGTACCTTCTCTAACTATATTGGCAGATTCTACAAATCTAGTATACTTACCTGAATTATCTGTCCATGCTGTAGTCTGACCTAAGTTAATAGGCGGCATTATTTTATTATAATTAAATGCAGATACCCTTCTTAACTTAGCCGTATCAGGATTCAATACTGTATCATCAGACGATAGTAGATATTGCACATTAGTACTGAAACATACTAATCCAGTGTTTATTTCTATAGCATCAAATAACTCTGAAGGGAATGTAGATGCACAAGCTATATCTATAGGATCAATAGCAGCTACTGTTAGAGCTGACTTAGCCCAGAAATCAGGCTTAGCTATGCTCCCAGGTCTAGATGTTATAACATGTTCTCCTGATAAAAATGTTAATCTATTTCTAAAGAAGCAAACTTTATTAATCTTTTGATCTTGGGCATAATTTGTACCATCAAAAGATCCAGCAAAAGATGGTGCTGCATTGGTAACATCATCGCCTACCAACCTATCAGCCCACTCAAATTTTTTTACCAAAAATTTACCGTTTGCCTGTCTTTGCAGTACATGAGGCATTGTAGTAGCATTGAAACTTTTTACAATACCAGGAGCTGGACACTCAATCCAAGAACCTATACCATCTTTACCATTTTCTCCATTAAATTTAACATAGTAATCATCCTCATCAGACATACGAGTGTTAGATACTTTAACGATTAAACCATGCTTACACTGATTAGGTAAGTTAGTTACATCATTAACCTCTGTCTGCATGACCCTCATCAGGTCTCCATCAACTACTTCTACATTAAAATCATCAGCATCAGCTGCTGTATATAAGTAGATACCATTACCAATAACTTGATAATTTAAGGCATTACCATTAACAGTTACTCCTGATAATTCACCTTGTATACCACCTAATATTTGATCTACAGTTACTGCTGTATCTGCATCAAATGGTGTAGGCTCAGGTCTTACTGCTTTGATATTAGCTTTTACTGCTACTGTCTCTACCTTCTCAATATTGATAGTGTAGGAATAGTTAGATTTAGCTTGAGTTAAAGTTTGAGCTGGTACATTACCTGTAGACCAATACTCTCCACCATGTAACAGTGTTACTTCACGGTTATAAGAACATTGATAATCACTATTACTAGTACCACTACCTGTTTTACCTTGTTGACCTAATGTAGTAATTCTAAAAATTAAGTTCTTAGAACTACCAGAATTTACAGCAAATACCTGAGTACCTATACCTGGACAATCTCCAGAACCATCACCTTCATCTAAAGTATCACTAGCTATTTTAATTCTAGTAGCACTAGCTATGTTAGTAGTAGAATCAGAGTCATAGATATTTAATGAGTATTGTCTACCATTCTCTGATCTAAGTAGTTCTACATATGCAAAGTTTTTATGTGGTCTACCTGTTGTAGTACCAGTAAGTGATACAGTCTTACTTCTATTATTTAAGAAGGTAGTATCATTAACAGTTAATGCTTGTATATCTTCTGTTTGAGAGACACTATCAACAACACTAGGAGTTAGATAAGATGTTATGGATGTATGATCTGAGTCACTTCCATTATAAGCTTGACCTGCTGTATCATATTCAACATCTTTTTCAGAACCATCTACGCAGCTCCATATTCTTACCTTACCATTACTAGCTACTTGTCCTATATATGATCCTTCTGATTCATCACGGTAGTAATGGAACCATGAACCTCCAGCAGGTATAGCTGTACCTCCTGAAGCTAATTTATTAGCACTTATTCTTTTAGCACCTGGCCTTTTATATAAGCCATATGTTATATCTGGTATAGCATTCTGTATAGCCTTAACCTGCCCAGGAAACTTTAACTGATCAGGCTGTTCAGAGACACCACCAGAATAACTAGGTATTGTTTGTGTGACTCCTGCCATTATCTTCTAAGATTCCTCCATGGTTGATAAGTAGTATAAACAGTATCTTCAGGGAAACCAAACATACTATGATTACCTTGATTGCATTCATACTCCATACAAGCAGCTCTAGATAGAGACTCTTGCTGTCCTAATAACTGTACTAATTGTGGATTAGCTACAAGTTGTGTTGCTGCCATACGTGCAGCTCTATAAGTTATATACCTTTTAAAGACATCAGGAAGATCCTCAAAGGATAATAGTTTAACAACATCAAGGTCAATGCCATCTGATGTAAGATCACTCCAGTCATCAGTGTGATCATATTTGTCATATAAATATCCGTTTCTTTTTACAACATCATATTGTCTATGTGTCCATCCTTTAGACACATCCATCTGTAATATATCATTACCTATTTGTATTTTGTTATTAGTATCTGGTGTATATTGTACGTGTCTCTCTGTATTAAAATGCCATCCTTCTGTCTGAGTATCTACATTAGCATCTCTCAGAAGATTATATATAAAAGCAATTTCAGGGTTATCGTATGTTGATGTACCTGCAGTTGGTGAACCTAGGGTGGTAACAGGTGATTGACCGATGGCACCCAGTATTGAATTTACTGCGGATAGTTCGGTATCGGTATCAATAGTTGTGGTAGCCATAAAAATTTATGAAGAAAAAAAGGGGAACCGAAGCTCCCCTGAATACATTATTACCATGTGGTGAGTGATGCACCGGATGCATTAGCAACACCAGCATAGAGCTCAACTGCAGAAGCAGGATTGAGTGTATCTACGCCCATTGCTAAACGTCCTAGAATGACATCGCCCTGGTAAATCACTGATACATCCCCAGAAGTTACCTGAACCTGTGGTCCGATAGCTTCTACAACACCTACAGCTTCTTTCTGGAATACAAGTCCACAAGAGTTAGAGAACTTAGATCCCTCACCATAGTTGTTAACAGTGATGTTGTGCTCGTTAGCCATTGAAGCTTCCACGAAATCACCTGTGTTACCAGGAGAAGTCAAGCCAGTTTCAGAGTAGTTAACACCGAACTGTCCGAAGTGTGGAATGTTCATTGACTTATAGATCTTGATACCAGCGATCTCGTAAACACCCTTACCTGATTGTAGGGCATCTCCTTGCTCGTCACGGTTAACAAGATAAGCACCAATTCCGTTTCCATCAAGACCCTTAATCAATTCATAGTATTGACGTGGAGAGATGACGGCTACACGACCTTGAGAACTAACTCCCTTTTCGTCTAGTGCAGCAGCTGCATCATAGAACGCTTTAACTAGGTTGTCAGGATCAAGACCTTCAGATTTTGCTGGAGATCCAGCAGAACCTACACGAATCTGTGTTCCACCTGGTTCTTTGAAGTTAGTCTTCGTGATTGGGTGTGCAGTACGTGCAGCTTGTGTTACCTTACGGAATATCTTACGGTCATAGTTCTCGGCGAGAGCATAACCGATTTTGTTGGAGATTTCTCCCCTTAAATCATAATGTGAAAGTACTTCATCTAATTCATACACGAATGCAGAACTGATAAGTAGGTCATCACATTGGATGATCTTCTCAGCTACTGGAGGAGCATTGTCTGAGTTACCAAGTATGGATTGGCCAGGAGTATGATACTCACTTGTGGTCCGACCCGTGAAGATGAACTGCAATGACTTGCCGTTCTTAAGGGTTCTCTTAGTAACTAGATCCCTTGCAATTGTATTGCGTTGGAATCCTTTAAACATCTCTCCAGAAAATAGCTTGAGGAATAAAGCACGACGCTCGGCAGTTGTAAAGGTACTACCAGCTCGTGCAGCATTATCAGCACCTGGTGCGGTCAGTGAAGACAGCAGGGCACTATTCTGATGAGCCATTAATTTGGATAAAGATTAAATATATACGTTCTCAGCTGAAATTTTTTGCGCTTTGTTTGTGGTCTCTCCCACCGTCTAGACGGCTAAAGGTATCCATCCATAGATGGGCTAAAGCCAATTGCATAGAAGTCCGACTCTGAGGTGCTTCTACACTTGCACAGTAAGGTGCAGCTTTGTGATGATATCGAGTATGTAGTACCTCGACAAATATAAAGAAGGCCAGCAGTCCGAAGACTGCCAGCCATAACTCATTAAGTTTCACCTGTTAAAGCTTCTTCTAATGAATTGTAATCTACATCAACACCAGGAGGTTGCTCCTCACTCGGTAGAGTGTCAGGATGCTCCTCTGGTTTATCATGATGAGCTTCGGGTTCAGGAGAGAGTGATGTGACAAAAGCAGTCATCACTCCTGTTTGGTGAGCCATTAGCGATTAATTGTTTTGGTGTACTTGCTGCCACGATACACGTAGGTTACTCTGATTGACATAGTAATCTCCAGTACCGAACCCCCGTTCCATGGTTCGATTTCATGCGTCCAATTAAGGATGAACGGACGTGGCGTTATTTGTTACCATACTGACTGAGTAACCATCCCGTACAAATATATTTCAATTCGGATTTGGGAGGGTAGCCTCTATGTTGGAACATCCAGTTAGCTGGGAATAGTAAAAGCTTACCTTGTTCAGGTTGTACCTTAGTACCGTTGAGAAATTCAGTATAACCATCTTCATGGATATCATTTAGATACCATATGAAAGTTATCATTCTTCTATATGCTCCATCATCATGCCATGTATATCCTTTGCCAGGTTGAGTACGTTGCAGTTGATACCCCTCATGTGAGGTACCTACTAACGCACCTTTAGTAAGAGGTTCTGCCCACTTACTAACCTGACCTTCATATAATACTTCAGCATATTTTATCAAGCCTTCCTGTAATGATTCATTAAACACTTCTGTTTCTTCATCATACTCAGGGTAAGTACTACATAATAAATCTAAGGATTGTTTGATAGTTTGATTAACAACCATATCAGCTCTGACTTTACCAGCTCTCTTACGATCATCTTTCTCAAACTTATCTATAATATTATCACAGAATTCTTTAGGTAACGTATTCTTTTCTGTGTATATTAACTGAGTGTAATCAAATTTCATATGCTTTCTCCATTACTCTTACGTCAGAGTTCTGCATAGATTCTAATAACCCAGCTGGTACTGCTATATCATATGACACATCTTCTGGTAGATTACGTGGTGAATTACATAAGAAACAATTCACTGAATATCTAGTACCATTTGTTATTTCTTCTACCTCATGTACCCAGTAGTAATCAGCTGGCCATATCATAGCATCTCCTTTCTCTAACTTAACCTTATGCTGGCCATGCCAGAAAGAGAAATCACCACCTGTATAGTCATCATTCAGGTTGATTGTACAGCTACCATATACCCCAGGGTCATGATCAGTGTGTGGATGTATCCATGCACCTTTATCATATCTCATGATACGATACATGTGAGGATGGAGCATAGTAAACCGTCTGAATACATGGAAAGCATTGAATGTATCCGTGTAATCATGGTACTCTTGCACCATCTGTTCTATTGATTTATGTATTAAATTAAATACTGGTGTACCTAGTCTAGGTTCCTGTCTAGTAAACTTAGACCACGTATCCTTACCATCAATAGAATGAGGGCAGTGTTCATACACCGCCTCATCTTTATTAGAATTAAATTCATTGATGATTAAATCACACTGATTGTTTGTTAAGAATCCCTTCTTAATATAAATTAAATCAGCTAGTTTAATCATTTTGATCCTCTAAATAAGTACTATATTCTACCTTACCTATGGGTCTCTTAGGAAATGCATTGAATGATAAGCTGACCCTATCAATTCCAGATGTATTTGTAGGTACCGCATGGATAAATGTACTAGGAAAGATAATTAGATTGCCTCTTTCAGGAGGGAAAGCATAATTATCTGCTAAGAAAATACTAGGATTATCATCATCTTCCATACCTGATGGTCTGATTAAAAAGTTAACCCTATCATTTTCAAAAACAAGTGGTGGATTATCAGGTGCTGCCTGTAAATAGAAGACACCACTTAGCACACTATTATAGTGTAAATGCTTATGGTGATGCTGTCCTTTACGTCCAACATTTACCCATGACTGAGTGATTTGCATCTCAGCTTCCTTGCTTTTTAGTATCTTTTCAGTATAATCACTTAGTGCTTCATCACAAAATGCTTTAAGCTTACTAAGTTTAGGATCTTTAAAAACAAATTTATCATACGTCTGCTCAGTACCAGATGATAGATGCCTACTCTGCATATTTAAATGCAGTAGCAGGTCATCCAGATCTTCTTCATTTGTATACTTTGATACTCTTACTGGAGGTGATGAGAAGAGTATAATATAATCTGCCTCGTGGGTGGTTGTGTCCATTATACTCCGTCTAGTTTAAGTCCTGCATATATTTGTGCAGCACTTTTAATTGTTTTAATTGCATTCTTAGTATCACCAGCCTTTCTGTAAGCATCTGATTCTCTAAGTTTAGCAGCATGAGCTGCATGTATTTTATCGTTAGACATTATGCTAAGTCCAATGGGAAATTGTGTGCGTTTCTCTCGTGCATTACTTCCATGCCTAGGTTGGCTCGGTTGAGTACATCAGCCCAAGTGGGTACGACTTTTCCTGAAGAGTCAATAATTGACTGATTGAAGTTAAACCCATTGAGATTGAACGCCATAGTACTGACTCCCATAGAGGTAAGCCATATGCAAACGACTGGGAAAACAGCAAGGAAAAAATGAAGACTCCTACTATTATTAAAGCTGGCGTATTGAAAGATAAGCCTACCAAAGTAGCCATGAGCCGCGACGATATTATACGTCTCTTCCTCCTGCCCGAATTTGTATCCATAGTTTTGTGATTCGTTCTCGGTGGTCTCACGAATGAGAGACGATGTGACCAAGGAACCATGCATAGCAGAGAAGAGAGCACCTCCAAACATCCCCGCAACTCCCAACATATGGAAAGGATGCATAAGGATATTATGTTCCGCTTGAAAGACAAACATAAAGTTGAACGTTCCTGAGATCCCCAACGGCATACCGTCAGAGAAACTTCCTT
>VTLG01000911.1_pt1 | contig 25329 bp, 49 predicted proteins | sample 4694571 | NCBI WGS metagenome assembly VTLG01 (sample SAMN12604809, study PRJNA352737) | marine metagenome | biome: ENVO:00000447; feature: ENVO:00000209|ENVO:00000569|ENVO:01000036; material: ENVO:00002151; isolation source: viral sequences binned using virsorter ...
AGGTGTGGATGTTATGAAGGGTGCTTCACTCAACTCTTTAGAGTTAGACTTTAAAATCCCTCTGTTGAGTCTTCCTAGAGTTCTAGAGGCCACCATAGATAATATACCCCACACTGATGGGTACTTATCAAAAACTCATTGCAAGGATTGGAACCTGTCTGATGAGGGTATGAATGTGGCCTTGGTGTGGGAGTCGAGTGGACTTGATACTCGACGTTCCATACCCCTTGAAACGATACTACCTCTCTGTGAACTTCCTAACGTCAATATGGTAAGTATACAGAAGGGCAGTGCCATGTTTGACTATAGACGCAATCCAGATATAAAAAACCTCTTACCAAGTCTCGGCGAGAGAATAAAAGACTTCTCTGACACAGCTGATATCCTATCTCAAGTAGACTTGTTGATATCCACAGACACAGCACCTATTCATATGGGTGGAGCGTTAGGTATTCCAACATGGGGGCTGCTTCATTTCTCTGCTGACTGGCGTTGGTTTCGAGAGAAGAACTATCCTGATACTAGTCCTTGGTACGAATCAGTGCGAATTTACCGTCAAAAAGAGCCTGCAAATTGGGGTGAAGTGGTGGAACGAGTAAAAATAGACCTAAAAAAAATATCAAGTCCTTGAAACTAAACGATTCTTTTCTTCATTATTTTCTTGACAATATCTCTCATATGTCGTATTATATGTATAGTGATGATGAACAAGAGGTTCAGATGATTGGTGTCGAAGTTACTGGTGGTGTCAAGAAGGACAGAGAATTGGCCGAGGAGATTGTCTGGTTCTGTCTGGATAAGATGTTGCCCCGTCATCGTGCCTTGAACGTCACTGTCTTGTTGACCAAGACATACGAAGAAGGTGCCAAAGGGTTCTGTTATCAGGAAGATGATGACCGTGACTTTGTGATTGAGGTTGACCATCGTTTGACCAAAGCAGAGGGCGTTGAAGAGTTCATTGACACAGTTTGTCATGAGATGATACATGTGAAACAGCACGCTACGAAGAGGTTGATTGACCGTGTGCGTGGTGGTTACAAGAAGTTGTGGAAGTGTCGTGATGGTAAGTATCGTAACTATCTGAAGACTGCTTACGAGAGACAGCCTTGGGAGATAGAGGCCCATCGTGACAGTGGTAAATACATGAAAGCTTTTAAAAAGGAGTACTATGGATATGAGTAAGATGAAAAACTATTTGATGGATATCGAATCATGGTGTGATGGATATGTATTCGGTGGTGATGAGTTTGACATTGATGAGGTCGCTCACAAGGTCAATGTATGTTTTGAGTCAACTATGGCTGCTGACTATGCCAAGGATTATCTAACAAAGAAGTATGGTGAATGAAAGAACTCATAACTGCTGGTTTGTTGTTTGTCGCTGCCCCTCTTGAAGCGATAACAACAGAAAAACAAATCTACGCCTCTGATGAACATGTTCAATGTCTTGCTATGAACATGTATCATGAGGCAAGGGATCAGGGCACAGCAGGGAAACTTGCTGTGTCTGCTGTTGTAATGAATAGGGTGAACGATAATAGGTTTCCCAATTCGGTCTGTGAGGTTGTCTTGCAGGGGCCAACTAGACCATCTTGGAAAGACCCCAGCGTTTCATATCCAATCAAAAATAGGTGCCAGTTCAGTTGGTATTGTGATGGTAAGTCTGATGAAATAAAAGATGAAAAAACTTATCAAAAGATACTTGACTTTGCGGGTCTAATACTACATAATAATATAAGGTTCGTTGATATAACTGATGGTGCTACACACTACCATGCTGATTATGTCAAACCGGATTGGGCTAAGACCAAGACGAGAACCACAGAGATTGGTGATCATATCTTTTATCGTTGGGAGAAGAAATGAATATTTTCTACTTAGACCGTGACCCTGTAGTTGCCGCACAGATGATGTGTGACAAGCATGTGGTCAAGATGATACTGGAGAGTGCCCAAATGCTCTCTACCGCCCATCGTGTTCTTGATGGTGACGATTATGCTGACAGGTATGGTCTATACAAAATGGCTCACAAGAACCATCCCAGCACCAAATGGGTTCGTTCTGGTGGATTGAATTACCTTTGGTTGTATAAACATATGCGTGGTCTTATGCAAGAATACACATATCGTTATGGCAAAATCCATGCTTCAGAAAGACTGAACATGGGATTGTCAGGTTGTCCTCAAAATATGCCTGACGTTGATTTCACTGACCCACCACAATGTATGCCTGATTACTGCAAAGGTGAGAACACAGTTCTTGCATACCAGAATTACTATATACTAGAGAAGTCAGGATTTGCAAAGTGGACTAAACGACCAGAACCAGTATTTTTTGTGGAGAAATACGATGCAACGAGAGCCGTATTGGGACTACATGAGTCGGAGACTTAAAGAGGAAGAACCAATGTTCAATTCACTTCATCTTAAACTAAACGATACTGAGAAATTAAATATGGTCACGGAATCTGATTTGATGAGAAAAGAAATTTCTCAACTGCAAGAACAGGTGCAGAATGGCTACAAGAAAATAAAAAATCTAAATGAAATAATCAACAAACAACGTGACAAGATTTTTCGTTTAGAAGGACAGAAACAATTGGAGTTTGAATTTTAATGAAGGGTGAGGATTCGTTTGAGGCAGTTCAGTATGTTCCTGTTCTCAAAACTGATTTTATTATGAAATCAACTCTAAGCAAAGAGTTGTGTAATGCTTTAATAGAATTAGCAGAACAAAAACTAGAAACTGATATTGTGGATAATTTAGAAGGTGTTCGTCGCACAGGGTGGGACTTACAAAAGGATAAAGATGTTGCGCCTTATTTACAGAGTGTCACATCAAAGGTTGAACACTGCATTTCTACCAGATTAAATTATCCACACTTCAATAAAAGCAGACCAGATTCAATGAGAAGAAATGGTATGCAGTTTGTCATTGCAATGTATAATGCTTGGATTGGCTTTTACAAGAACAATAGTTTTGTTCATCCACATTGTCATGAACAGCCACCTAATTTTTATTCTATTGCAGCATATCTTTCAACAGGAGACAGTGACACAAGTTTAAACTTCATGACAGATGAATCACCATCGTATGGTATCAATAGACCGAGAGTTGTTTGCAAGCAAGGAGATTTAGTTATTTTCCCGTCAAGTCTATATCACTATACGAATGATACATCTGATGAGAGAATTGTATTATCTGGAAATTATTATGCTGGATACATGCCAAATATTAATATGGGAGAAACTTAATGCCAACATACACATTTCTTAATTTAGAATCTGGAATGGAATATGAGGAATCCATGTCAATGTCAGAATATGATAAGTATATGGAGAATAATAATGTTCAAAGAGTGTATCAACCAGTAGCTTTGTCTGCTGATCATTTGATGGGTATGGGCCCTAAGAATGATTCTGGGTTCAATGATGTAATGGGAAAAATTGCTGATGGCAATCCTTTGTCTCCCATGGCTGATAGGTTTGGAACATCAAAGACTGCCAGTCAAAGAAGAGCGAGGGATACATTTAGTAAAGTAACTAAAAAATATAAAAGTAAACTGGATAATATAAATAAATAGAAAGAATGTTGTAGGGGATAAAAATTGTCTGTAATATCTTTGGATCATAATTTTGTGTTAATACGAGTGCCTAAAACTGGTTCACAATCTCAAGCTGAATTATATATGAAGCATGGAAAACAAATTAAGGGCACTGATACCTCTGTAAATAATCCACCACATATAACTTCTGTTGAACTAAAGGATGTGTTTCAAAAGAATGGTTGGGATTGGGATAATTGTTTTAAGTTTGGATTTGTAAGAAATCCTTGGGAAAGAGAAGTGTCATGTTATTTCTATCTTAGAAAACATAAAAAATATAAAGAGATGTCTTTTAGTGAATATTTAAAAGGACAGGCAGGGCAGCCAAGCATGGGATCGCAAATGCACACTTATTTAACTGATGTTGATTATGTGGCACGATATGAAAAATACGAAGAAGAAACTAACTCTATATGGAAAAAACTTAATCTGCCAGGAACTCCTAAGTTAGAAAATCATAACGCAACTGAACATAAACCATATTGGGAATATTATAACGATGATGAAGTACTGTTAGTTCAAAAAGCATATCAAAAGGATATTGAACTATATAATTATGAATTTGAGGAGTAGGTGTAAAAATAAATAGATATGATGTGGGCGAGAAAATCATACTTCAGCACCGACGCACAGCGTCTATGTAAGCTTGGAAGTCAATCCGCCTTTACATCAGGGGGGGGTGCCGGTAGCCCCCCTCAACCTAATATGGAAGCAGAAAATGGCAGCAAAAAAGAATAAAGAAATAAACTCTAATGACCTTGTGGTAATTAAACCAATTACTGACAACCAGAAACTTGTATTCAGTACATGGAAAAAGGGACAGAACCAATTTCTATTTGGTGCAGCTGGAACGGGTAAAACTTTTGTCTCATTGTATCTTGCCCTACAAGATGTGATGGATTTAAAGAAACCATACGACAAAGTTATTCTAGTTCGTTCTCTTATTCCTACAAGAGAGATTGGATTTCTGCCGGGTGATGAGGAAGATAAGTCTGCACTGTATCAAGTGCCGTATCAGAACATGGTTCAGTTCATGTTCAAGATGCCAAACGAAGCAGCATTCAATTCCTTGTATCCTAAGTTGAAGGCTCAATCATCATTATATTTTTTGTCAACTTCTTTTCTAAGGGGGTTGACATTTGATAACAGTATCATTATAGTAGATGAATGCCAGAATTTAAATTTTCATGAGTTGGACACGATTATTACCAGAGTGGGTCAAGACTCTAAGATTGTATTTTGTGGAGACTTTGCTCAATCTGATTTGCAAAAGACGAATGAGAAAAATGGTCTGCATGACTTTTTGAGAATACTAGAGGAGATGGAAGAGTTCAATTGCACAGAGTTTACTATCGGTGATATTGTTCGATCTGGCTTTGTGCGTAGTTATTTGATTAACAAAACCAAAATGGGAATAGGAATGGAATAAAATGGATATAACATTTAATACGAAACCAGCAACTAGTTTTATGTCTGTTGGTTTCAGTAGTGAAGTGATTGAAGAACTTAACGACCACATAGATGAAGAGTTGATTGATTGTATGGATCGTGCCGAACCAATCAAATTTTCTCATACACTTGATTATGTTGGGAAGATGTTTGGTGATTATATCTGTAGGTTGAGTAATACCTACATGAAGAACTCTAATATGGATATTGTCACTGATGAAAAGGGTGCTGAATGCAACCAATCAATAACAGGTGATGAGGGCAGAGAGTATGATTTTAAAATGATTTCGATGAACATCGAAAGAATTTTTTCTGATACTAGTCAACAAGGTAATACAGATGGTGAGTTATCATGCATTCTATACCTCAAAGTGCCAGAACAAATTTCTGGAATGGTAGAGGTGCCTGGTTGGGGTATGATTGATGACGGCACAGCTGGAGAGACAACTGAAGGATTTACACACCTTACATGGGGTGATATCACTGAACCCTCACTTTTAAAACCTGTCACAGAACAATATCTTAAACCACAAGTTGGAAAAATGATTATGTTTCCCTCTTGGTTAAAGTATAACATTCTGCCTTTTTCTGGTGAAGGAGAGAGTAGAATTCTAACAGCAAATGTTAATCTAACGGAGAAATGAAGTGGACATTGAAAAACTTAGGAAACAGTTGGAAATTGATGAGGGGGTTGTACACGAAATTTATCTCGACCACCTTGGCTATCCTACTTTTGGTATCGGCCATCTGGTTAGAGAGTCGGACCCAGAGCATGGTCTACCAACAGGGAGTCCTATCTCATCTGAGCGATGCGTTGAAGCCTTCGACTCAGATATCGAAATAGTCTTGTCAGACTGCAACATCCTTTACCCAGACTTTGAAGATTTGCCAGAGGAAGCTCAACAAATAATTGCGAACATGATGTTCAATCTTGGTCGCCCAAGACTATCTAAGTTTGTTGGAATGAAACGTGGTGTTGACTCAAAAGACTGGAACGGAGCCGCAGATGAGATGGTTGATAGCCGTTGGTATCGTCAAGTTGGTGAAAGGGCAGAGAGATTAGTTGCGAGGATGAGAGATGTCAGTTAGTCCAATTGAACCCATAGGTCCAATACAATCTATGTATTCGACTCTTATGATACCGTTGCAAGATGCGTCTGGGTTTTCGCACATTCATAGAACTGAGCAACTGGATTATCAAGGCAGAACAATTTCGATAACTGAAGTTGAAGTTCGTACTTATGATAGGTTTGCTAAATTAGAAACAATTCCTAATCCACACAAACAATCCACAATATCCATATTAGTCTAGAGAGATAGAAAGTTTATATGATGACATTTAATCATGTATCTGTTGAGATACCAGAGTTGAAGACCAAGACCATCAACAAGAAGCGTTTCTATGTTACACCAGAAGGTTATTACCCTTCAATTACCACAGTCTTATCTAATCGTAAGAAAGAAGGATTGTGGGAGTGGCGTAAACGTGTGGGTGCTGATGTTGCAAACTATGTCGCAAGAACTGCGGCTGCAAGGGGCACCAAAGTCCACCATATGTGTGAGGACTACTTAAACAATGTTCACGTTGAGTGGCCAAAGAAATTTGAAGAGCACAAGAAACACTTTCTTCCATATGCTCTGTTTAGAGTTCTAAGAGAAAAAGCGTTATGTCATATAAATAACATATACGCACAAGAGGCTGGACTATACAGTGACAAATATCAAGTTGCTGGTCGAGTTGATTGTATCGCAGATTACAAAGACAAGTTATCCATCATTGACTTTAAGACTTCCACAAGGGAGCGCACAGATGATTGGAATGAGAATTATTACATACAAGGTGCCGCTTATGCAGAGATGTTTGGTGAGCGAACTGGAATTATGGTTGATCAAGTGGTCATTCTTGTTATTACAGAGGATGGCACTGTTCAAGAGTTCGTGAAGAGCAAACATGACTATCTTGAGTTTCTATCTGAAGCGGTCCAAGATTGGAGAAAGGAAAATGAAATACCTACTGACGGTATTAATGATGATAGGATTGCTGTGGCCAACGGCTAGTTTAGCAGAAGAACCACACGATAACTATAAATGGAAAAAGGGTGATTATGTTACAGCGGCTATAATCTGTCCTAAAGAAGAAGATATTTTAAAAGTTGTAAAGGCAGATACAGTAAGTGAAGAAGAAACTCTTGCGAGAATGTATGCATTGTCAATGATTGGTAAATGTGTGCGATTGCCAATACCATTACCTTTTCATGTTATAGGAGTCTATGTAGTATACAAAGACCATAAAGGTAAAGATAGTGTTGTGTTGTCAGTCTCAAGGCCAGATATGAAAGATAAGTTGTTTGGTTATCTTATTGCTCAAGGTAAACAAGGAAAAGATACGGGAATCTAAAAAAAGGTATTGACAAATTAATTTTACTATGGTATAAATAAGATACAGTTTGATGAAACAGGACGAAAGGCAGACTGGACTTGGGGGCAGTACCCAACGCCTCCACCATGAGTACACTGAGTAACGGTAAAACGATATTTTGGGAGATAGCTACCCAAGAAACTCTAAACGGCAGTGCCAGTGTACTCTTGATGGGGGCGAACTAGGATCGACAGGTGTTGATTAGGAAAGTGGAGAACTGTGGATTGACCGCCTTATAGGTCACTAAACTATACGCAAACGATAATTTTGCACCCATGGCTCTTGCTGCGTAAGCAGTGAGTGTTCGGAGTTTCGGGGATGTACTTGGCAACAGAAACATCCCCACTTATAATTTTAGAATGGAGTTAAAATGCCACTGAATACGCCAAAGACATTTTGTATGAAAATTGAAAATATCGTAAAAGAAAAAAGAATAACTCACATGGATGCCGTCCTTTGGTATTGTCAAAAAGAAGGACTAGAACTAGAAGGCATCAATTCCCTAATTTCAAAAGCACTAAAGGAGAAGATTGAAGCTGACGCAAGAGAGTTGAATTTTTTACCTCGTCAAGCAAAATTACCAATATAAGTACTTGACATATTCAATGAACTATAGTATTATCATATTATGTTAACTGTCGGGCATGACGGCAGCAACCCTTGCAATGGAGACTTCAAATGGAAGTAACAGTGCATTTGGATGGTGATCCCGCCATCCGTAAAGAAGGTTTCTTTGCCTCTAAGGTAGAGGGTCTTCTTGGTCGAATTCGTGATTTAGAATTTGACAACGCCGATTTGGTGAAAGCCAATGAGGAGCTTGCAGAGCGAGTTAAGAAACTTGCAACGCAACGCCCGTCAGGGTTTCGTCCTCGCCGCAACAAGCGATAGGACATAGGAATGAGTGCCGGTGTAGCTCAGTTGGTAGAGCAACTGATTTGTAATCAGTAGGTCAGGAGTTCAAGTCTTCTCACCGGCACCATTTTTTTAGGAGAGGTTATGTTTAAGAAACTAAAACTTTGGTTAGAGAAATACACAGACAGTAAAGCTGCCAGTGTTCCAAAATATCTAAGTGGTTCTGGAGCAGAGTTGAATAATATAAGAAGGGAGAAACAAGTAAAGCACGAAGATTTATTGAAATGAACTTACGTTTTTTATATCATACCAAGTTTGATATTGATTATGATATCTTTCTTCAAGAATATGAAAAACTTAAATTTTCTGAAAAGGAATATGAGGGCCCAAAGTGGAAACCAAATGATCCTAATAAGTCATTCGATCACTGGAGAGTTATAAGACAAAAGGATATGACTTCCGAAATTGTTTTAGGTTTTGCAGATAAGATACAACGCCAACTATCACTTCACGGTAAGGTTAGTGGTAGATTTTATAGACTTCTTGCAAATCGTTATCTCACTCCACATCATGACGCTGGAACTAAGTGCTGCATTAATTTTATACTGAATGATAATGCTGCTGCTATAACCAGTGGAAATAAATCTTATACATACAAACAAGCTTTAATTAATACAACAAAGACCCATAGTGTTGAGAATACTGACACTGACCGTATAATTCTCAAGATTTCTATTTTTGATGTTGATTTTGATGAAGTAAAATTAATCATGGATCATTATGGATTTTTAGAGGAATAAATAATTGAGTAAAGGATATTATTTGATGGACGTTACATTAATTGATAGTATGGGAAGTGATTTGTCAGTGGTAAATGCTGCCCGAGTTTCTTTTGCTAAGAACAGTGAGTGGGAGTCTGTGCCAGAAGCTGGACCCACGCCAGGCCTTCTTCAAGAGCGAGATGAGAAACTTATCAAATACCTTGCAAAGCATAATCACTGGAGTCCCTTTGGTCATGCGTCTTTACAGTTTCATATCAAGGCACCTGTATTCGTCGCAAGACAACTGGTAAAGCATCAGATTGGCCTAACATGGAATGAGGTGTCAAGACGATACGTTGATGACAAACCAGATTTCTATCATCCTCTTATCTGGAGAGGTAAAGCAGATGATAAGAAACAAGGGTCATCAGATGTAGAGATTGATATCAATCCCACTGACCCAACTGGTCCGGCACTAGTTGATGTTTATCAACAAGCAATCAGGTCATGTAGGTGGACGTATGAGGAGTTGTTGAGAAAGGGTGTATGTCCAGAACAGGCTCGTATGGTTCTACCACAGTCAATGATGACAGAGTGGTACTGGAGTGGTACACTGTATGCGTTTGCCCGTGTATGTAATCTACGATGTAAACCAGATGCACAGATAGAAACACAGATGGTTGCTGACCAGATTGATAAGTTGTCTGCTGACACATTTCCTGTAAGTTGGGAAGCACTACGGTCATGAAGAAAGCCCTTGTCATAGGAAATGGTGAGTCGAGGTCATGGTTTAAACCATGTCATTTGACCATCATGGACAATGAGGTTGTAACATGGGGTTGCAATGCAATCTATCGTGATGGCAAAGATTGTGTTGACAATCTAGTATCTATGGATTATGGAATGCAACAAGAGATATATGAGTCTGGATGGTTTCAAGGGAAGTCCAAAGTATACTTCTCAAACTGGAGTCCAGTACCATCCGAAGTTGCTGACATGATGTTTATGGGAACTGATATCCCAGAGTCTTTTGTACATAGGAGTAAGAACAAAACAAGCCAGTGTGTCATATCTGGCAAAGACCCTGCAACGCTTCATGAGACTGTTGAATACACTATGAAGATGCATCCTAACTTAGACATGCATGATTTACGATTGAAGATGGGCAAGGATACTGGAGTGTGGATTACATATACAAATGAGGATGATGGCATCATTGATGTGGGTGATCCTAATCTATCAACTGGTAACATGGCCTTGCTATTGGCATGTCATGAAGAGCATACTGAAGAGGTTTATATGTTAGGGTTTGATTTGAGTGTCTATGACAAACCTATAAATAACATATACAAAGGGACAGACAATTATTTGCCTGCCTCTGCGAAAGGTTTCAATCCTGTAAATTGGGTTGGACAAATGAGTGAGATTTTTGACAAGTACAAGAATATAACATTTTATTGGTCGGATTGTAAAATAACTGGTCAGTCTGATTGGCACGGTTCATCAGTAAAAGATTATCATTCTAACGTAAGGTTCTTGACAAAAAACCAACTTTGTGATACTATTAAAATACTATAACATACGAAACATACGTTAACATAAGGAGAATATAATGTCGTTAGCTGCAATGAAGAAGCAGAATAGTTTGGATTCACTATTGGGTGCCGCCCAGAAAGAGTCTGCTCCCCTAGAGAAGAAGTCTTACGTTGATGAACGTCTTTGGAAACCTACGATGGATAAGACCGGCAACGGTTATGCTGTCATTCGTTTCCTGCCCGCACCAAAGGGTGAAGACCTTCCTTGGGTAAAACTTTGGAACCACGCTTTCCAAGGTCCAACTGGTCAGTGGTTTATTGAGAACTCATTGACCACGCTGGGTAACAATGACCCTGTGTCAGAGTACAACTCTAAGCTCTGGAACAGTGGCATTGAATCTGACAAAGAGATTGCTCGGCGTCAGAAGCGTAAGTTGTCATATTACTCAAACATCTATGTGGTGAGTGATGCGGCAAATCCTCAGAATGAGGGTAAGGTCTTCCTCTACCGTTATGGTAAGAAGATTTTTGATAAGGTGATGGAAGCAATGCAGCCTCCGTTTCCTGACACAGACCCTATCAACCCATTTGATTTTTGGGAAGGTGCGAACTTCAAGTTGAAGCTTCGTAAGGTAGATGGATACTGGAACTATGATCTTTCATCCTTTGATAGTGCAGATGCACTGTCTGACGATGAAGATAAGTTAGAGGAAGTTTGGGGAGAAGAATATTCTCTTTCAGAGTTCACCGCACCATCTAACTTCAAGACCTATGATGAGTTGAAAACTCGTCTTGATATGGTCCTGTCTGGTGTAACTAAGACAGGCACAGTGGAAACTCTCATGGAAGATGAACCTACTGCTCCTGCCAAGGTGAACACTAAACCAGCACCAGCACCTACTGTTTCAGTGGATGATGGTGACGATGACGCAATGTCATATTTTGAAAAACTTGCAGAGGAGTAAAACCAGAACCCCCACAGAGATGTGGGGGTTTTCTTTTAAAGCGTACCAACTGCGGCCCTGTTCAGAGCACCGCCGCTGCCGGTATCCCTTAAATTTTTATTTGCTGACATAGCAGTTGTTTGTTGGTTGTTAGTCCTCATGTCTTGTTGATTAGATATTATATTGATTGGTGGACCGCCTGTCTTTTGTGCATCAAGAGCTTCCCGATTTTTCCTCTCTTCCGTCACTTTTTGTCTTTCGGCTCCTGTGTCTGCCGATTTAAGTGCCCCAGCACTTTGCAAGGTATTATACTCATCTACATACTCTCTATATTGTTCCCTTACGTTTGCGTCAGTGTCCGGTCCAGCAAACTGGCCAGATGCTCTAAACTCTTTTTGTGAAACTGGCTCACCACGGTCTTTATCAAAAAGAATTGCCTCTTGTCGATCATTCTCTGTTATAGCTCCGCCTGCTGGAGCAGACCCCGCTGATGGTCTTTCAGTCGGTGTGGTTTCGTCACCAAAACCGAAAAACCCAGCTATTTTGCTTCCAATCTCACCTGCTTTGCCCAAGATACCACTGAAAAGAGCTTTGTAATCTATATTAAATATATCCGTAAAGAATTCTACAACCCTTGTAACCACAGCTGAGAACAGATTTACAAAACTGTCTATCAATTTTTTACCGTTATCAACAAACTTGGCTAAAAAGTCCTCAACAATTTTTTCAAAACTAAACTGTCTGAAAATCTCTGCCAATCTATCAAAACCAAAAAACTCTAAAACAGTAGCAACCAAATTTTTTGCCATGTCAAGTATCTTTCCAAACGCTCCAAAGAATTCTATAAATGTTAACCGTATCAGTTCTCCTGTGCTTGCGCCCTCATCAAATGCTTGCTTGACCATAGTAAAAGTATCGTATAACGCATATCCTACTGCTGCTATAGCAGCAATGATGGCAACGAGCGGTGCTACAGCGATACCAAGAAATGAAGAGAGTGTAGTAAGAACTGCCATAAACATACCTTTTAATGTAAGTACAACAACTTTTAATGCGCCGAACGTCTTCAAGGGCATCATCGTAGCAAGGGAAGCCAGAATACCAGCAATAGCGACATTCATCACTCCAAACCGTTCAACCATTTGACCAACAAACTTAATAAAGGAAATTAAACCTTTTTTTAGTGCGTTAAATATTTCTGGTTTATTTAGAAAAAATGCCAAAGCTGGTACAAGCACTAGTGATAATATACCCACAAATCCTTTTACTAACTTACCGAAGGGACTATCTATAAGACCTTTTAAAAGACTAGAACCGTCTGTCTTTCCACCTGTATCTCCTGTATCTGTGGGTTCGACTTTGGCAGAGGGTGCTTCCTCACCAGCAAAACGATCAAACATGCTTCTTTTTTCTGCTGCTTCAGCTGCATCTTCAGCAGCATCAAGCATATCTTCTTGTGCTTTTAGAAGTTCAGCTTGATTGTCAACACCAGACTCGGCCAATTTCTGTTGTTCTTCATAATATTCTCTGGTTGCATCTGCAAATTCCTGAGCATCTTGTCTTGCTTGCTTTTCTTCTGCTGATTCTATGGATAAAATTTTACCAATTATACCCAACTTTACATCCATCGAATCATTTTTTCTGTTGTTTTCTTTGAGTGATTCCGTAACGCCTTTTAGATTGCCGTTACCCCCTCCTACTCCGAGAGAAGCCTTTCCTACCTTTAATTCCACAGCCATATCTCTATCCTATTTCTTTATGCTTACTTCAGCATTTTTGCTTTTAACATAGGCTTCCTTACCAAAGAATGCTGCAACTATTGCTGCAACAGAAACAAAATAGGTGGGTGCCATATCACCTAAGACCCCAGCTGCCTTGTCAAGTCCAGTAAATACGGAAATAACAACCAAAGCAGGGTATAACAGCATACCAAAAAGAGCGAACCACGCCATATATCTTTGAGCGTCTTCTTTCTTATCTTCATTATCTAACCTCATCATCTTAGCGTCCATCTCAAGTTCTTCATCAGTCACAATACCATCACCATCAATATCATACTTTGCATAATCACTGCCTGGTTCAAGCTTCTTTTGTGCCATCTTTATCTCCTAGCGGCTCGCTGTCTTTCTTTTTCTTCTTGCTCCTTCAAATAATTCATTAACAATCCGATATATATGTCCCTCTCCCACGGTAACATCTCTTCTATCTCTGTTAAACTATATTTATGATGATGCATCAGTGCAAAATTAAGTTCATAGTAAGACCTAAGTGATGTGTGAGAAAGGGCTATGAAAAAAAATTGTCCAATCCTTGTATGACCACTTCACTTGTTACCTTTGTTTTTGGATTCTCGACCTCCTCCACATGAGTTAGTTTGGGCATGGTGTTAAAGAACTGTCCTATTTTTTCAAATGTCTCTGTAGATAAACTATCAATAAAATCGTCCAATTCTTCATCCGAAACATCAATCATACTATGAATAGTGTCACCCTCATGAACTTCTTGAATGCATACTTTTAATAATTTCATTATATTATTTAATGTTTCAGCTTCACCAACACTCTTAATGTCATTGACCGTTGGATATCTCATGATAATTTTGATGTTATCATCCACTCCTACTACATTGTTGTGATTTTCTTCAACTTGAACATCAACCTCATCCAAATTAATTGTGACAGGGACTCTAGTTTTATTATCATCAGAACACAACAAGTTAAGTTCAACACTCTCGCCGACAGATTTGCAACGAATTTTCAGAAACAGATATTCAAAATCAAATATCGGCATGGTTTTTATGTCAACACTGTTGAAAGTACATCCATCAACAATATCTGATAGCATGTTGTAAGTGTCCTCTTTGTTGTCAGCATCTTGTGCCATCATCAAGATTTTTTGTTCCTTGACTAGAAACGGTCTGTATTTAATAACTTGCTGATTAGATGGTAGTTCTAATTGAAAGGTTGGTGTATCAAGTTTTGGTAATGCCATAATTTTTATCCTTCATAATAATTCTCAAAACAGTTTTCTTAAAACTGATGGTACATTTGCTGTAATGCTTCTTTCAACGGTGTTCGTAAATGTGTCAACTAATTTCTCTGCAAGGCCTGGGCCCGCACCATCCAGTGATAGATTTACAAATTCTCTGAACGTCCATGACACGTTAGTTTTTATTATCTCTGAACTTGGTCCATATGCGAGGTTTACGCCAGTTATGCTTTTTGGAAAACATTCTCTTAATTGCAACCCAAAGGTTTTTCTATCGTTCATGTCTAATAGATGGATGTTTAAAGTTCCAACATATTCCTTATAATATGCCACATCATATGTATCCTTACTGAACGATAATTCTTGCCACTGTTCAAGCATCATCCTTTCATCCAAACCATTAGGTGATTGAATAGTCATTGTCACCTCATCAGCGTATAATGGGCCCGTAACTAAATCTCTTGTTGGGCCATATACTTGATCAGCTGATTTTGGTTGGGTGTTTACACTTCTACCTGGCATCAGGACGGATTCTGCTTTCAGTGAAATGTTTCTAAAGTCATGACCACCTAACTTACCGGGCGGTGGTAGAATTTGAACCTCGTATTGGTTTGGTCTTCCGTATGCATTGTCTTCATGAAATAATGACAATACATCGTTCAATGCACCGAATCCTAGAGCGTCTGTAAAAGAACTAATTCCTGTTGCCATTTCTCTATCCTAGTATCGTTTTGCTGTTTCTATGTACGCTTCTTGAGCAGAACCTTTTTGGAATCTCTGCACTGGTAACAATGCTGCAACGACTAATTCTTCTGGTGTAATGGCACGAAAATCAGATTTAACATATCCGGCTAGATAATGCTTTACAATCGCTTTTGCCATTGGTATTCCTTTTAGTTGAGAATAGTCGGTGACAATACCATTTACACCACCTGTTTGTGTGAGAACATTTACTGCCCTAGTTTCTGGTATTACAATTCTGTCCAATAGTTTTATTCTCATAGGAATTGGTAAATAATGAAAGTTCAGTCCTAAAAAACCACCAGCAGCACCACCAATTGGTAAAACTAACGGAAAGGTGTCATAGTACGGTAATTTATTCTTATGCTTTGGAGAATATACAAACATATTGAGTGTCCCAAAATTTACACCCTTTGTTCTTCTTCCATCTCGTATCAAATCTTGTGGTCCAGGCTTCCCAAATTCTCCTATCTTTGCTCGAAACCAACTAATAGATTTTACTCCACTGGCTCCCGCATCCTGTCTTGCAGCATCTAATACACTTTGAATGAATCTACTCTGTGCCATGTAATTATTTATAACGAATACCTAAATCATCCTCTGTTAGTATTTGAAATTCCATTCCGTTGTCTTTACACCACTCGGTAGCATACTTCCACTTAGAACTATTTACACCCCAAGTCTTTACTTCGTTGAGATATCGTTTGGTTTTTCTCTGTGGTTCCTTTGGGGGTTTTGTTTGTTTCTTGGGTTTGACCTCAATGACAAGTCTTTTGATGGTGCCGTTGTGTTGTCTTACTTTACAATAGAAATCTGGAAAATAACGATGTATTCTGCCATCCCAAGGAGACTTGTAGGGTATGACTATTTCCTCACTGCCCCACTCAATTATAGACTCAGTGTTGTCACAATATACCATGAACTTCCGTTCCCACAGAGAGCGGTAGATTACGTTGTGAACATTTCCTCTATATTTTAAAGGATTGTTTGGTTTATATCGACCTTTGTATGACATGATGTATAAATAGTTATGATTATGAGGACTATTTAGACATGGCTGTTTTCACTGCATTAAGAAACAAAGCTCAATCTGGACTTGCTGGACTTGTCACAGGGGCAACTAAATCTGCATTAGGGTTAAACAGAGCAGCAGGACTTAGATTTCCTGATGTTAGTGGTGGCCGTCCCAGCGGTGATTCTGGAAATATGTATCAGTATCCATCAGACCTTGGGTCTATGGGTAATAGTCATTTCATTTCATTCTTTGTGAGAGAAAGAAAAGCTGCAAAGGTTACTCAAACTTCAAAAAAGAATGTTGACACAACAGCTAAAAAATCTGAGCAAGTTGTGGACGAGGACGGCGCTCCAACAAATTCTTCCAATGATGAAGCTCAACAACTGACAAATCAATTGAAAAAAAGTGCTAAACGAGCACAAGGAAGAAAGCATGATGGCAAATCCTTAACTCAAAAACTTGCGCCTACAGTTAGGACAAAGCACTCTGTTGCTCTGTATTTTCCACCGACAGTTAATCAATCATATGAGGTTGGATATAGCGAAGCAGAGATGGGAGTTGGAACTGTTATTGGTGCAGATATTATCGCAGGGTTTACTGGATTTGATGTTGAAAATTTTGAGAAAGCGGCAGGACCAATGATGGAAGGTCTTCGTACTGGTCTTAATCAAATGGCTGTAAAAGTGATAGACAACGTGCCAGGATTTTCTGGTGCTGGTGCTGCATATGGTATTGCAAGAGGAAAGGTTATTGTTCCAAAAATGGAAGTAGTGTTTGAGGGTATTGGCAAACGAGTTTTCACCTATAGTTTTACATTTACTCCCTCATCTCAACAAGAAGCAGATGAGATAGATAATATCATCCAACTTTTTAGAGAAAATGCAGCACCAGAATACACAGATGGTTTGGGAATTGAAATGACTATTCCAAATACCTTTGATATTGCATATTACTCAGGTTCAAAAGAGAATGGGTATTTGCATAAAATAGGAGAATCTTATTTGGAAAAAATAGATGTTGCATATGGTGGAGACAAGATGACATTTCATACAGCAAATGAGAAAGGTGCGATGCCAACTAGAACCACCATGTCATTAACATTTAGAGAGTTGCAGACTGTCACTAAATCATTAATTCAACAAGGTTTCTAATAATGTATTTTTCAAATTTTCCTAGTATCGTATATGATGCCTCTGGTAATTTTGATTTCAAGGTTGTAACTAATCTTTTGAGAAGAGTTGCCTTGAGACAAAAAATTAAAGAGAACACTTTAGTTTTCGATACCTATGACGTAAAGAATGGAGAAACACCAGAAATCCTTGCTGATAAATTATATGGTGATTCAGAGTTACATTGGGTTATTCTTCTGATTAATAATGTGACAGACAGGTATCATCAGTGGCCAAAATCATACACACAGTGGCTGTCTTTTTTAGAGGACAAGTATCCCACAGACCCTACTGCATCAACTCAACTTATAGACCAAACACACCATTTTGAGATTTCGCAAACGTCTGGTGATACCACTGTAAAAATTGACATAGGCACCACAGATACCACATCTGATTTTAGTGCGACGGCTGTAACTAACTATGAACATGAAGAGAAAATACGAGATGAACAATCTCGTATTAGACTACTAGACCCATCTTACATACCAGTGTTTGTTGAAGAGTTTGAAAAACTAATGGAAGAAAGTGTTGTTTAATGGCTAAGGCAAGTTCAGATGAAATGCCAAGGGCAGGAGATTTTAAAGTAGATGCAGTGAGTATCACAACCTCAACTGGTTTGGTTGTGGATTTACTAGGTGCTATGATGCATATCACTTTTTTTGAATCTATTGAAAATTCCACCATCACTGGAGAAATGTTAATCGCTGACAGTGTTAACCTCACTTCCACTGGGCCCATCATAGGTCAAGAGTTTGTAAAACTAAAATTAAAAACTCCTGGCATGAAGGGAGAGGATGGTATCATAGACTTCACAAAAAATGTGCTTGTTGTAACCTCTATGAAAACTAGAGAAAATATTGGTAATGGCCAACAAGGAATTTTATTACAATTTTCAAGTGCAGAAATGTTAAAAAATGAGAGAGCAAAGTTAGATGGTTCTTATGAAGGTACATGTTCAGAGATATTCAAAAATATCATGAGGTCAGATTTGGATTGTACAAAACAGTTGTTTATAGAATCAAGTGAAGGCATCAAGAGGATGGTGTTTCCAAACATTCGACCAATTCACGCAATCCACATGCTCAAAAGACAAGCCATCGCTAAAAATGGACTAAACTCTCCTTACATGTTTTATGAAGACTTGAAGGGATTTCATTTCAGAAGTTTTGCTAGTATGTATGCAGCAAACTCTGTGATGGAGTATACAACTTCAGTAGCTGGTTCAAAACCAAATAATGTATTTGAAGATTTGAGCACTGTTATAAATCACCAAATTATCGGAAATGGTGATACTTTAGTAAGTCAACGACTTGGTGCATATGGGTCAAACCTCACAATTTATGACACATTTTCAAAGAAACAAACTCGTCATCAGTTTAACTATCTCGATTCATTTTTTAAAATTCCTCATGCGAATACCGTAGTAAATGGGAAGATAGGAAAAACTCACCCACTTGTAAACTCATCTCCCATTGAACCAACAGGCCGTATCAGTGACTTTCCTGCTAAATCTTTCCTAGTTCCAACAGCACGATTTCATGATGCAGAGGGTGATGATCAAGGAACAATCAACTACCATAACACGAAAGATGGAAAATATCCATTCGTTGGTGGAGACACAAAAAAATGGTTACAGACAAGAGAATCCGTGCTCACACATCTGGAATATGGAATTAGTGCAAATCTAGAGGTTCATGGAAACACATTAGTAAATTCTGGTGATATGATAGAGTTTAATTTACCATCACAGACCGCTGCAAAGACAGAAAAAAATGAGAGGTATGATTTCTTCTTCAATGGTAGATTTCTAGTCAAAAAAATCAGACATGATTTTGATTTTGGTAGAATGAAACATGAGATGGTATTATCAGTAGTAAGAGATGATCTTGCTGTTGAATTAGAGCCAGTAGCAGAGAGTCATGAGTATGAGAATAAACCAATAACACCAACTAAGGACATAGAAGATTTCTACGAACAAATTTTAATTTAAACAAAAGGAGGACTATTAATTTTATTGCCATGAAAACATATCATAAAAACAAGGAGGATAAGATGTTATCCAGAAAAAAACGTATCAAGCAGATGAACTTTCAAATACAAGAGCGAAGAGTTGAACAATTATCTCCACTTTCAGATGATGATAAATACATTATACAAATGGCAGGATATCAAAAATTAATAGGACGACAATATGAAAAACTTCCAAGATTTGCAAGAGGGTCTACAAGACCCTAACATATTCAAAGCGTTTTTCCTAGCTGGTGGTCCTGGCAGCGGTAAGTCATACGTTGTCAGGAAAACCACTGGCGGTACAGGGTTGCGTGTGGTCAACTCTGATGATGCGTTTGAGGCACTTCTCAAGAAGGCAAACCTGTCTCTCAAGATGCCAGAGGAAGAGGAAGCACCAAGAGAGGTTCAGCGTCAACGTGCAAAGAAGTTAACCAAACGTAGAATGGGAGATGCCTCTACGGGTAAAGGTGGTTATCTTGAAGGTCGCATTGGATTGGTTCTTGATGGCACTGGTAAGGACTATGAGAGTATCGCAAGACAAGCCACAGAACTGAAACAACTTGGATACGATGTTCACATGATATTCGTGAATACTTCTTTGGACACAGCACTTGCGAGAAACGCAAAGAGGTCACGTTCTGTACCAGAGGATATTGTAGTTCAATCGTGGAAAGCAGTTCAGTCCAATATTGGTAAGTTCAGTCAATTATTTCGTGCCAACTTTGTTGTGGTGGACAATAATGATACTGATGAGGATGTGATGACCCCTGTGTTCAAACAGATCAAAGGTCTGCTCAAGAAACCAGTAAGAAGTCCTCTCGCAAAGGCATGGGTCACACAAGAGATGAAACGTAGAGGTATTACCAGACGCCCAAAAGGTTTCTAAAAAAAGTTGTTGACAAACCTCTCTCAGCCTGTCATAATATAAACATGATGAAGAGAGATTTACACTTTGTTGGGTTTCGGGGTGACGAGTTTCACTCTGCCGTCAAGGTCTGGGGTAAGCCCGACTTTTTCCACAGGGTCTTCGATGACCGTGTGATTTTCGGTGGTGAGGTTGGTGATGACGATATCATTATCTTTGCCAATGGTGCCGACAAGAGGCACAAAGAGTTCACTTTCAACGATAGTGCAGTATTCTAAGATGATGATAAAACTTACAGGTATAACGAACCACGGCAAGAACCGTATTCGTGAACATGGCGACCTCTGGGAAGTCCTAGATGTGCCTACAGGTGTGATATCTATGTCACACAAACCCGCATTCCCCCCTATCAGATCAGTTAAAACTGGTGCAGAAAGATGGTTAGATGATGTTAATTTTTCTTGGTTTCCTGCAAGATTTTAGTTGACAAACCCTGTTCCCTATGGTACTATTAATTATAGTGAGAAAACAAACGAGGTTGATATGACTGTTTATGTAAAAGACGCTTCTAAGTCGGTTCTGTCTGGTCTTGGTAAGATGAAAGCTGCCATGATTGCTGACTATGCGAAGTTCATGCCCCCCACCAAGTCGGACACTACGGCCAAGATGAATGCCGACTATGCTGACACTTATGACATTCGGTACGGTAAAAAGTACATCAAGATTGTCTGTAACAATAGTGTTGCTGCGTTTGTCGTTGGTGTTGACAACGATAAGAGGTTCAAGAAGGGTGACATTCTGAAGGCCGCTGGTTGGAACGCTCCTGCTCGGAACGCTGCTCGGGGTAACATCCTCGACGGTGGATATCCCATCGACTGGACTGGCGCCTGTTATTTGAAATAGGTGCCATTTTTTCCTTGACAAACCTATTACCACATGGTAATATATGTATAGTGATGATAACAAAGAGGTTGACATGGTTGAGTTAGGTACAAAAATCATTGGTAATTTTGGTGCGATGATTCCCTTATCTTTCGGTAAGGTTGTCACCATTGAGACTTTCGATGTTGGCCCCCGTGATACAGATATCAAGGTTGTTTGGGACAATGGTTCCCACACTTGGATGATGGAGAGCGAGATCAACGATGCCGTTGGTAAGTTGAGTCCTATTGGATATTACACAGAGGAAGCCTACTATGCCCGGTAAAAAAGAGGCTTTGATGAAAAATCTGTTGTGTGAGACTGCCGCCGTCATTCATGTTGGTGAAGGTGGTTCCACCACTGTTGCGTTGGTTGACGTTGAGAAGAACGCTACTGACATGAAGAAGTTGGAAGTTGCCTTCATGAAGACCAACAGCATCAACGATGCATGGTGGACCAACAAAGGTATTACCAAGATGTTTGGTGATGGCGCATGTCGAAGTACGAGTGTCGGTGATATGGTGATGTTGGCTAGTGGTAAGAAGTACAAGTGTGAAAATACTGGATGGAGTGAAGTCTAATGATACAAGCCCCAAATGATCATGACCTTGTTATTAATCTGGATGGGCCAGATGGTAACGCATTTGCCTTGATGGCTTATGCAAAACAATTTGCAAGGGATATGGGTTATGCCTCTGATGAGGTCATCCTCAATAATATGATGGCAGGCGACTATAAGAACCTTGTCAGAACTTTTGACCACTATTTCGGTACTTTTGTAATTTTGGAAACAACAGATGAGGAGTTGTTGAATGCAAGTTAATACTGATTCGGTTGCGATACTGACTAAGCAAGTGCTGAAGTCAGAGGTTGAAGTCTTGAAATCTAGGTTGGACACATTGCCGGGAGGTCCGGGCAGTCCTCGGTATCTCGGTGATATAGCACAAATGAATGGTGCTGTTTATGTGTTGGAAAGGCGAATTGAGGAATTGGAAGGAGCAAGTGAATGATAACGAACAATCCCGATAGGGACAGAGAGCGCAAAGAGAAACTTAACATGCGTGGTCTAAAAACTCTGGTTGCAGAGGTTGATTTCTACAAAGCTAAGTTTCGTGGTGCAGTGCCAATCAGTGTTCGCAATCGCATCTCAAGGTTAGAAGATGTGATTAAGGTGAAGGGTGAAATCTTGAAAGAGGCGTTGAAGAATGCTTAAAGCACTCATGGTGATTACAATGGTGTCTGGTGCAACATATGAGGTCAAGTTACCTAGTATGGAACAGTGTATGAAGGAGAGGACTCCTGTTGAAGTTCAAGCTGATGTGGAGAGCACAGTTTGTATTCCACGAACAGAGGACAAGGTTCCTTCTGAGCTAATCTCACAGTTTATGGATATGTTCATGATGTTGAGTGAGCAACAATGGCATGAAGATTGTCAAGACTACCATCCACCAAAACCATAAATACATATATGGTAACGATAACACAACCAGCAAAGGATTATATGGCCTCTGTTTCAAACGGGGGTCATGTCACACTTGGTGTTAAGTCTGGTGGTTGTGCTGGGTTTGAGTATATCTGGGGTCTATCCACAGATGATGGTATTGAACATGTCAAATGGTCAGACCCTATAGAAGACGTTTTAATTGTCGATCCTATGGCTGAAATGTTTATCATAGGGTCAGAAATAGATTATGTTAATGAATTAGGTGGTAGTTATTTAAAGATAGTAAACCCTATGCAGACTTCTAGTTGTGGGTGTGGTTCGTCATTTGGAGTATAGATATGTGGCAGATTGTAGTTATAATGATGGTTGCTCTTGGTGTTGAACAAGATGCCATTGAAGTCACTCACAACGATGGTGAGATTTTGCAGTTTGAAACACAAGAGATTTGTTATGCACATGTTTATAAAAATCTAGATGAGTTGAAGAAATTTGCATCGTCACAATTTGAAGGCGCACCTGTTAAAAAAGTTATGTGTGCTAGAGTATTTGCATCTATTGGAGTATGATTATGTTTATGAGAGCATTAAAGTTACAATATGAATCAGAGATTGAGAAGGCAAAAGATAATATCAAGGTCTATCTTAACAATCCAGTGGGGATTGGTGAACATCCTGACCTTGCTGCGGCTATTGACAGTCAAATGGATGTGATTGCTCATGCAGAAGATAAACTAGGTGTCCTAGTAAAATACTTTGGGCATGAGGTATAACGATGTATGAGTATAAATGTAAGATTGTAAGAGTAGTAGATGGTGACACAGTAGACGTTGATATTGACCTTGGTTTTGGCATGTGGATGCACAAAGAACGTATTCGGTTGCATGGCATCGACACGCCAGAGAGTAGAACAAGAGACTTGGTAGAGAAAAAGTTTGGTCTTGAAGCCAAGAAGATGGTGGAGACATACATGCCTGTTGGTTCCATACAAACACTAGTCACAGTGCAAGACAAGGCTGGTAAGTTTGGTAGGATACTAGGTAAGTTTAGAATATACGATGCGAAGGAAGATAGACAGACAACTCTAAATGAGTGGATGATTGGAAACCATTACGCTGTGGCATATCACGGCCAATCTAAGGAAGCAATAGCAGATGAGCATCTCAAAAACTATCAAAAGATCGTTGAGAGTGTCGATGTTACTCAAGACGAGCTTGATGTTTATGTCAATTCTCGTTCTTAACGGATGTTTAGCATTAACTGTTGTCGGTGGAGTTGTGGGTAGTGTTGATTCTTTTGCAAAGGAAATGAAGATAAATAAACTTGAGAAAAAAATTGATGCATTAGAAAACAAAGGAACAGAAAATGGAACCAAATTGGACCCGACTGTGGGCAACGGCTCACAGAAAGATGTGCAGTAGAGATGAGTTCGTGGCTAAATTTGATGAAGTTCATGACAACAGCGAGGACTATATCTATGAGTATATCTCCTCAACTGAATGGAATGACAACAACCCAGAAGAGGTGTATTTTAAGGTAAGTAAGAGGCAAGTATCTTACGACAATTAATTGTGGAGTTTATATTATGGAAAGTTACATACGCCAATACCATAATGTGTTGGATAGTGAATTATGTAAAACCTTAATCAGAAAATTTAATGAGTGCGAAGACAACCAACTGTCCACCATGCCAAGTAAAGGCAGACAGTTTACAGAGATAGCACTTCTGGAAAACATGGATGTGTTTAAGGATGAGTTTAACGCTTGTCTTAGTTCACTTCATAATGCCATAGAAAACTACAAGGAAGATTTGTGTATCCGTAGTATCAATTCTGGACACAACGAGAGCATGAGTGCGTTGTGGCCAGAAAAGTATGGTATGGAAGGTATCAAAATTAAAAGGTATCTTGCCAATGATGTTGACATGTTTGACTGGCATGTTGATGTAAGTGATGGACAATCAAACGCTAGATTTCTAGCGTTCTTTGTGTATCTGGATGACAATGAAGCTGGTAGCACAGAGTTTGTTGGTAAAGAAATTGATTGTGTCGCTGGTTCAGCATTGCTCTTTCCCCCAATGTGGCCTTGGTTGCATCGTGGTAATAAACCTACCAAGAAACCAAAATATCTACTGCAAAGTTATCTTCATTATATGAGTCCAGAGGCACTTGGTGAACCAAGCCAGTGGGATGTTGAAACTGTACATAGGTTCTGGAGTGCGAACAGAAAGGAAGAAGCCATAGCCAAAATAAATGAACTTCATAAAAAATTTCCTAATAGTGAACAAGTCAATCGTTTTATGGAGATGATAAATGAAGGGTAAATATACATTTGTTTCAAAAAAAGATGATGATCTGGCATCTATCTGTATCACTGACAATGGAAAATATCATGGTGTTGTATACAAATATGGTGTGGTAAGTGTTGCTGAAGAAGAAAATGAAGATGGAACCTTGCCATTTCGATTTGAGTATGATATAGTAGATAATTATGGTGTATCAAAAGATGAGTTTGGTGAGGAATTTTTTACCCTCATAGGTGATATTTTAGTGCATATTATTGATACTCAAGATGAGGAAATAGATGATGAAGAGGAAGAAGAGCCAGTCTAGA
>VTLG01002566.1_pt1 | contig 25326 bp, 26 predicted proteins | sample 4694571 | NCBI WGS metagenome assembly VTLG01 (sample SAMN12604809, study PRJNA352737) | marine metagenome | biome: ENVO:00000447; feature: ENVO:00000209|ENVO:00000569|ENVO:01000036; material: ENVO:00002151; isolation source: viral sequences binned using virsorter ...
CTAACTGTTCATTCCAGAATGCGTCTATACCGTCTTTAGAAAAATCCTCTAAGATTATATAAGTACGGGCAGGATTTGCAGTTTTTGACCGTTGAACGTATGCCAAGGCTTCCTCATATTCTGCAAAGCGTTGACTACGGCTTAGGTAAAAATATTCATCTCTACCCTCTGTTACATCATATCCATCCCATGCCACTCTATATACTGGTTTCATTAGCTGTTACCTCCGATGTTAAGGTTAAAGGAGTAACCCCTGCACCCAGAACCAACTAGGTACAGGAGTACTCACAGACTTTACATCCTTTGACGTTTAAAATGACGTAGTAGGACAAAACATATTACTGCTACGATGGCTAAGCCCTTGTAGATCAGATAATATAAAAAACCTACTACGATTTAGTGCGTAGACCGTCTTTCATACTCACAATACTCTACCCCGATCCTTCAGTAAGATCAGTATTGGGAATACAGGATGTACGTGTTCTCGGCAGACTGTCTGCATGGTTCCTGCCACAAGGAGATTTCTACGCACCTCTGACTCTGTACTCATATATCTTTGTCTGGGAATTTACCCAATTCACTACCCATATGTACTTCTTATCTACTTTATATACTTCGTAATCTAAAAACCTATAGCCTATATAGGGCTGTACGTTTAGACTAACAACCTGTAGAGGCTTCATTCTTAGCGTAGTAATCTTCTTTTATGTCGTTTCTTTTTATTTCTTTATAGTAATTATAAGAGTGTGCAATAAACTGTTCAGGTTGGAATGTACCGCTATTCTGTTGTAGACCATCTGTAAAAGGCTTACATAATTTCCTGTAGAAAGTATAAGTAAATACTTCCTCGGTGCTTTGCGATAAAGTCTCACTTAAACTTTCCGCTATACAGATAAAGTGTTTTCTAGTCATAATATCCTCCTGTTAAAGTGTTAGTCTAATGAGTGCTAGGTCTAGTATAAACTGTATTAGCATAGGCATCACTACCTCCTTTGGGAATTAGAGTGGTTCTGGGAATTTGTGGCTCTGGGAATTAAACCATACACCACGCAAAAACGATAGGCAGGGGCTATTCTATAGCCTTTACCTACCACTATCATTATATATCTATTATCATTATTAAAATAAAGTAATAAAGACGCAAAACTACTAGGTTATTGATTTCCCTAGCAGACCTTAAGAGAAAGCTGGGTCTGCAGACCTGCTTACCTGCACAACCGAGGTTATCGGTTCCTCTCTTAAAGTGAGATATCTCCCTAATGCGTCTAATTTTAAAAGCCTTTTAAAATAATGGATTAAACCCCTAAATCCTTGTTTGACAAGCCTAAATTAATTTACTTATTTAATCTGTTAAGAATATCATTATTGAACTGCCTAACCCTACACATAACACTAACGATACCAAAAATACCTGTAGTGTAATGACTAAAGCATCAAAGTTATTTTTCATCCTTAGCACCTATTAGACTAAAGTGATTAGGATATTGCTTGGTATCATCATAGGTTTCAATAACATCATACTGACCTAGATTATAACGTTTATATCCATTAAAAGGATTGACTTCAGTTTCTTCCATTTCAAATACATCCATGTCCTGCCATTCAATAGCTCGAATTGCATCCTCTAAGGTGTTTATCATTGGCATTTTAAAGCCCTCAAATAAGATTTAACAAGCAAAAAGGGTGCAAGTGGATTCCTGCACCCTGACAAAAAAAAGGAAGGTTATTTCCTAGCAATCTTAAGCATTTCCTTAGTAACATAGCCTTCATTCTCTAGTATCTGCACCGTTAAAGGACTATGATCTACTAAGTGTTGATTGCTTTTTTGTCCGCAATGCCGATAAAGTTTATCATCGGATAAAAGGTATTTTAGGATTTCATCACGGTGTTTGAACATCATTAAAACTAACTCAATATTCATATTTGGGTTAGTTACAAGTTCATGACCATTGGCACCCTTAGCACCGTTTATACCTCTATTCTCAATTGTTACCATACCGCCCGATACTCCCCCTGTAGCAACACCGTCTTTGATTTTAGGCTTGAGTTTCTTTACATCAAATTTCCAACCGCCTATAACTTGGGAGGTATCTTTTTCAATTGAGTTCAGATCATCAACCTTGATATTCTTTTCCTTCAAAGTTGCATGAGCTTTAAACATCGCTTCCTGTTCTGCCTTACTCATTTTTGCCAGTTGCGCTTGTATATCTGTAGTTTGTACGGTCATTGTTTTAACTCCTAGTCTGGGAATCACTATCATATAACATAGCTGTCCCTATTTAGTAATGACCTATCAAACAAGGGTTTAGGGATTTAATCCACTAAGGTAGGGAATCACTATCATTTTATAGCTTTCCTTTACCTTGTGCTACCTTAGCCGACTAAATCATCTAGGGTACCGTGCCAACGGTGCAAACCCTAGCAGTCTGGCTACGCAATCAAATCGTAAGTTTCAGGGTGGTAAACCCTAGCATTCGATTGTTGAAAGCAGGATATCAAAAAAGGTTGCGCTTGTCAAGTCTTTTTTTTCAAATAATCGAAGTTTCTTGCCGTTATTTAATCCCGTTTTCGGCTTGTTTTTTGCATTTGCAAGTTAAATGCCGTCAACGATTGAAACCGTTGAAAAGATTGAATTATCTTTTTTTCTTGTATGCAATTACTGTACCTTTCCCTTATTCCCTCTGTAACGTAGTCAGATACGATATAAGCTGTCTTATTTCTATGAAGGGTAAGGCAAGCAAAATATCTTTTCATATTGGCATACCTATTGCATATGCAAGTGCCTTACCACTATCATTAACTATCATAACTAACTGGTTTGGCAAGCATTATGCAATTGCACAAGTCGTGCCATAGATCTGGCACGTTTATTGCACCCCTGCAAGGTTCATGCCATACCCCCTGATCTGCAATTCTCAGGAAGTCGACCCCCGAAATTGGGAATTGGGGCGTTATTCTTATATGTCATCCTCAGAACGAAACTAAAATCGCATTTTTCACCCGTAACAAAAACCTTTGTCACTAAGGGAAAACATTTGAAAAATAAAAAATAAAAAAGCCAAGATTTCGCTGGACTTTCTTTTGAAAATATGATATAATCGGATTATAATTAAAAGCATAGTATTTGTAATACCGCCCTTTGAGGGGCTAAGAAGTATCATAAGCAATATTAAGAATTAATAGTCAATATGATCGAAAGGGGGTAATTGTGTCTGACTTAACAACTTATGAAACTGGGGCAACTCGAAGTGCAGATGTAACAGGGGTACGTTATGACCTTGTGCCACCAGAGGGAGTAGAAGCAGTAGCAAGAGCCATGCACACAGGTGCGGTAACGCATGGTTCTAACAACTGGAAGAAGGGTTTAAAGAACTCTATTCTGGTAAATCATGCCATTCGGCATATCGTTGAGTATTTGAAGGAGGGGAACACCACAGAGGATCATGTAGGTCATGCTTTAGCTAATTTAATGATGCTGAAGTGGAACGAAGTACACCTTCCAGAATTTAACGATCTAAACAACGTAGTTGAAGAATTTGCAGAGGAAATGCCACCTTTAAAACGTAAAGTAGGTAGACCTCGAAAAGACGAAACTACACCAACTAAGGAAGGACTAGAAACAATATGAGTGATTTGATTAAAATTGGAGGTTTGTGGAAGAATAAAGATAAGAACGGAAATGATTACTTTAGTGGTAGCTTTACTTATGGTACAAAGTTATTAGTGATGACCAACACGTATAAGGAAAAGGATAATGACCCCGATTACATGGTTTATCTTGCTAATAAAGAGAAGAAAGAAGCAGAAGAATAATTGTCCTTATAAACTGGAACCTAATCATGTGGAATCTAATTGGAGAAGCAATCGGACTTGTCCGAGAAACGGTCAAAAGACGTTTTAAAACAAGGCATGAACGTGATTGGAAGGAAAACGAAGATGAAATTAAAGATGCTTTGGCTAAAGGGAGCGTTTATCGTTTGGATGCTATGTTTAAACGCTTGCGAAAGCAAGGTAGTTCTTCTGAAAGAAAGTAATATGCGTTTATTGGATGACGGGAACTATTCTGTCTCTCCAGCATGGATGGAAGAACGCTTGCAATTCGAGAACAATATGGTAAAAAGGTTACAAGAGTGTCACTCTAATAATTAATGGGAGCATTGTAATGGTAAAAACTATAATTGGTTTTATAGACGGTATGTTTCCCGGTCATAAAACCTATATTCTTCTAGGCATTGGTTTGCTGATGATGGTTTGTCAGGGTCTAGGGTATCATCATTTTCCTAATGAAGTATGGGGGATGGTAGGTATCGGTAGTGCAGCTACTTGGAAGATGGGTCAAGATCGGAAAAAGTGAAGTATCTAGCAGGGCTTCTTCTGGTACTGTGTTTGCTTAAGTCCCCCTCCTGCTTTGGGCAAACCCTCACTACTGCGGTGCCAGAGAAGCCTAGCTTTACCCAATTTAAGGAGTGGGAGTTGCATTTTTCTTTAGGGATTGTTGCGGTCTTTGAAACAGATGAAGGGATGGTCTACTTTGCCTACCCTATTTTAGCTGAAAAAACAGTACAAGAGTGTAGCCCTTACCGTGAAGTAGGAGATGAAATTCATTTAGTAGACAATGGCAGACTCTATGTAATTAAAGGTCTGCCTAATTTATATCGGTACAATAAACAAGATTGGAAAATGTGGGATGAACTCAGACGAGAATTTGAAGAATAAGCCTAGTCTATTTATTAAAGGTGGTGTAGGTGGCCCCGGTAGACCAAAAAATGCTATAAATAAGAATCGCCTAGTGTCAGAAGTGCTTAATAAGTTAAATTTTGACCCCCTTACTGAAGCAGTTACCATGTTTAGAGATGAAGAAACTCCGATAAAGGTGCGGTCAGATTTACTTATGAAGATGATGCGGTTGGTGTACCCAGAGGTTAAGCAAGTGCAAGTGGAAAGTCATACAATGGCTACTAAAATTAACCCGATTGCAGAAGCCATGTTACAAATACAAGAGAAATCGGACGGGTTTGCTTACCAAAATAGGAATTTGAGTGGAAACAAAGACACCGAAGAACCTAGTACAGCTAATTAAAAGCCGTACATGGCGGTTAAATAATTTATACCATATACGTCCAAAGGAGGGCAGTAGTTTAATACCCTTCCGTTTAAATTGGGCGCAAAAAGAAATCTATTCTAATATATGGAGTCGCATGATTGTCTTAAAAGCAAGGCAATTAGGGGTGACTACTTTTTTCTCTGTTTTATTTTTAGACGATTGTTTATTTAATCCAAATAGAGAAGCAGGAATTATTGCAGATACAAGAGAAAATGCGGAAGAAATATTTAGAACAAAAGTAAAAGACGTTTGGGATAATGTAGCGAAAGATATTCCTGCTTTGAGATCACTAATTAAAGAAACAGTTAGACTAGAAAGCGAACAAGGCAAGCGGTTAATTTTTAGTAACGGCTCTGCTTTTCGTGTGTCTACTTCTATGCGTTCTGGTACGTTGAGTCAGTTATTGATTACAGAGTATGGAAAAATTTGTGCAAAAGAACCTGAAAAAGCTAGGGAAGTGCGTACTGGTAGTATTGAAACATTGCCTAGAGATGCTCTGTTAGCTATGGAATCAACAGCTATGGGTAACGAAGGTGATTTTTTTAATAAATGCAGGGATGCAGAACTCGACAGCCTAGCTAAAAAAGAATTAACTACAATGGATTATCGGTTTTTCTTTTTTCCTTGGTATAAAGAAAAGGGATATAAATTAGAAACCAGCACCCCTGTACCCCCCGATGTAGAAACCTACTTTGAAAAGCAAGAATCTGACCTTCAAATTAAATTCAGCAAACCCCAAAAGTCTTGGTACTCTAAAAAATTATCCGAATTAGGGGATGATGTTAAACGTGAATATCCTACGACAGCAAAAGAGGCGTTTGAGCAAAGTATTGAGGGGGCTTATTTAGCAAGGCATCTACAATCAGCCTATATAGATGGAAGAATTGAAGATGTGCCGTATATTAGAAGATTGCCAGTACATACAGGATGGGATTTAGGAATAAATGACACCACTTGTATATGGTTTTTTCAAATACACCAAGATTGTATTCGATTTATAGATTATTATGAAAATGCGGATGAGGGTTTGACCCACTACATTAATCTTTTGAAGCAACGGGATTATCGGTATGGCAAACACCTCGCTCCGCACGATATTGAGGTAAGGGATTTTACAATCGGCAAGACTAGAAAAGAATTCGCTAGGGAGCAAGGCTTGATATATGAGACAGTTCCAAGACCCCATGACGTTATGGATAAGATTGAGAGTGTAAGAACATTGTTTCCCCAGTTCTATTTTGATGAATCTAAATGCAATAGGGGCTTGACTTGTCTTAAAAATTACCGTAAAGAATGGGATGATAAGAACGGTTGTTACAAGAACCGCCCATTACATAATTGGGCATCTCACGGATTTGATGCCCTTTCTACTGCATCTTTAGGCTTTGAAGCAGGATATTTAAATGTTAAAGTATTGCAAGATAGCGCAGAAGCAGAGTATGATGTTTTTAATTAGGAGATAGACTATGGGTATGGGAAGCAAAGGGCAAATGCCTATGCCACCACCACCAGTTATACAGAAAGCACCAGAACAGGATGATTATTTACCTGCAAAATCTGAGTTGCCTGAAATTCCGCAAGTAACACAAGCTAAACTGGACGAGGAAAAACGTAGAAAAATGCAACGGCTTGCTTTAACGGACACCAGAGAATCTAATATAACTAATATAGGGGGTGCTTTAGGTGATGGAACAACGGGTAATCAAGAAATTGAACGTCTAGGCTTGTTTGTGACTCCTAAGACAATTGGTAAAAGTTCCACTAAAGGATTATTAAGTTCATAAAGGAGAAGTATTATGGGTGGTAGACCAAGTCCTCCTAGAATAGATTACGCTGCTATTGCTAGGCAACAAGAACAAGAAAGACAGCGTTTGCAAGCTATAGAAGATGAAAGATATAGAGTAAGAGGTATTACGGATTACATAGATTATATGTCAGATAGCCCAGAAACTATGAGGTTTCAGTCTGCTACGGGCAAATATTTTACTGGCGAAAGTTCTGGTGCAACTCCAAGTGAAGCACTCGCAAATTACCAAACAGATAAATCTATTAATGTGGATATGATTAAACAAGACCCTAGCAAATTTTTTGAGAGAAAAACAAGTACTGCTACTCTACAGCCCGGTCGTATTCGATTTGGTAAAGTACCAGATAGAGCATCTACGCAAGGTTTATTAGGTACAGGTGAACGTGGGAAGAAAACTTTATTAGGAGCGTAGTATGCCTGTAGCGACAGATGTATTAAAAAGATATGAGGTTTTAAAAAATGACCGCATTTTATGGGAACCATTTTTTCGTGATGTACGTGATTACATTAGACCCCGTAAGCAAAAGGTAGACAGTTCAGAGCATATTGTTGCAGAACGTCATACAAATAAAATGTTTGATTCTTCTGCACCAGAAGCAAGCCGTATTATGGCTATGTCTATGCAAAATGCTTTAGTACCTCAATCAGTAGTATGGTTTGGTCTTTCTATTCCTGCTGGACATCGGCTTTCTGCACTTAATGATGAACCGTCAGTTAAACGGTGGTTTCACGATGTAACTCAAAAAATGTTTTATAGTATGCACGAAAGTAATTTCTATACAACTATTGGGGAAGCGTTTTTAGATTTTACGTCCTTTGGAACAATTAATATTTTATTAGAAGAAAGTGAATCCTATAATGATAATTTTGGTGGCTTAGTATTTACTTCCATACCTACTGGTCAGTTTGTTTTTTCTGAGGACAGGTGGGGAAAACCCGATACAGTATTTTGGGAGTATGTATTTACTGCAAGGCAAGCTAAGCAATTGTTTGGAAATAAAAAATTACCTGATTCTATAAAAAAGGCTTGCAAAGAAGCACCTGATACTAAATTTACATTTGTGCGTGTCGTAATGCCGAGTGAAGATTACGATATGAACTCAGTAGATTCGATGAAAAAGAAGTATGCTACTATAGACATACATTACGATACTAAAAAGATTGTACGAAGAAGTGGTTTTGATGAATTACCTTATGTAATCGGTAGATTTGAGAAGGCATCAGGGGAATTATGGGGTAGAAGTCCTGCCGACATAGCCATGCCTGATATAAAGACGCTCAATAAAATTCGAGAACTCGAACTAAAGGGACTGTCTACTGCCGTTCATCCACCTTTGATCGCACCCGATCAAGGTATTATTGGTACTTTCAGAATGACTCCTTCCGCAATAAACTACTCTAGGGAACCAGAACGATTTAAATTCTTGCGTTTTGAGGGTAGGTTTGATTTGTCATCTCTTAAAGCAGATGAATTAAAAAAATCAATACGTGGAATTTTTCTTGCAGACCAGTTAGTACTTCCAGAAAAGTTAAATATGACTGCTGAAGAAGTCGCTACTGTAAGAGAACAAATCCAAAAATTACTCGGCCCTACTGTAGCTAGATTTGAAAGTGAAGTTTTAACCCCTCTTATTTTGCGTAGTTTTGGTTTAATGAATCGGGCAGGTACATTACCCCCTGCACCAGAAGAATTGGCTGAGTTAGATGAAATAGAGGTGTCTTATGTCGGGCAATTGGCAAAAAATCAGAAAATACAAGATGTCACGGCAATACAGAGATGGTTGGGAGTGGCAGCGAATATGGCAGGTTTTGCGCCTGAAGTGCTTGATAATATTAACGTGGATGAGGCTTTACAAATTATTGGTGAAAGAATGGCTGTACCAGCTTCGGTAATGCGATCAAGAGAAGAAATTGAGCAGTTGAGAGCGCAAAGACAAGAACAAATGGCTATGCAAGAACAATTGGCACAAGCCTCGCAAGTAGCAGAAGGAGCGGGTAAAGCAGCACCAATGGTACAGGCACTAGGAGGTGCAGATGCGTTCCCAGTACAATGAACTGGATGAAATTAGAGAAGCAATAGCAAAAACATTTACAGGAACTTATGGAGAAAAAGTACTAGAATTTTTAGAAAATATGTATATGAATCAAGTTTCTGCTGAACCAAATGATCCGTATACAACTTATTTTAACGAGGGTGGCAGAGGTTTAGTCTTAGGTTTGAAAGCACAAATTTATGCTTATAAAAATCGAGACAACAAGCCAACACAACAAGAAGAAGTACAAATTTAAGGAGCTACAATGTCAGAAATAGAGGCCGTTACCAACGATAACCTTATTAATACTGAAACAGAAGTTGCAGATACTTGGCAAACACAGCATTTACCAGAAGATTTAAGAGATAACGATACATTATCTAAGTTTAAAGACGTAGGTGCTTTGGGTAATTCTTATTTAGAGTTACAAAAAATGGTGGGTTCAAGAATTAAACTCCCTGCGGAAGATGCTTCCGAGGAAGATGTTAATTCTTTTTATAATCAAATTGGTAGACCAGAAAGCCCAGATAAGTATGAACTTAATATGCCTGAAGCAGATTATAGGCAAGATAAGTTAGATGAATTTTTAAACCAAGCGCATAAATCAGGTTTAACAAATAAACAAGCGCAAGAAGCAATTAATTTTTATCATGCTATGGAATTAGATGGTCATGTTAATGCAGACGCTTCTATGCAACAAGCTAGATTAGATGCAGAAACCGCACTAAAAAAAGAATGGGGGCCAACAGAATACCCTAAAAATCTAGCTATATCACGTAGAGCGTTTAATCGTTTTGCTGATGATGATTTAAAACAATTTGTAAATGATACGGGTGTAACTAATAATGTCTCTATGATAAAATTTTTACATCGGATTGGTTCTGCTTTTAATGAGCCTTCTTTAGAGGGTTCTGGTAAGGATTCTGGTTCCGTTGATCCAGATTCAGCTAAGTTAGAAATTGCAGCCATGATGAAAGATAAAAAACATAAATATCATGAGGCTTTATTTGATAATACGCATCCTAAACATTTAGAAGCTATATCTTATAGAGATCATTTATATGATACTGTTTACGTAGAAGAATAAATGACTATAAAAGAAAATATAATATGTTCTAGTTGTGGGCAATTTGAATACAAAGAGCGCACTTTAAAAAACAAATCCACACCAGAACCTTATGGTTACTGCAATTATTACAACCAGCAAACTTCTGCTGATACGTTTTATGCAGTATGCCCCGGTGCTTCCCCTATACCTATCGTATTAGAGAAGCCCAAGATTGTGAAGAAAACAGCCTTGAAAAAGACAACTAAATCTTCACGTAAATAGAGCCTACATAGTGTAGATAACTCTCCTTTTCAATCTCTTATTTTAAGAGGTGTATTATGAGTATCGAAGTCAATAAGGCATTTGCCCAGAAGTTTAGGGACAGTTTTATTCACTTGGTACAGCAAAAAGGTTCACGTTTGCGTGAGTATGTTCGTGTAAATTCGGATATACAAGGCAAGTACGATCATTTCGATAGAATCGGAAGTACATCGGCTCAAAAAATTACGAGTCGACATTCCGATACTCCCTTGATTTCTACACCCCACAGTCGTAGACGAGTTAGCATGGAAGATTACAACTGGGCAGATTTGGTGGATAAAGCCGATAAAGTTCGGATGTTAGCTGATCCTACTAACGAGTATATGATGGCAGGTGTGTGGGCTATGGGTAGAACGATGGATGATATACTTATCTCCGCTATGTTGGGCAATGCTGTAAGTGTGGATGAAAATGATTCCTCAAGTAATGTAGCTTTACCTGCTGCACAAAAAGTTGCTGTATCAGGTACTACGGATATGAACATTACGAAGCTAAGACAAGCTAAGCAAATCTTAGATTCTTCAGATGTTGATCCTGATTTACCACGTTGTATTGTTATGAAGTCTAACCAATTTTACGATCTTTTAGGAGATACGGAAATTCAAAGTTCGGATTACAATACAGTTAAAGCCTTAGTAGCAGGTGAAATTGATACCTTTATGGGTTTTCATTTCATTCGTTCTGAGCGACTCACTTCCGATGCAAACGGTAATACTCAATGTATTGCTTGGATTCAAGACGGAATGGGTCTAAGTCTAGGTATGGACGTTAAGACAGAAATTACTGAGCGTTCAGATAAAAACTATAGTACGCAAGTCTATGCTCAAATGTGTCTCGGTGCGGTTCGCATTGAGGACGAAAAAGTAGTAGAGATTGCGTGTACTGATTCCTAAGAGAGGTGTATTATGGCTACATATAAAAGTACAGAATATACCTCCGCTACGGACGGTACAGGTACTAAAAATGCTCCAACCACATGGAATGGTGTAACTTACAGATATGCAAGATTTACTGGGCAAGCCCTTAGTTCTTCTGATGTTGTGCAAGTTATGACAATTCCTACAGGTGTACGCATACTCCCGCAGTCGATGGCGATCATTAGTGATCTTGAGTCATCAGCTACGGTTAACGTGGGATATGCTGCTCATACCACACAAAGTACGGGTGCTGCTGTCGCTATAGACGCAGACGCTTTTATTAGTGCGGTTGCTGCTGATTCCGCTAGGACAGTCACTTTCTTTCACGAAAGTGGTACACATGATACGGGTTATGTAACAACAGGTGAGATGGTTCTTACTTTCGCTTTAGGCGCAGGAACTTCTTTATCTGCTGATACATTTGATTTTCATATCATGTACGCTGATCCGAATTAAATAGGTTGGGTGGCATCTTAGGGTGTCACCCTACTTTATTTTATGAGACTAAAAAAAGGCGAAATGTATTATGTAGAGTGGGATGATACGGTAATGCGCAATGATTGGTCTGAGGACGATACAACTGAATTTTTAGAAGATTCACCTAGAGTACGTTTTATGGGATGGTTTGTTAGAAGTGATAAAAAGGCAAAAGTTTTTATTTTGCAGGGGGATGCACCACCGGGAACCGTAGTAGGAGAAAGAATTAAAGTACCTACTGGAATGATACGTGTTATTAAACGATTAAAGTTTATGGAGTAACTAATGGGTTCAAAAGTAGATTTAGCTAACGAAGCCCTACTGCTATTAGGTGCGAATACAATAACAAGTTTTACAGATAATGATTCTAATGCTGTTTTAGTTAATCGTTTCTACGACAGCGAAAGAGATGCTTTATTGCGTAGTCATAGATGGAATTGTGCTGTTACTACTGCTAATTTAGCATCATTGGATGGAACTCCTATAATAGATTGGGAATATAAATTTACCCTGCCTACAGACCCTTATTGTTTACGTGTGTTAGATGTTAGGACAGTTACGGGCGATATTAAATTAGATTTTGCAGTACAAGGTCGAGAACTTCTTACGGAAGAAACAGCAGTTGATATAACTTATATTCAACGCTTAATAGATACTATGCTATATGATTCTTTATTGTATCAAGCATTAGTATTTAGAATGGCATGGAAACTTTCTTTTCCAATAACACGTTCTAGTGGTGTCATGCAACAAATGGCACAATTATACGATGCCGTAGTACGTGATGCTAGGGCTGTAGATTCTCAAGAAGGCACACCAGAAACTATAGAAACAGAGACATTGACTGATTTAAGGTTGCGCTAAATGCCTAAAGTATGGCCTATACAAACAAATTTTACAGCAGGTCAGCTATCGGCTAGATTGCATGGGCGAGTTGATGTTAATAAATATAACAACGGCTTAAAAACCCAAAAAAATGCTTACAGCTTACCTCACGGTGGAGTAGTACGTAGAGGGGGTTTTCGTCACGTTGCAGGAGTTAAAACTAATTCATCAAAAGTAAGACTTGTTCGTTTTGAATTTAGTATTACTCAAGCCTATATTATAGAATTTGGAGATCAATATATAAGATTTTATAAGGATAATGGTCAAATTTTGACAGGCGGTTCTCCTGTAGAAGTTGCCACTCCTTTTACAGAAGCCCAATTATTTGATTTGTACTTCGCTCAATCTGCCGACACCCTCTATATAGCCCACCCTAGTCACTCGCCACGTAGTTTAACACGTTCTAGTGATATAAACTGGACGTTAGCAACTCTTTCCTTCACCTCTGCACCTTCTGATTTTGTAGCAGGGGCAGGTGATTATCCTCGCTGTGTTACCTTCTTTGAAGAACGGCTGTATTGGGCAGGTACTAACAATAAACCTCAAACAATTTGGGCTAGTAAATCTGGTGATTTTTTAAACATGAATCAGGGTACGGGGTTAGATGATGAATCTCTTTCTTTTACCTTGGCTACCGATGATGTAAATGTTATTCGCTGGATGAAAGCCTCTGATGTTCTTTTAGTGGGTACAGTAGGGGGTGAGTTTAAATTGCAGGGTGGGGGTAATCCTGTAACACCTTCTAATGTTCGAGTTGTGCAAGAAACTAAATATGGCTCTAGTACAGTTACACCTATTACTTCTGGTCGTGCGGTTCTCTTTAACCAACGGGCTAGTAAAAAAGTACGTCAAATGATATTTGATTTAAATGTAGAAGGTTTTGTGGCTCCTGACTTAACGATTTTAGCTGAAGATATTACAGGAGATGGCATTACTCATATGGCTTACCAACAAGAGCCTGATTCTATTGTCTGGTGTGTTAGGGAAGATGGTGTATTGTTAGGTTTAACTTACCAAAGAGATCAACAAGTCGTTGCTTGGCATCAACATCCTTTAGGCGGTACTAATGCAGAAGTTGAAAGTGTAGCTGTAATTCCATCAGCCGATGGCAAATCAGATGAACTATGGGCTAGTATTAAACGTACTGTAAACAGTAGTGTTGTAAGATATGTTGAATATTTAGATCAAACACTATTTGTAGATTCAGGTTTAAAATATTCAGGAAGCGCAACTTCTACCTTATCGGGTTTAACTCACTTAGAAGGAGAAACAGTACAAGTTTTAGGAGATGGTGCTGTTATGCCTGATGTTGTAGTTAGTAGTGGTTCTATTACTTTAGGGCAAAGTGTTACAAGTGCTTCTGTGGGATTAAAATATACGACAGAAATTGTTACATTACCCCCAGAAGTACCACAAGCAGATGGTGCGAGTTTTGGTAAAAAGAAATCTTGGAACCGTATTATTTTAAATTTATTTGAAACATTGGGTCTTTCTGTAAACAATAACCAATTGATTTTTAGAACTGGGGGTGATCCTATGGATTCTGCTCCCCCGTTATTTACAGGGCAATTTGATATTACTAACTTGGGTTGGAAAGAAGCAGATTCTTCTATTACTATAAAACAAGAGCAACCGTTAGGGATGACTTTAATCTCTCTAGCAGGAGAACTGAGTGTTAACGACTAGACACGCTCCTTTAGAGCGTTCTGGTAAAATTACAATTCTTCCTTATCAGTTATCGCATTTCCAGAGACTTGTGGTTAGACCGCATGAGGAAACGATAAAAAGAGTAGTTAAGTTATCTGATACGGAATGGGCAAAAGCCATAGGCAAAGAAGCTGTAGAAGCCTACACAGGCTACATAGACGGTGAAATCTTTGCTATTGGGGGTTTAAACATCCTTTGGGAAGGAGTAGGGGAAGTCTGGGTTATTGGCTCCCCTACAGTCCCAAAATACAAGTTTTCGTATGTTAGGGCTGTAAAGTTCTACTTGAAGTATTTTAGGAAAAAATATAAATTAAAACGGGTACAAGCCCAGATTGTAGCAGATTACGATATGTTGAAACGATTTGCAGAGAAATTAGGCTTTAAATACGAGGGTACACTACACAATTACTGTGGTGGTGATTTAGATAACTGTATGTACGCTATTTGGGAGTAAAGCATGGAACCGATGACCGCAGCATTAATAACAGGCGGTGCTTCTGTAGCACAAGGTGTAGGTGGATATAAGTCAGGGCAAGCCTCTGCTAAGTCTGCTATGGCTACAGCCATGTATAACAAGCAGATTTCTGATATTAATGCTTTAATGGAGCAAGAACGTGGTCGTATTACACGCACCATTACAGAGCGTAATGCAGAGGTTATAGCGGATCGTGCCTCTTATGATGCTTATTTACTAGGTAGACAAGCTGATGAAGTAGAAGCGCAGACTGATTTTGATATGCAGATTGCTGAAAGGCAATATGACATATTTACCGCAGAAAAACGTGCAAAGTGGGGTACATCAGGTGTCACAATGCAGGGTAGTCCTGCTGTAGTTGCTTTTGCTGATGCTCATGCAGCAGCCGTTAATCTAGCTAATATAGAATTACGTGGCGCACAAGCATCGGCACAAATAGATCAAACAGCAGCTATGACCCAGTATAAAGGTCGTGCAGACTACAATGCCACTATGCAACAAGCCTTATTACAGCAATATGCTTCCGATATACAACGTGCCAATATAATTAACGAAGGTAATATGAATATGTATGCAGGTATGTCTAAAGCATATCAGGCTAGAAATGCTGCAAATGCAGCCCTTGTTAATGGTTTTACAAATGCTATTAGTTCGGGTGTTTCAGCCTACGGTACTTACGGTGGTTTTGCTCCTACAGATGTAGGTTTAGGTGGTGATATTTGGCAGTTTGGTAGTGGTGGCGGTGGAACACCGGGTTTTGATTCTATGGGTGACTTCTTTGGTGATGTTCAAGTTTAAGGATAAATTATGGCAATTGGCAAACCGTTATTAGTTAAAGAAAGAAAAGGGGTATCTCAGCCTGTTTTGTCTGCACAGACACAGCAATTAAGTTCTAATGTACCTACGCAAAAAATAGCTATGGCTGATTATAGTATTGGTATGAACAATGCTAGTTCTTCATTTGCTGTAACCAATGAATTAGTCAAGATGGTAGATGCAGGTGTCAAAGCTAAAGTTTACATAGACCAGACTAAACAGCAATATGCAAGATTAAACTTAATGGAGAATTGGAATAAAACAGATAATATTTTTAAAACAGAATTTGCTAAAGCTATAACCCCAGAAGAACAGCAAGAAGTAATTGATAATTTTGCTGTAAGTATGCAGACACGTACTGATAATTATAGAAAAGGCGGTGGATTAGGTCTACCTACAAGCGATAGCCTTCAATCTCAAAGAGATTTGAGTTCATTAAGGAGTAGTTCACAAAACTTATTTAGTAAAATGTCTACTACTATGGCAGCCAATATCAATAACCGCACTAATACGATGTTGGACACCAAAAACAAAGGCATTATTAGAGATGCGATTACTAATAAAACTGCTGATCCTATTTCCGCTTTAAATGATTTAAAATCTAACTATGAAGCACAAGTAAAAGTAGGTGGTTTGTTACCAGAGCAAGCTATATGGAACTTGAATGTTGCTACAGACAAAATTATTTCTGGTCGTGCCAGTTTATTTGCCGTTGATCTAGCTAAACAAATAGTAGATTCAAATTCGGCTGCACCTCCTAATGCCTCTCAGCTTAAGGAGCATATTGAAGGTGTAATGAATATGCAGTTAAACGATAGACAGCATAGATTGTTAGAAGATACGTTTAATGACACATACTATAAAGAATTAGCTGCTTTTAATGCACAAGAAACAGCAGAGTTAAAGATGGGTATGCTTCAATCTAAAAAACTGAGAGACAATTTTGAGGCTACCAAACTTAAAGCGACTGTTGATGGAAAGTTGTCAGAAGAAGAAAGTAACAATTTAATAGAGCAAGCTAAAGCTATTGATGTTTTTGTCCCCGGTTATTCTACGAAAAAAATTGTTGAGTTAGAAAATTTTAGATTTGGTGAAGCAGATGTTTTAACCGTAGAATCTTTTACTACAGGTGAACAATCTCAATCAACAATAGCAAAGTTAGACCCAGAGAGCGATGGATATTATTCTGATGAAAAACTTGCAGAATTACAGACTAGTCTAAAATCTATGGGGAATACTGATAAAACTATTGTTGGTATTTTAGGATATTATCGTAAACAAAATCAGGAAAGAGACAAAGACCTCACAAAATCTGCTCCCATCCATTTAGCAAAGGTTATTACTGACAATATTACTGCTGGAACTCCTGTTGGAGAATTGATGAAGGAAGAAAATTATTTTGAAATAGGTGCGCAGGGAGTAGGACAGGTCGGTTGGGATAAAGTAATTCAAAAAGGTAGATGGGGAGCAATATACAACCAAACCTTGCAAGAATTAGACATTATGCAACGAAATAAACAAGGTGTTTTTTCAAAAGAAAATGAAAATTTAGACCCAGTAGATCGTTTAAAAAAGTTTAAAAGCGATGCTGAAAGACTTTTCCAAAAAAACCTAGATATAGAAATGGGTAAAATAAACAAAAAAGAAGAAATGAGTAAAGAAAGAAGGGCATTTGGTTCCAAACAAGATTTTGATGATCTAAAAGGTAAACGGTTAGAAGCACAAGCTAAAAGAGAAGAACGTAGAAATAATGAGAAATTTGTTCAAGAGCCTCGTAGATATGATCTGCCAAAAAGAAAAGCACAGCTTTTAATAGATAAAAGAGAACTGGAAAATGAGTTTACAAAAGCTGAACTAACTGGGGAATATGGCACATTTCTTTTTGATTATTTACCTGCTTTAAACAAGCAATTACACGAAGCAACAGGTATAGCAGATAAACAAAGAACTCAGGAAAATAGAGAGAAAAGCGATAAGTTATATAGTGACATAAAGCAATCATATTCTGATTTATTTTTTACATCTTATATGGGGGTTGCAGGTATACCTTCTTATGCACCTATAGTTCTTTCTGGATCAAAAATAAGCCAAGTTCCACAACTTTTAGCGCAAAAATTACGAAACTATGCTTTGGGTGGTTTAGCAAGCGTAGTTGCAGAAAAAATACAAAAAGGACAAGAACCATTACCTGAAGAAGAAATCGAAGAAACTACTGAATATAGAAACCCAAGAGAGGGGATGACAACTAAGAACTTAGAAGGTGATACGGTAACACAAGAAGAATTTGCAGATACAAATAGAGCCAAGATTGAAAGTGGAATGATGGGTGTCGATAGTGGTTATGTTCCTGTTGATACAGGACGATATATGCCTACGGGTAAAGGACAATATGCGCCTCAAGATTTTAGTGGAGAATTAAATCGTGATGCGCAATATACCGTACAACCTAATGATACTATGTCTCAGATTGCACAAAAATTTAATATTGATCTTAATGAGTTAGCAGAAGCTAATCCTGCTATTACTGACATAAGCAAAATTTTTGCTGGACAAGATATTAATCTGCCTACTTCAGAATCAGTAACCGCAGCCACGCCAACTGAAATATTTGATTCAGGTGAAACAGCAGTTAGTGTTCCTAGCGAAGTAACAACTAATTTGCAAAGCAAAATTAAAAACAATCCCGGTAATGTAGAAGTAGGGCAAGGATATGCAGGTGAAACTGGTAAAACTTACGCTAACGGTAAGTTTGCAGTTTTTGACACACCTCAAATGGGTGCTAGAGCTATGTTTGTAGATATGCGGTCAAAGATGGATCAATTCAATGGTAATCTATTAAAAATGATTACTAAGTATGCTCCACCAAAAAATAAAGCAGGTAAGGTCATTAATAACACTCAAGCCTACTATGAACATTTAAAAGATATGGTGGGGGGTAAAGAAGTTATAGCTGAAAAAGATTTAGCAAACGTAATTAAAGGTATGATTTCACATGAAAATACTAAAGAGATTGCAGATTACTACTTAAATGACCCAACAATTTTAGAAGAAGCTAGTCAGTTATCTACAATGAATCTTCCTACTGAGACTACATACGAAGAAGCTAAAGCAAAATTTAAGCAACAAAATTTTAGTTCTACAAGAACTATTAGAGAAGGTTTATTAGAGTTTAGAGATGCTTTTAGAATGAATAAAGATACGGAAAAAGAGTTAAAGCCTATAGTAGAAAAAGGTAATATCTTAGATAAGATCGCCAAAGCACCTAGAAACATACTCACGGAAGCTATACCAGATAATTTAAGATTTTTTGCTAGTTATTTAAAAGATAACTATGGTTCTGTAAAAGGAAAAGGTAAGGATAAACCAATTGTTACAGAAGATGCTTTGTCCAAAGGTGTGCAATCTGTCTTAAGACAAGCGGTAATGAATGCTCAAGCTGATGGTAGAAATGAAGTAACCTATAAAGATTATCCTGATTCTTCTTTTGGCTTGTCTATACCTGCTATTGTTGCTGCTTCTGGTGGTAAAAATAAAGATGAATATGCAGAAGCTAACGCACGTTATCCTAAAGGTTGGAAGGGTAAGGCTAGATTGCTAATGGATAGCACAGATGATGCTGTAGCAGCAGCAACTACTATAGGTGCTTTTAAATTCATTATTGAGAATGGTGAGATTATTCTAACCGATGTGTATGATTTTAGTAAATATGCGGGTAAGAAAAAGAGTGCTTATTCTGAGATTAGAAAATCCGTAGAAACAGCTAAAGGTGATGTTGTTTATAATATTAGAGCAAACTTAGGCAAAATTGTATGAACTTCAATGAAAAATTAGAATACCTGAAAAAGTACGAAGCAAAAGAACCTATTATTTACGATAACCCTATTAAGGAATGGGAACCAGAAGAACCTATAATAGATACTGATTTTAAAGTTGCCACTACTGATAAAGCCATAGAAGAAGGAAGGTACTTAGGGCAAGGAGCAGGGGATCATCCTAATATGAACCTGCCTAATAAAATTAGAAAAACAAAAATTACAAAAGAAGAAGCTAAAGAACAGGGAATTGTAGGGCAATTTGTAGATTTTGTTTCAGATTTCTCATTGGGCATGGCTACAGGAGTTGGCTATGGTGTAGACGAACTAGCTGTTTCAGCTTCTAAGGCTATTAATTTAATTCCTTTATGGGATGAAGAATATACAGGACGTTATATTTCTAAGTATATGGATTCCATTACTCAAAGAGAAGGTATCTATGGGAATGGTGTTGTAGAAGCAGGTCGTGGTATTGGGCAATTTGTAACAGGTTGGGTTCCTGCTTTACGTGCAATACAAATACTAGGTAAGGCTCAAAAAATAGGTAAGGTAGGTCAAAAATTAACACAGGGTATTCCTGCCAATGTTATCGCTTCCTCTCTTTCTGGTGCGACTGCTTTTGCACCCGATCATCACAATATAGGTAATGATTTATCTACTGTTGATAACTACTTAGCTGGTGCTGTTTCGGAGGCTTTAGCCACAGACCCTAATGATCCTGAATGGAAAAACAGATTGCGTAACGCTCTGCAAGAAGGAGGTCTAGCATTAGCAGGAGATAAAATATTAGTTCCTGCTGTTAAAGGTATTGGAAGTGTGGCATCTAAAGTTGTCAAACCAGTACATGAATGGTTTGTAGATTTCCTAGATTTGCAGAAACAAGTTCATGTTTCTAATATAAAAGAAAAAGGGGTGCCACAGAGAAAAGGTAAAAAAATTCTTACACAAAATGAGGATGGAGAGTTTGTTGTTGAAGATGAAATTATTGATACGACAGCAATAGATGAATTGTCAGAAAGTGTAGGTAGGACTAAACCATCTGGTGTAGTTGTAACACCAGAGGGTAGATGGAAGCCAAGTTCCGTTACTTTTAAAATAGCAAAAGATCAGACAATGGAAAAAGCTGTTGGAGATGGTTCGGCTTTTCTTAATCAATTCCAAGAACTCAATACTTTAGATGAACGTATGGAATTGATGAATGACATGATTAATAAAATTGCTCCAAAAGTAAAAGAAAGCAAAGCAGATTGGAATAAAAAGGGATTAAACATGGCATATAGGGCAGGATTAGACCCTAAAGTTATGGAGATGATTCATAAAGAAGGTTTAGTCAGCCCAGAAATCATGTACGCATTTGGTCATGTTGCACAATCTACAAATTCTCAATTAATTAAAGCAATTAATTTTAGTAAAGAAATAGCAGGTAAAGTAGGGGCTACTGAATTAGAAGTCAAAGAATCAGGGGCTTTTTTTGCAAGAGCGTTAGCAGATCAATTAAACGTACAGCAAATGCTACGTAATGCTAAAAGTACAGCAGGAAGGTCGTTACGTGCTGCACAGACTGTAGTAGATGATTTAGGTAAAAATTTTAATACAGAAGTACTAGATACTGCTGATGCACAACAAGTATTGGATTTTTTCCGCACTACCAGATTAGGGGGTATGGAATTACCACGTATTGTAGATATGCTTTATGAGACTCACGCTAGGGTAGGTAGTGCAGGAATGAATAAAGTAATCGACAAAGGCTTTAAATCAGGCACTATGAGTATGTTTGTAGAAGCATGGATTAATCAAGGACTATTAAGTAATCCTGCTACTCATATGATGAATATGGTTATTGGTGCTGCTAATATCGCTAGTCAGCCTATATCACAACTTACTGCTGCTACTATATCTAAAATTCCTTTTGCCAACCAAGTATTAGGAACTGAAGCTGTAACGTACCGTGAGGCATATGGTTCTATGTATGGGATTCTTGCAGGTTTAACTAAAGCATTTCAAGTTTCTTTAAAGGCAGGGGTTACTGGAAAATCACATTGGGGTGGTGCAAAGATAGACAACTACGGTATGCAACATCTTGCTGCAAGTAGTATGGATATGGAAGGTACTGCTATGGGTTTAGGGTTAGATTACATGGGTGGGTTAACCCGTTCTTCTGGAAGATTTTTGTTAATGGAAGATGAGTTTGTAAAGACCGTAGCAAGTGAAATGCAAAAACATAGTTTGGCTCGTAGGTATGCTTATGCTAATGGTCTTGGAAGTAAACAACAAAAAGAACTTTATAAATTAATTATCGATAACCCAGAAGAATACAAAGTGCGTATTGGTAAGACAGATTATTCTATGGAAGAACAAATCAAAGAAATGGCTGATTTAGTTACCTTCCAAAGAGAAACAGGAAAATTGGCGAACTACATTAGTTCTTTAGGGGTGCAATATCCTTTACTGAAACTAGGTGTGCCTTTTGTTAAAGTTCTTGCTAACATTCCTAAGTTTACAGTACAGCATTCGCCTTTAGGGTTAGTAATGCAAAATAAAGAGTTTAAACGTGGTGGTTCTGCTAGGATGCTTGAAATGGGTCGAATGGCTTACGGCACTATGATGATGTGGTACGGTGCTAATATGTATCAAAATGGGTATTTAACAGGTAGTGGCCCTAGAGAATATTGGAAATCTATTAACGCACAGCAAACAGGTGTTGTTCCACCCCGTTCTTATAAAATTAGACCTGCTAACGCAAAAGCTAATCAAGCCTACTGGTTAGATATATCTCGATTTAGCCCTTATTCTAATTTACTGATGATGGGTGCTGATGTTTCTGCTGCTATGGATGCAAAAGAAGAACTACCTGCTGTTGAAATAATACAAAAAGGTCTAACCAGTATACAAAAGAACCTTGTTGATCCTACTTGGGCGCCTAGTTTACATAAAGTATTAGGTGTTGTAGCCGATTCTTCATCAGAACCCGGTGATTGGACTAGAGCATTAAAATCTATATCAGGTACATTACAACCTTCTTTTGTACGTGCTTATGAAAAAACAAGACACCCCGGCAAAGCAGAACTTAAAGCCTATGACTTAAACCCAGAATCTATAGAAGCATATCAACCAGAAGATTGGAGTGGCTACATGGCACAAATTCTAGCTACTTCTTCTGCACATTCTGATTTAGTACCTACTACTAGAAATTTTCTAGGAAATGAGGTAAAACATGATATGGGTACGGATTCGGGCTTGCCGGGAATACTCCATAATCCTGTATTTTCTTTTTTGACGTTACGTAAAGCAGATGAAACTCCTGCTTTGAATCATTTAATGAAAGATTTAGAAGCAGATATACCTAGACCCAGACATATTATTCCTATAGGTAAACGTAAAATACCAGTACGACTTGATCCTGCTGAATATGAAGAATACACAAAGCGCATTGGTAAAATGAAAGATGAGTTTGGTAATGATATGAAAGGTGCTATGACCCAACTGTTTAATTCTAAAAAGTATCAGGATATGTATAAACGGTGGAGTAACCCAAAATCTCCTGAATATCACAATCAACATTTGAAAAAGTGGATGGAAACCGATATGCTAGGTGTGTATAATAAGAGAAAAAGAATGGCTAGAAATAGTGTTATATTGGATTTTAATTTAATGGATCGCTCTAGAGAAGTATTTGAGAAGTTTGGAGGTATGGATAGAAGATGACAATAACTACAACCACATCCAAAGTAACTTATACAGGTAACAACAGTACGACTGTTTTTGCTTATACTTTTAAGATATTTGCTACATCAGAGGTTAAGGTATATGTAGATGCAGTACTAAAAACGATTTCTACTCATTATAATGTGAGTGGTGCAGGTAGCGCATCAGGAGGTAATGTTACTTTTACCTCAGGGAATACACCTGCAACGGGAGCAAAGGTAGTTTTACTACGTAATGTTGCTACAACTCAGCTTACTGACTATGTAGAAAACGACAATTTTCCAGCAGAAACTCATGAATCGGCATTGGATAAATTAACTATGCTGGTTCAGGATGTAAACAATACTGTATCTGGGGATATATTTAGATTTTCAGAAAGCGTAGCTGATGCAGGAACGGTTACTATCACCAAAAATGCTACCGAAAGAGCCAATAAAGTACTAGCTTTCGACAGTTCAGGAGGCTTAGAAGCTACTCAAGAAATAGGTGTATTTAAGGGTAACTGGGCTACTGCCACAGCTTATGTAGTTAGAGATATAATAAAAGATACTTCAAATAACAATATCTATATCTGTATTACCGCACATACCTCAACGGGTTCACAACCGATTTCAAGTAACGCAGATGTCGCTAAATGGGCGTTAATTGTCGACTCAGCCTCCGCTACCACTTCGGCAACAAATGCGTCTACATCGGCTTCTCAGGCTGCGACATCGGCAACTGCAAGTGCGAACTCGGCAACTTCATCGGCTAGTTCTGCTTCAACGGCTACAACGCAAGCATCCAACGCTTCAACGTCTGCTACTAATGCAGCTACTTCAGCAACTAATTCTTCTAATTCTGCTACAAGTGCAGCCAGTTCTGCTACTGATGCTACAGGTGCGGTTGGTGCTGTAGCGTGGAAATACACTTTTGATAACTCTACTTCTATGGCTGATCCCGGCACAGGAGAAGTAAGATTAGATAATGCTACTTTAGCTTCTGTTACTAATATAGCTATTGATGCTACAAGTGCAGATACAGGGAATCCAGATGTTTCCGATTTAATAGCTTCTATAGATGATGGTACAAATAGCACCCATGAAGGATATATCTTTATAAGAAAGCATGGAACTCCTGCTACTTTTATGGCATACAATGTAACAGGAGCAATTACTGATAATACGGGTTGGCTTCAAATTCCCGTTAGTCATGCCTCTAGTGGTGGTACTTTAAGTAATGCAGATACATTATATATTTCTTTTTCTAGAACTGGTAATGTAGGTGCTACTGGTGCAACGGGTTCCCAAGGGGCTACTGGCCCACAGGGTTCTACTGGTGCTACGGGTTCTGCTGCTACTGTAGCGGTAGGCTCTACTTCTGTTAGTAATGTTGCAGCAGGAGGAAATGCTACAGCAGCCGTAGCTAATTCTGGTTCATCTAGTGCGGCTACTTTAGATTTTACTTTTGGTGTTGTTACAGGGGCCCAAGGGGCTACGGGCGCAACTGGTAGTACTGGTTCGCAAGGCCCAGCAGGAATCAGCCCAGGATTACCTTTTCGTTTTAATTCTGCCACTAGCGATAGCGATAAAGATGCAGGAGATTTTTGGTATAATGCTGCGGTTGGATCAGCAACCATTCTTTATCTTGATGATGTTGATTCTGATGGCAACGCTGTATCCGCAATTACCGATACTTGGGATGACGGTGGTTCTGCAACGCATCGGGGTTTTCTCTTTGTCAAACAAAATGCTGATTCTAGTAACATGGCAAGTTTTAAAGTTACTGGATCAATCGTTGATGCGAGTGGCTATTCAAAAGTTACGGTAGCTTTGCTTGTAGCTAATGGCACAATTTCTGATAATGATTTGTGTCATATTGAATTTTCTGCAACGGGAACGGGTGGTATAGCGAATAGAACCGTTGACACAATGACGGGCGATAATTCTGATACAACGCTTTCACTTAGTCAATCACCCGGTCACGAAAATAATGTTTCGATTACTTTTGATGGTGTGATGCAACACCATGATACCTATTCTCTTTCAGGCTCAACAATTACATTTTCAACTGCGCCAGCTACAGGTGTAAAAGTCGAAGCGGTTTCTGGTGGTTTAGAATCTATTGGATCGCCAAGTGACGGAACGGTAACACTTGTAAAAATGGCGGTTAATTCGATTGATTCTGACCAGTATGTTGATGGTTCTATTGATACTGCTCATATTGCTAATGCACAAATT
>VTLG01006052.1_pt1 | contig 25324 bp, 40 predicted proteins | sample 4694571 | NCBI WGS metagenome assembly VTLG01 (sample SAMN12604809, study PRJNA352737) | marine metagenome | biome: ENVO:00000447; feature: ENVO:00000209|ENVO:00000569|ENVO:01000036; material: ENVO:00002151; isolation source: viral sequences binned using virsorter ...
CAAATTGGTAGTTATTTATGAACATTCCTAAATCTTTACGTGCAGGTAGTACTTGGACATGGAGGGAAGATAGTTTAGTTGATCCTTATGGTGATGCTATCCAAAGTACAGATTCATGGGCGTTAACATATTATATACGTAGTAATATTGCAGGTAATCAAGGTATAACAGTAGTTGGCAGTACTTATGGTACAGGTTGGCAATTTGATGTAGCTGCAAGCAGTACAGATTTAACTGCAGGTGATTATTTTTGGCAAGCACTAGCTTCAAAAGGTGCTTTAAAATATGATGTAGGTAGTGGTTCATTACAAGTTTTAATAGACCTTGTATATACTGGAACTGCACAAAAAATACAAGCAAAATCACAAGTTGAGCAAGATTTAGACACTGTAGAAGCTGCTATAAGAACTCTATTATCAGATGGTGCTGTTAAAGAATATTCTATTGGTGGCCGTAGCCTTAAAAAATATGATTTGGCTGATTTAACTGCTTTAAGAAGTCAACTAAAGTATCAATTGAATTTAGAGAAGAAAGCTGAATTAATACGTAATGGTCAAGGCAATCCACATCAAATGTTAGTGAGGTTTAACTAATGGGAATTAAAACAGCATGGCGTGAACTTTGGAAATCTAACCCACGACCTATTAGAAAAAGAACATTTGCAGGTGCAAAACTAGATAGATTAACAAGTGGTTGGGTGCGTACTACTAATAGTGCTGATAGTGCATTAAAAGGTGACATTAAGAAACTAAGAAATGGTAGTAGGCAATTAGTTAATGATGTTGATTATTGCAAACAGGCAGTAAGAAATGTTGTTGATAATATTGTTGGTACTGGTGTTAAATTGCAATCCCAAATAAGGATGCAAAGAGGTGGGAAGTTAGATACCAAGATGAATAGTGTTGTCGAAAGGGCTTGGAAAGAATGGGGCTATAAAGATAGTTGTAATACTGCTGGTAAATTATGTTTTGACGATATTACACGTTTAGCTGTTCATAGCATGGTGCAAGATGGTGAATGTTTTATAAGAATTATCAGAGGTAAAAAGTTTGGTAGGTCAACTGTACCTTTAGCGTTAGAGATCTTAGAGGCTGATATGTGTGATGAAGATTATACAGGCAAATCTACTAATAAGAATCAAGAATGGAGAATGGGTGTTTTAGTCAATGAATGGCAAAGACCTATTAAATATGCATTTTTCAGTAGGCATCCTGGCGATACTATGTTTATTCAAAGTCCTACCTCTAAAGATACCCATGTATTAGTAGATGCTAAAGATGTAATTCATTTATATAGAGTAGAAAGGCCAGGACAAACAAGGGGTATTCCTTGGATGAGTAGTAGCTTAAATAGGATGCATCATATTGAAGGTTATGAAGAAGCAGAAGTTGTAAGGGCTAGGCTTGGTAGTTCATTAATGGCATTTATACAAAGTCCAGAAGGTGAACTAGCAGGTGATGAAGTTGTAGATGAAGACAGGGTTTTTGATATGAGTCCAGGTGCTATTAGGTATCTAGCTCCAGGTGAAAGTGTAAATGTACCAACATTTGATGCCCCTGATGGACAATTTGAACCATTTCTACGGGCAATGTTGAGGGCTTTAGCCGCAGGTATAGGTTGCAGTTATGAAAGTATTAGTAGAGATTACAGCCAAACAAACTATTCTAGTAGTCGTTTAAGTTTGCTTCAGGATCAGGAAGCATTTAAGGCTTTACAGTTTCAATTAAGAGAAAATTTCTTATCTATTGTTTTTGATGAATGGTTAGAAGCTGCTGTATTATCTGGAACTTTACAACTGCCAACATACTTAGATGAACCTAATAAATACAAGATGGTTAAATGGTTGTTTAGAGGTTGGGGATGGGTAGACCCTATGAAAGAAGTGCAAAGTGCTAAAGAAGCTATAAGGGCTGGACTTAAAACACAGTCTCAAATAATAGCAGAAATGGGTGGTGATTTAGAAGAACTGTTAATGGCTAGAAAAAATGAAATAGATATGGCTGCTGAATTAGGTTTAGAATTTGATACAGAAGTTAAGGCTAATACGCAAGAATCTAGTAATATAGAACCAAGACCTAATGAAAATTATGAACAAGCGTGATTATGAAGAGAAATCATTACAGCGTGATTTTACTTTAGAAATAAAACAAGTTGAAAAAGAAGATAGAACTATTGAGTTCCCTTTTAGTTCAGAACTACCTGTTGAACGTTATTTCGGCAACGAAGTTTTAGAACATAGTAGAGAAGCAGCCAATTTAAAAAGGCTTAATGATGGCGCACCTTTTTTGTGGAATCACAACCCCGACCAAGTACTAGGTGTAGTAGAAAGGGCATATATTGATGAAAAAAAGAAACGTGGTTATGCAAAAGTACGTTTTAGTGAAGAAGAATTTGCTGATAGTAAATTTAGGGATGTAAAGAATAAAATCTTACGTAATATTTCTTTTGGCTATGTTATTAATAAAGCCGAGGAAGTAGATAATAGTATTATTGCTAGAGATTGGGAAGCGTTTGAAGTAAGCCTGGTTTCGATCCCAGCAGATAATTCCATTGGCATATCACGTTCAATAAATAATAAAAATGAAGCCAGCCATATGCAAAACAACAATAAAAAGGATAATATTATGGAAGAAGCTCACGTTTCTGCATCTTCTGATGCATTGCCCACTAAATTAACTACTAAAAACATGACCACTAACGAAAAAGAACTCGATTTAGTGCGTTCAGAGGATGCCGTTAACAAGGCTCTTAAATCTGATCGTGCAAGATTTGACCAAATTAGAAAAACTGGTAAGAAATATGATATGAATGACCTTGCTGATGAATATATCAGAGATGGTCGCTCTGTACAGGAATTTAACCAAGCTGTCATGGATCAATGGAACCCAGAAAAGATTACACCAAAGCCACAGGATGCAGAAATTGGTTTAAGTGAAGCTGAGACTAGAAGTTTTAGTTTCTTAAGAGCTTTAAACTATTTAGCAAATCCTGGTGATAGAGCAGCAAGAGAAGCAGCAGCTTTTGAAATCGAAGCATCTAACGCAGCAGCTAAAAAAGCAGGTAGAGTTTCTAGAGGTATTACAGTTCCTTATGATGTAATGCGCAGAGATTTAAAAACCTCACCTGCAACACAAGGCGGAAACTTAGTACAAACAGATTTAGACGCTGCTAATTTTATTGATCTTCTAAGAAATAGCTCAGTATTAGATCAAGCAGGTGCTACAACTTTAACTGGTCTACAAGGAAACATTGCTATTCCTAGACAGTCAGGTGCAGCAACAGCATATTGGGTAGCTGAAGGTGGCGCACCAACAGAATCACAGCAAGCAATTCAACAGGTTTCAATGATTCCTAGAACTTGCGGTGCTTTTACTGACATTTCAAGAAAGCTATTAATTCAGTCATCTATAGATGTTGAGCAAATGGTTAGAAATGACATTGCAAAAGTTATTGCATTAGAAATTGATAGGGCTGCACTTTATGGTACTGGTTCTTCAAATGAGCCATTAGGTTTACATAACACTAGCGGTATTGGAACAGAATCAATTACAGCTAATAACCCAACATTTGCTCAAGTGGTAAACATGGAAAGTGATGTTGCTGCTGCTAATGCTTTAATGGGCAACCTTTCTTATGTGACAGGTGCAACCATTAGGGGTGCTATGAAAGTTAAGGCTAAAGATTCTGGTTCTGGTTTATTCCTTTGGGATGGCAACAACACAGTTAACGGCTACAACGCCTATATGTCTAACCAAGTTGAAGCAGGTGATATCTGGTTCGGTAACTGGTCTGATTGTATTATTGGCTATTGGTCATCACTTGATCTTTTAGTTGATCCTTATACACATTCAACATCAGGTACTATCCGTATTACTGCCTTACAAGATGTAGACGTAGCATTTAGACACGCTGCTTCATTTAGCTTAGGTGCATAATATGAAACTTAAAGTTCTACGGTCTTTTCTATGGGCTGGTCAAGTTGTAAAAGTAGATGAAATTTTTGAAATAGATTCTGCTCAAGCTATTGATTTAATTAGTTCTGGAAAGGCCATAGAAACTTTAGAAGTTATTGAGGAAGTAGTAGAACCTCAAGTTAAACCTAAAAAAACTACTAAACGTAAAAAAACTACCCCCCTTTCTGAATAATGACTATTCAAAACTTAGGTTCTAAGGCAACCGCTCTAGACCTTTTAGCTAACGATGTTGTAGCTGCAACTGGCGTTGGTTCTGCTATTGACCTACAAGGTTATGAAGGTTCTGCTGCTTTTGTACTTTCTGCTGAAGCAGGTGGATCAGGTATTACTTATGCTGTGAAAATTACAGAATGTGCTACTTCTGGTGGTACTTATACTGATGTAACAGATGGTGCATTTACAACCACTTCTGCTAACACTGCTGCATTTGAAAAAATCTATCTTAATGTTTCTTCTTTAAAACGTTATGTAAAGGTTTCTACAACAGTTGCAGGTGGTACTGGTGCTGGTGCTTTATGTGTTACTGCTTTAGTATCCGCTAAGTATGGCTAATGTCATTTGCAGATGATTTAACTACAGTTTTTGGTTCTCCCTTTGGTGTTTCATGCACTTCTGGGGGAACTACTGCTAATGGGATACTAGATGAACCAACTGATGTTTTAGCTGGTGATCAAGTTATTTCTGTTGGTTATGTATTGCATTGTAAAAATTCTGATTTCGGTACTTTAGTTGCAGGTGATTCTATTACTGTAAATAGTACAGCTTATACTGTCAGAACAAATGAAGCAGGTCTAGATGGTTTAACAAGAGAAATTACTTTACAGAAAACATGACAACTAAACGTGAAAATATATTAGCCCGCTTATTAACTGTTATTACTCCTACTACAGGTATTTCTAATAGAGCATATAGAGATAGAGTAGTTGCATTAACAAGAACTCAAACACCAAGTATTTTAATAGAAGCTGTAGACGATACTCCAGAACAAAATACAAGTTTACCTACATTAGATTGGTCACTTACTGTAAGATGTGCAGTTATTGTTAGATCTTCTACACCTGTTACAACTGCTGATGCTGTAGTGGAAAATATGCATAGCAGAATAATGGCAGATTTAACAGTTAATGGTTATGCAATAGATGTACAACCAGGTGCTGTTGCTATAGAAACATTAGATTCTGATCAACCTACAGGAATTATTAATTGTGATTATATAGTGCGATATAGAACAGAAGTAGACGATTTAACGCAATAGATGGTGTTTCTTACTAAAAACATATATTATATAAACATACTGATTAAATGTAACAATGCCTAAGCTACACAGAAAAAGAAGCATATTAGCGAAAGCAGAATCTAGTTATGGTACGAACCCTAACCCAACAGGTAGTGCTAACTATGTACAGGTAATTGATCTGAATATAGAACCTATTCAAAGTGATGAAGTTAGTAGAGATTTAATAAGGCCATATATGGGTAATTATGAAGTTATACCTGCTAATACAAGAGTTAATGTAACTTTTGACGTTGAATTGGCGGGCAGCGGCTCGGCAGGTGTAGCTCCAAAATATGGGGCAATACTTAAGGCCTGTGCATTATCAGAAACAGTTAGCGGTGGTAATACAGTTACTTATGCACCAGTAGCAACCCCATCTGACAGTGTTACTTTATTTGTTAATTATGATGGTGTAAGGCATATTGTTACAGGCTGTAGAGGTACATTTAGCATTAGTGCTGAGGTAAACAACATACCCCGTATTTCTTTTAATATGACAGGATTATTTTCTGCTCCTACTGATGATGCTTCACCAACTGTAACAGTCAGCAATCAAGCATCACCTCTAATATTTAAAAATGGCAGTACTTCTGCTTTTTCTATATTTGGTTATGGTGCAGCATTACAATCATGGAACTTAGATTTTAATAATGAAGTAATTTATAGAGAGTTAGTAGGTGGCACAAAAGAAGTATTAATTACAGATCGTAAACCTTCAGGTACTGCTGTTGTAGAAGCTGTTGCTTTATCTGCTCATAACTTTTTCACAGATTATACTAATACCTCTACTGGCACAAATACTTGGCTTCATGGAACAACTGCAGGTAATAAGGTTACAGTATCTTGCCCACAATCTGATTTAGGACAGCCAACCTATGAAGATTCAGATGGTATAACAATGTTAAACCTCCCATTCATGGCAGTACCTACAGCATCAGCAAACAATGAGTTTTCTCTTGTATATACTTAAAGTTGCATAGATTGTAAAAAGGGTATACCCTAGTTTGTAGATACTATTAATTAAATGGCTTTTGTTTTAGATCAAAGCGATTCTTACAAATGTAAAGTAGAAATAGAAGTGCCTGTTGGTAAAAAAACAGAAACACAGGATTTTTATGCAGAATTTAAAAACATTTCACAGTCAAGATTACAAAAAATGATGAATCAGGTAGCAAATCAAGAAATGTTAGATGTAGATGTTGCTAAAGAAATATTACTTGGTTGGGAAGGTTTAGAAATGTCTGATGGTTCTGAAGTACCTTTTAATAAATCTAATAGAGATAAATTATTAGATGTAAGAGGTGTTGCTACTGCTATTTCTTTTGCTTTTGTTGAATCTTGTAAGAATAAGAACTTAAAAAACTTATAGAGGCAGGTGAATATTGGGCTTCTGGTTCAACTGTCATTGATAAAACAGCAGAAGATGATGCAGTATTAGGTGTTACTCTTGAAAAAGAAGAAATAAATAAAGATTTTTATGTTTATTCAGAAAATTGGGAATCTGTACAAATGTTTTTGCGTTGTCAGACACAATGGCGTGTAGGAATGGGCGGAATTATTGGTTTAGACTATACATCCGTGTTAGAAATGATTAAACTATATACAGATAAGCCTATAGACTTAATGGAAAGCATACAAGTTATAGAGACTGCAATATTACAGACACTTAATAAGGAGAATAAATAAATGGCTGCAAAATTTGATTTAGTAGTAGCAGCAAAAACTGTAGGTGCAGGATCTATTAAACGTCTTGGTAACTCTATGCAGGGAGTACAAGGCAAAGTAAAAAATTTACGTCTGGCAATGATGGGTCTTAATAAGACCTTTGCAACTTTAGGAATTATTATTAGTGGTGGTGCATTTGTAGGACTTGTAAAAGGTGCAATAGATAGTGCTGATGCTTTTGGTAAAATGTCAGATCAAACTGGTATTGCTGCCAATACATTACAGGCGTATGTAAACGCTGGAAAGTTAGCAGGTGTTAGTCAGGAAACTATAGATAAAGGGTTAAGAAGATTAGCACAATCTATGAGGGAAGCAGATCAAGGTGTAGCCACTTATAAAGATAGTTTTGACGCATTAGGAATATCAGTTAGAACTACTGATGGCACATTAAAAACAAGCGAACAAGTATTAGCAGAGATATCAGATAAATTTGCAAATATGGAAAATGGCTCAACTAAAGCAGCAATTGCAATGGAAATATTCGGTAGATCAGGAGCAAGTTTAATAAATCTTTTAAATGGTGGTGCAGCATCATTATCTGAATTTAATTATGAAGTGTCAGAAAACTTTGCACAGAACGCTGAATTTTTTAATGATCAGATAGCAGTATTAGCAATTAGATTTGATGGTTTTAGAAAACAAATGACAGATGCATTGCTTCCTGCATTAAATACTATTGTTAGTGTATTTAGTGAGTTATTTAGTGCAGAAAATGATTTTAGTGGATTTTTTAAAGCAATAGAAATAGGCATTAGAGGTATATCTATAGGAATATTTGCAACAGTTAAATTAATAGATGAAATGATTAGAATTATTGGACAATTAGCAAAAAAAGTACAAGGTTTTGTAGAGCGTGTTGTAGAAAAAATTCCAAAATGGATGATACGTTTATTAGGTGGTGCTGGTGAAGGTTTAAAAGGTCTAGGTGCAGGTATAAAAGATGATCTTACTTCTGGAATGACTGATCTTTTTGGAGAAGATTTTACAAAAGGTTTTACTGAGCGTTTTGAAAAAAGTTTTGAAAAAATAAATCAATTATATAGCGGTGAAACAAATGCACCAGCAACTTATTTTAATGATATTAAAAATTCTGCTGATGGTGCAGGTGATGCTATAGAAAAATCATTTGGTCAAACAATGTTAGATAAATTAAAAACTTTTAAAGATAGTATTAAATCTGTTAAAGAATCTATGGCGGATGTAGTTGTAAAAGGCATAAAAGGTATGGAAGATGCATTGGTAGAGTTTGTTACGAAAGGTAAATTAAGTTTTAGAAATTTAGCTAACTCAATAATTGCTGATTTGGCACGTATAGCAATACAACAAGCCATAACAAAACCTTTAACAGGTTGGTTTGAAGGATTATTTAAAAATGCAAATGGTAATGCATTTATTGATGGAAAGGTTCAAAAGTATGCTTATGGCGGTGTAGTAAATAAACCAACCCTATTCCCTATGGCTAATGGTATGGGGCTTATGGGTGAGGCAGGAGCAGAGGCTATTCTTCCTTTATCTAGAGGTAGTGATGGAAAATTAGGTGTAAAATCACAAGGAGGAGCTACTAATGTTGTTGTTAATGTAGATGCTTCTGGTAGTTCTGTAGAAGGCGATGAGCAGGGTGGAAGAGAACTTGGCCGTATGATTTCAGTTGCTATACAATCAGAATTAATAAAACAAAAACGACCAGGAGGTTTATTAGCATAATGGCAACTTTCCCTTCTATAGAAGCTAGTTATGGTTTAACAAAAAGTTCAGCACCTAATACTAAAGTAGTAAGATTTGCTGATGGTTATGAACATAGAATACAGTTAGGACTTAGTGAACATCAAAATGGCAAAATATATAGTCTTGCATGGAATAATATTACAGAAACAGATAGCGATACTATAGAAACATTTTTAGATAGCAGGGCAGAAGATAGAGCTAGTTTTGATTATACGCCTCCTGGTGAAAGTTCTTCTTCTAAATTTGTATGCGATACATGGGGTAAACAAATAAATGTACCTAACAGAGCAACTATTACAGCTACTTTTAGGCAGGTGTTTGAACCATGAGTACTGCTCCAATTATTACTGATCTACAAAAGATCAACCCTTCAGCAATTATTGAATTATTTACAATAACTACTGATTTAACTTTGCATGGTTCTGCACAAACTTATAGATTTCATAACGGAACAAATGCATTAGGTAATAATGATATTATTTGGGCTGGTAATACTTATATAAAATTACCAATACAGGCAGAGGGTTTTGCTTTTCAAAAAGGTCAGCTTCCAAGACCTACCTTGACTATTAGTAATGCTCTTGGCACTATCACTGCAATTTTGTTAAATGTAAATCAGGTAACTACAGGTAATGATTTAACAGGAGCTACAGTTACAAGAATAAGAACTTTAGCAAGATATTTAGATGCAAATAATTTTCCTAATAATACTAATCCACTTGGTACACCAGATCCAACCGCAGAATTTCCACAAGAAATTTATAAAATAGATAGAAAATCAGCAGAAAATAGAGAAGTTGTTTCTTTTGAATTAGCTGCTGTATTTGATCTTGCTGGTATAAGATCACCTAAAAGGCAATGTACTAGAACAGAGTTCCCTTCAATTGGTACGTTTATAGCATGAATTGGAAAGAAGAAGCACTTGTTCATGCGAAGGATCAAGATCCTAAAGAATCTTGTGGTCTTTTATTAAATATCAGAGGAAAAGAAAAATATTTTCCCTGTCGTAATCTTTCCATGACAAATCACCAATGTTTTATTATTGATCCAGAAGATTATGTAAAAGCAGATAATACTGGAGAAATAACTGCCGTTGTTCATAGCCACCCTGTAACGCCTCCAACACCTAGTCAGGCAGATCAGATCAGTTGTGAACAAAGCAATTTACCTTGGCATATTGTTAATCCAAAAACAGAAACTTGGGGTTATTGTGAGCCTTGCGGTTATAAACCTCCTTTATTAGGTAGACCTTGGGTTTGGGGTGTTACTGATTGCTGGTCGTTGGTAAAAGATTGGTATAAAGAAGAAAAAAATATTGAACTTAGAGATTGGGAAAGACCTACAACACCAGAAGAATTTATTCTTAATCCTTTGTTTGAAAGTTGTGCTTGCAGAACAGGATTTAGACAATTAAAACCTGATGAAAAGCTTATAAATGGTGATGCTTTATTAATGTCTATTGGATCTGCTGGTTTAAATCATGTAGCTATTTTTTTAGATGGTGATGTTTTACATCATTTAACAGATAGACTATCTTGTAAAGAACCCTATTCTCAATGGTTATTAAAATGCACTGGAGGGAGGTATCGTTATGTTGCGTAAACTAAAGTTATATGGCGAACTTGCAAAGTTTGTAGGCCATAAAGAATTTGAAATACAGGTAGATAGTTTATCAAAAGCAGTTAGTTTTCTTGTTAACAACTTTCCAGAAGTAGAAAAATATATGAATCCAAAATATTATCAAGTAAAAGTTGGTAATTATGCAATAGATAAAGATGAAATACATCATCCAATAGGAGAGCAAGATATACACATTGTTCCTGTTATTAGCGGTGCTGGTGGTGGTGCAGGAAAGGTATTAATAGGTGCTGCATTAATAGCAGGTGCTTTTATGTTTACTCCTTTGACATTAGCTGCTTTTTCTACAACAGCTGTTGGATTTACTGCCGCTGGAATTGGTAAGGCCGCTGTTTTTTTAGGTGCTTCTTTAGCTTTACAAGGTGCTAGTGAAATGTTATTTCCTGTCCCTAAACCAAAAGAATTTAAGTCAGAACAAGATCCGCAATTATCATTTAGCTTTTCTGGTACTCAAAACACATCAAGAGCAGGAACTCCTGTACCTATAGTTTACGGAGAAATAATAACTGGTTCTGTTGTAATTAGTGGTGCTGTTGATACTCAACAGGTACAAGCATGACAAACACACCAAAAAAAATTATTGGTTCTGGTGGCGGTAGTCCTCCTGCTCCTCCTCAACCTACTAGAACGCCTGATAATTTACACAGTAGGCAATTTGCTACCTTTCTTGATCTTATTTCTGAAGGAGAGATAGAGGGCTTTGCTTCTGCATCAAAAGAAGGTAGAACGCAGGGAACAACTGCTTATAATAACGCTGCTTTAAAAGATGTATTTTTAAATGATACACCTGTTTTAAAAGCTACTGCTGATTCAACAAATCCAGCTACAACTGATTTTAATTTTCAAGATGTTACTTTTAATCCTCGTTTTGGAACATCAGGACAAACAAAAGTTAAAGGTATTGAAAGTAGTTCTTCTGTTACAGCAGTAGGTGTAACTGTTACTGCATCTTCTCCTGTTACTAGACAAATAACAAATTCAAATGTTGATGCGGTAAATGTAACTATAACTCTTCCACAACTTCAAGAAGCAACAAGTCAAGGAGATTTATTAGGATCTAGTGTTCAATTAAAAATAGCAGTTCAATATAATTCTGGTGGTTATACGGATGTTATAACTGATACGATCACTGGTAGAACTGCTGACGCATATCAAAGAGATTATAGAGTAGACCTTACAGGTGCTTTTCCTGTTGATATAAGGGTAACAAGAGTCACTGCTGATAGTACATCTGCAAGTGTTATAAATGCTTTTACATGGACAAGTTATGGAGAAATAGTTGATCAAGCAAATACATATCCTAATAGTGCTTATGCTGCTCTTCGATTGGATGCAATGCAGTTTCAATCAATCCCTACAAGAAAATATCGTATTAGAGGAATAAAAGTAAGGATTCCAGGAGCAGGTGCTAGTGCGTCTGGCACTCCAACTGTAGATAGTGCTACAGGTCGTATTGTTTATCCTACTGGATATATTTTTAATGGTGTTATGGGTGCTGCTCAATGGTGTTCATGCCCTGCAATGATACTGCTAGACCTTCTCACAGATACACGCTATGGATTTGGTAATCATATAACAGACAGTAATCTTGATCTTTTTTCTTTTGTAACTGCTAGTAAGTTTGCAAATACGTTGGTATCAGATGGATTTGGAGGACAAGAGGCTAGATTCTCATGTAACGTAAATATTCAATCTTCGAGTGAAGCCTTTGATTTGATAAATGAGTTAGCAGGTGTGATGAGATGTATGCCTATATGGTCAGCTGGTAGTATACAACTTGCACAAGATAGTCCGAAAGATGCAAGTTATTTATTTAATTTATCCAATGTAACTGAAGAAGGTTTTAGTTATTCAGGAAGTGGATTAAAAACAAGAAATACTGTAGTTTCTGTTTCATATTTTAATATGGATAGTAGAGAGATAGATTATGAGGTTTATGAAGATACCGCTTCTATAGCCAAGCTAGGAGTAATTATTAAGCAAGTTAAAGGATTTGCGTGTACTAGCCGAGGTCAAGCTAGAAGGTTAGCAAAAGCTATTTTATTTACTGAACAAAATGAAAGCGAAATTGTTGCCTTTTCTACTTCTATAGATTCTGGTGTGGTTGTTCGTCCTGGGGCGGTTATTGATATTGCTGATCCTGTCCGCTCTGGTGTTAGGAGAGGAGGAAAAGTTACTGCTGCAACAACAACACAAATAACTGTAGATGACACTTCTGCTACATCATTACCTACAACAAATAATCCGATATTAAGTGTAGTTTTACCAGATGGGACTGTTGAGAGTAGAGATGTCTCATCTATCTCAAATGCAGTCATAACAGTATCTTCTGCTTTTTCTCAAACTCCTAATGTTAATACAGTTTGGCTTTTACAAAATGATACAGTTGAAGCTCAGAAGTTTAGGGTAATAACAATTGAAGAGTCTGATGGTATAAATTATGCAATTACAGCTTTATCTTATGTAAATGATAAATATGCTTTTATTGAAAGTGCTACAAGTTTACCGACAAGAACTGTTTCAATTTTAAATGCACCTAAAAATCCTCCAAATGCTTTACAAGCAACAGAAAAAATAGTTGTTATTAATAATCAGGCAGTTTCAAAAATTATTATCAGTTGGCAGCCCATTGTGGGAGTTACACAATATCAAGTTAACTACAGGTACAACAATGGAAATTACGTTTCACAAACGACTTCTAGTCCTGATTTTGAAATTTTTAATAGTGATATTGGAACTTATGAAATACAAGTATATAGTTATAACGCATCATTACAAACAAGTTCTACTTCCTCAGATCTTACATTTAAGGCTATTGGTAAAACTGCTTTACCATCAGATGTAACAGGATTAACAGCAGAACCTATAAGCTCTAAATTAGTAAGATTACGTTGGGATTTATCAACTGATATTGACGTTATACATAATGGTCGAGTTTATGTAAGACATTCTACAAAAACAGATGGAACAGGAACTTTTTCTAATTCTGTTGATCTTATCCAAGCAATCTCAGGAAGTACTACATCTGTAGATGTTCCTTATCTTGAGGGAGAATATATTTTAAAATTTCAAGATGACGGCGGTAGATTTTGTGATGGAGAAACAAGTGTAATAATTGATCTTCCTGATAATTTAGCTCCTTTAATTGCTTTAACAAGAAGAGAAGATCAAGATACCCCTAAATTTCAAGGAACTAAAACCAATGTTTCTTTTGATGCAACTACTAATAGTTTAAATTTATCTGGTACTGGATTATTTGATACAATAACTGATTTTGATTTAGTTGCTTCTCTTGATGATTTTGGTGGTATTTCACCGTCAGGTACTTATGAATTTGGTGGAGCAGCAGGGAGTTCTTTCTTGGATTTAGGTGCTGTATTTAGTCTTGATATAAAACGTCATTTTTTAACAGAAGCTTTTTATCCTAGCGATTTAATAGATAGTAGGACAGGTAATATTGATACCTGGACAGATTTTGATGGTACAAAAGCTTTAAATGTAAACGCTGAAATGTTAGTTGCAGTTACGCAAGACAATCCTTCATCAGGATCTCCTACATATACAGCATTTCAAACTTTTGCTAATGGTATTTATAAAGGGAGAGGATTTAAATTTAAAGTTAATTTAACAAGCAATGATCCTGCACAAGATATAAAAGTTTCAGAATTAGGATATACTGCATCTTTACAGAGGAGAACAGAACAAGGTAACCTAACAACAAGCGGAGCAGGAGCAAAGGCTATGACCTTTACCCATCCGTTCTTTGTTGGTACTTCTTCTATTTTGGGAGCAAATACCAATTTACCTTCTATTGCAATTCAACCTGTTGGTTCTTTTGCTTCTGGTGATTATTTTGAAGTAACAAATGTTTCTGGTACAGGATTCACTGTTCATTTTAAAAATTCATCAAATGCTTCGATTAGCAGAGATTTTACATATCAAGCTGTCGGATTTGGTAAAGGAGGGTAGAATAAACTTAATGTTGTTTTTTTAAATGGCTCAACACGATTACGTTATAGACAATGGAACGGGTGCTGCCGTTAGAGCCGACCTTAATAATGTCTTACAGGCTTTAGCATCTAATAATAGTAATTCTGGTGCGTTAACAACAAATTACGCTTATCAGTGGCACGTTGATACATCTGATGGAAATTTAAAGATAAGAAACGCAGCAAATAATGGATATGTAACTATTGGCCCAGTAGCTACTACAAACTTTGGTTTAATGCCTTTAGCTGGAGGAACTTTTACAGGAAAAGTAACTCATAACTATACTTCTAGTTTAAATATTCCTTCTGGTACTACTGCTCAAAGAGACGGAAGTCCTGCTGTTGGTATGTTTAGACATAACTCAACATTAAATCAGTTTGAAGGGTACAACAATGGTGCTTGGGGTGCTATCGGGGGCGGATCGGGAACGACTGGCGGAGGAACAGATGAGCTTTTTCTAGAGACTGACCAAACTATGACAACAAATTATACTTTAACAGCAAATAAAAATGCAATGACTATAAGCCCTGTTATAAATAGTGGAGTCACTATTACCGTGCCAGCTGGTGCAATTCTTGTTATTATTTAATTATGAGCATCCAAATTAACGGAACAACTGGTATTTCTGGAGTAGCTGGATCTGTTTCCGCTCCAATGTTGACAGGGGACGATGCAAACTGTGGTATAAGTTTCCCATCTGCTGACACTATTAAGTTTTCAACTGGTGGTGTTGAACGTATGCAGATCACTGATAGTGGTGTTTCTGGTACTGGCCTTGGTAAAATTCTCCAAGTTGTTTCTACAACAAAAACTGATACTTTTTCAGAATCAAGTGTAGCAGAAGGAGGTCATACTGGTGCAGCAATAAGTGTAACAATTACACCTTCTGCTACTTCAAGTAAAATCTTTGTTATGGCTGCTTTAAATATTGGTTTAGACAGCGATAATGAAGTAAGTTTTGCTTTTTATAAAGGTGGCAGTATTCTTACAGGTGCTATTGGTGATGCTGCTGGTAGTAGATTAAGAACAAGTTTTGGTGGAAAATGTGAAGCATCATCAGCTACAGAAGGAATTTCTGGTTTTTATTTAGATTCACCAAACACAACAAGTGCTACGACTTATGATTGCAGACTTTCTCATGGAAGTAATGGAGGAGGGAGAACTATGTATTTAAACAGATCACATACAGATACTGATGCAGACCAAGATTCTAGATTTGCTTCTACTATTACAGTTGTAGAGGTAGCAGCTTAATGGTTATCCTTTATAATTAAAAGTAAAACACTATGGCACTCGATCACGAAGCTATTTACAAAGCATACGCAGGAACAGTTGTTTCTATAGATGACTCTGCAGGTGCATTTGATAAAGATGGCAAATCTGTAACTCTTGAACAAAGCAAGATAGATGCTGCAAGAACCACTTTAAACACCGAAGCAGCAGCGGTACTTTATAAGACTCAAAGAACAGGTGAAGCTGGTACAACAGACACTATTTATCCAACAATTGGAGATCAGTTAGATGCTTTGTATAAAGATATTGTTGCTGGTACAGTAACTACATCAGGTGCTTTTGCAACTGCAATTAAAGCAACTAAGGACAAGTATCCAAAACCATAAATTATGAGCAGAGTAATTGTTAATCAAATTAGGCATACTGGAGCATCCGCAGATGCAATTACGCTAGATTCCTCTGGTAATGTAACCTTTCCAGCAAACGTAACCTGTTCTGGTACAGCTACTGGAATGGGTGGTGGTAAAATTTTACAAGTTGTTTCAGCACATAAATCAGATACATTTTCTCAAGCTACAAGTGCTGGTACTTTTTACGACATAACAGGATTATCAGCATCTATTACACCAGCATCTAGCAGTAATAAAATATTAGTTTTATTTAACATAAATGCGGGATTTGCCACTGGATGGAGAGGTTCATTCAGACTTGTTAGAGGTAGTACTGCAATTAATATTGGTGATGCAAGTGGAAGTGTTAACAGGGCGGCTTTTTCTGCTGTCTTTACAGGCAGTAGTTCACAGACTGAACAGGTATCATCAAATTTTTTAGATAGTCCCTCTTCTACATCATCATTAACTTACAAACTGCAATTAGTAGCTGAAGGTGGAACGCATTATATTAATAGATCAAATGCTGATAATACAGGTGCTACATATTTCGCTGGTACTTCTAATTTAACTCTCATGGAGGTATCAGCATAATGACTGCAAAAATCAAACTTAATTCGGCATCAGGTGGAGGGTCTTTTAGCTTACAAGCACCTTCTTCATCTAGTAATGATAGGGTTATAACTTTACCTGATGTTGCAGATGGAACGCTTTTAACAAGTCAAAGTACTGGTTTAGGTAAAATTCTTCAAGTAATACAGACAGTTAAAACTGATACTTTTAGTATGACAACAGATGGTGGTGGTGATGATAGGAATGATATAACAGGATTAAGTGTGTCTATAACTCCTTCATCTACATCAAGTAAAATTTTAGTACAATATAGTACTAATATAGGAGCTCCAAATGGAGGAAGTAGAGTCATGCTTCATTTAATGAGAGGTTCTTCAGATATTTTTAGGGGAGATCAAGATTCTGGGCAAACTAGTCAAACAAGATGTTCTAATCATATAAATTCGGACAATGACGGTATAGGTGGCAGTAAGCATTACTTTGTAGCTGGACAATTTTTAGATTCTCCCTCTACGACAAGTGCGACAACATACAAATTACAACTACATGGAATTAATGGAAGTTCAACTTTTTATGTAAATCGTAATAGTGAAAGTAGTGATAATAATTATGTCGGTAGAACTCCAAGTCAAATTACAGTAATGGAAGTATCCGCATAGTTAAATATTTTTACTTGCAAGTAACTAATTACTTTTTTCGTGTAACTGCCTAGTCATTACTCCAAGACTGACGTATAAAGGAGATAGAGCTACAATAAGCAATAGAACGGCTACAGACATTACTGCTGTGGCTTTCGCTATTTGTTCTTTCATTATGCAAAAATTAATTAACGGATTAGCCTGTTTAACATTCCTATTAACAATAGGTGCTATAGGTTCAGCATACTTTGGCTATAAGTACATAACAAGTCCTGAAGGACAAGAAAAAATAAAAAAACAAATAATGAATGAATTAAAGGGTAATATGCCTGGTCTTATTAATAAAGAATTACCAGAATTTACACAACCTGCATTACCAACTAAGCCCGAAAAAATAATTGGTCTTTAATGCCAGAAATAAATACAATACCTAGTTCTGCAATACCACGTATACCCATAATAAAAATACCTGTAGAGCAATCTTTACCTAATACACAACATATAACAAGGACTCTTACACCCGCTCTTACAATGCCTTGTGTAACCCTTAGAAATGATGGTACAAAAAATAATCAATTATTTATAGATGATCCTGCTGGTAATAAAACAATATGTCCTTTACCTTATTATGTACCTATTCAATATGACAAAAAAAAGATATTACTGGTAGAAGAATCAAAACCACCTACTAATGTAGAAACACCTGAAACAAATGTTGAACAACCAGAAGTACCAAAAATACCAGAGGAAGAAAAAATAAAATGTCCAGATCCTAAAAAAAATAATCCTAGAATTGGTGATTTAAATGCAAAAGGTACGGAAAAAGTAACTGGTTTTGTATATGTTGAAGAAACTAAAGAATGTGTGATCCAGTGGGCTAATACATCAGCAGTTGAAAAATACCTCCCAAGTATAAATACAGTATCAACAACATTTGCAATAACAGTAGTTGCAACTACAGCAGCAACACTAACACCATTATTAAATAGAGTACTAAAGCCCTTATTTAAACAATTGATAGCAAAAATTAAAAAGTTATTTGGTAAAAAAGGTACAAAGTTTGAAGGTAAAAAACCAATGAAAAGTAAATTAAAAAAAAGTAGCTAATATTAAATTAAGGCTTGCATAATTAAGGGGTATACCCCATACTATAGAAAAGCTGTTATTTCTTATTTTTAAAAACTATGTCATTTGATGATGAATGGGAAAAAATGGAAAGAGAAGAATGGCTTGCTAGGTTTGATGATCGGCAAGTTATGATGGCTACTAGAATGTTTTTAGAATGGCTTTATCATTTACCTGATGATTGGCAACCACAAGAATATACAGAATTTACATATTAATTATGAACATACAACCAGAACAACTATTAAAACAGTTAAAAATACTGCAATTACAAAAAAAAGAAATAGAAATGCAGATAACAGAAAAAAAAATGGTATTAGAAAAGTATTATTTAGATAGCATTATTATGAGTACTTTTAGTATTGAAGGTGTAAAGGCAACACGTAAACGCAAACCTGAAAAGTGGGAATATAGTGATACTACAAACAGGTTTAGAAAAGATATGATTAATGCAATAGAAGATAAAGAACAACAAGAAAGAGAAGAAGGTATAGCAACTAAATTAGAAACAGGTTTTACATGGTCAATAAGATGAAAACAGCAGAACGTATAGAACAGGCGTTTAAACGCATTAGAGAATTACTAAAGTTAGTTACTGAATGGACTAAAGAACCTAAAGAAGAAGATGTATTAACAAAAGAATTTAGAGAAAAAAAATTAAAAATGATAGAAGATTTATATAAACAGTTAGGTGAACTTAATGACAGGTTTATGTTTACCCATGAATCAGAATTTAAAACTAAGGAATATGTTGTACAATATGACGCACTAAAGAAAAAAATATACGATCTTGAAAAATGAACCCACAAAAAAACAAAGGCGATAAAGCAGAAAGAGAAGCTGCAGATGTATTGTCTGATGTATTAAATATAGAAGTTAAAAGAAATTTATCTGCAGGTATACCAGGTGATGTTGGTGATTTACATGGTGTCCCAAATACTGTAGTACAGGTTGCAGATTGGCAAAATAAATCAGCAGCGTGTTTAATAAAACCTAGAGAAGTAGAAATTCAACGTAAAAATGCAGGCGTAGATTATGCGATGACAATGGTTAGATTTAGGGGTGGTAATTGGCGTGTTGTATTAACTCCTGAACAGTATGCAAGGTTAACAAAATTATTATTATGAAAAAACTAAAATTATTAGACACTTTTGCAGGTATCGGTGGTTTTAGTTATGCTGCTGAAAAAATTGTAGGAGGTTATGAAACAACACAATTTATAGAAATAAATCCTTTTTCTCAGAAAATTTTAAAAAAACATTGGCCTCACGTTCCTATCCATGATGACATCAAAACATTTACAGCAAGACCTTTTCAGTTCGATGTCGTATGTGGAGGATTTCCCTGCCAAGACATCAGTGTGGCAGGTCATCAAAAAGGAATCACAAAGAAATCCAGATCAGGTCTTTTTTACGAACTCATCAGAGTCATACGCTTGGTACGACCAAAGTTCATCGTCTTGGAAAACGTGGCAGCGATCCTTAATAACGGATTGGACATCGTTCTCGGAGAACTTTCCGAAGCAGGGTACGATGCAGAATGGTCAATTATATCTGCGAGTTCATTGGGAGGCTGTCATCGTAGAAGCAGATGGTGGCTCGTTGCCTACCCCAACAGCGATGGATACCAAGGACAATGCTTTGAAACACGCAACAAAGCTACTCCAGGGGAAGACTTACAGATCATCAGGTCAACCAATACAAGTGAGCTTGAGCGATGCAGTAATGATGAATTTAATAAAAGAGAATCCAGAATTGATGAAAGTTTATCAAGATCATCAGATGGAAGAGAGGCCATGTTTACCGAGCCAAGAGAAGTTTGTGACCTATCTCAGGAGTCAAACAACAATAAAAAAATTAGCAGCCAAGACAACTATCAAAAAAACAACGATAGAGCATTGGTTCAGGAAGGACAAAGCAGGGTTCAGTTATCCCAGCATAGAAAACTGGGAAGAGATAAAACCACATCTGAAGGAGATACAATACGACAAGGAAATGACAACAGTACAAAGCAAAGAATGGACTACCAAGAGTCAAATGTTACCCACCCCATCAGCCAGCGAACACAAATACAGTATGAGCAAAGAAGATCATCAGTCTGGAACTTGCCTAGCAGCTATGGCAAGAAAGGATCGGCTCTCAACCCCAACTGGCAAGCCTATGAGTCTAAACCCTGCCTTCGTAGAGGAAATGATGGGCTATCCAATTGGATACACAGACTTAAGGCATTAGGAAATTCTGTAGTGCCACAGGTTGCTGCCATACCTATGCAAAGAGTTTTAGATATAGAAAAGAATATAAATAAATAACTTGACAGGGGTATACCTTAGATATATACTTAAAGAGTACACAACACCGAGAGGCAATCCAAATGACAAGCAAACAACCAAAAACTGAAAAAGAATTTAAAGAGTGGTTAAAAATTCTTATTGAAGAATATAAAAAAGAAAATAAAAAGGAGGTAGCATAATGCAAAACTTTCTAATGATGTTAGCAGCGTCAGGGTTGTTTTATACAGCCCTCTCATCAACTCTATATGACATGACAGTTACAGATTGCAATGCAGGTATAGAACTAGCTTGTAAAGAGGTAAACAAATGAACTTTAAAAACAGACTTGTAAAAGAAAAAAAAGAAAAAAAAGTTTATACATGGGCATCAACTGCGGAAACAGAAAAAATACTAAAAGTTTCAGCAGCCAAACTTTATGAATATAGAAAAAAAGTAAAACGAAATCAATTAATTGAAGGTGTACATTACAAGCGTGATGAGCATAGACTTTGCGATAGAGGCTCACCACTATTATACAATCTAGAAAAAACCTGTAAAAGGATTCATTTTTTAGATTTTGAAATTTTTACTGACCCCAATTTTAAAAGAACGGATCATTTTTATACAGTTTCTAAGGAAGTAGATAAATATTATCCATGTGATGAAAATGGTTTGATTGACATTACAAATTTAAAAGAGTTTACAAAAGAGGGTGTTTATATAGGATCTTAAAAATAGTCGGGAAGCCTGATAGTTAGCTTGTGAGACTGTTAACTTGAAAGTTATACAAAACCTATGCCAAGATAGGAAAGACAGGGCAAGTGTTGGACTTGATCTATCTCCTGACTTACAACCCCATTAGGGGTTTTTTATTGTCTAATTTAATTTTGGAAATAATTTTTGCTCTAAAAGATCAACAGCACGATCATCTAAGGTATTGGTGGTCTGTTTACAAATAGCCCTTAATAAATCAATAATTAACCTTTTGCATCCTGTAGTAGAAAGGAAACGTAATAGTATAGGCTTTAAAATTTTGTACATAGTTTGTTTTGCTTTACAAACATATTGTAAACGTTAAATTGAAATAGGTCATCTAGGCTACCTGATCCCCATTGCAAAGCAAGGTAGTCTTTTTACCTTCTAGGCTTAATTTCAGCTACAGCTAACTCTACTTCTTTAAGCCTATGAAAAACTTCCTTCATATCATCATGCATATTATCAATTTTATCTGTTAATAATTCTATAGCTGTTGTATTACGTACAAGATCATCCCTTGACTGCCTACCTCTATAAGAAACAGAACCGACTGATACAAAGCAAGCTGTAAGTAAAGCTCCACCTACTGCTGCTGCTACTTCCACCATTATTAACCTTTTGTGTATATGCTTATAGTATATATCATCTTTAACTATGGAAGATAAACAAGATAAAGAAGGTATTGAATGGGGTGAACTTTTTGGTCATGCTATAAGATTTTTAATACTTACTTGGTCTTTGTCAATGATGACTTTAGGATATATGGGTAAGGTAAGAATTGATGGTGCTTTTACTGCTGGCTTGGTTTCAGGGGTGTTAGGTTCATATGGAATTTCGGTAGGAAATAAGAAAAGTGGTCAAAATAACAGTAATAACCCTAAAATAGGTGATAATAAGCCTAATAAATAAATCTTATATGAAAAAATTATTTGCTTTATTGCTTTTAACAGTCTCTACACCTGTTTTAGCAGATTTAAGCCACAGTATTACCAGCTCTACAAAAATAACAGTTGGAGGAGCATCTACTTCTGCAGACCGTATAGGTTCTAGTTATTCTGTTAGTGGCACAGGAGTTGACACAACTTACACATCAGGTGGTAATGCAGTTACTAATGGTGTAGGCGGACTTGTAATAAGTAGCGGTGTAGGAACACCACCTGATTTAACTGTCACTCAAGACGTACCTGCCAATAGCTTTAGCTTTAGCCAATCATTTACTCAGGCGGACGCTATATCGGGGTCAGCAGTTACTACTGGCGAAGCTCCTAATTATTCAAACGTAACAAGTATTGCAGGTGGAACAGCAGGAAATTTAGCAGGAACAATTACTTCAGCAGGTGTTATAACATTAACAGCAGGTGGTCATAATACAGAAGCACTTGGACAGGTAACATCTACATTAATAGTTGATTAATTACAGCTATGTATAGGTTTATATTGCTGTTTAGTTTCTTTAACGCACCTGTATATGCTCAAAGTGTGATTCCTAATTTTCAGCAAGGAGTATTAAATCAAAGAAGCGAAACTAAAAGTACAACAGTTGAAGATATAAAAAGTTTTGATATACGCAATGGATACCAACTAACAATAGGAGGTGAAAATGTAGAAAGTTCTACAGGCAATGTAGCTCCTACAGGTTGGACTAAATTAGATACAACAATTCAAGGTGTAGGGACTACATATGTTTCACCAAATTTAGATAATAAGCCTACTTTCAGTATTGTAAATCAAGGTGAAAGCTTTCAATATTACGAGACTTTAGAAACGCCAGGAATTACAAATTATACTCATATACAGCGGACTACTCAGATAGAGAATATAACAGATACAACAAGTACGTTTAGTCAATGAAAAAATATTTGTTGTTGTTGCTTATATTTAATAATCCTGTTTTTGCTAATTCTGTTAACACCACAAGTAATAGTTCTGGATCTGTAGTCAATCAAGCCGTACAGGTCGTACCTTCAAGAAATTTCAACTACCAAATGAATACTATTCAATGTCAGGGTGCAACTTTAAATATATCTCCTTTTGTTTCTACTACATACGGATTTGCTACACCTTTTGAACCACATTATGACAGACCAGTATATTCAAGGCGTGATATAGAAGGTGATTTTGATGATGAAAATAATGCAATTGGTGATGGTGATATAGATGCAGGTTTTAGAGGTGAAATTTTATATTTTGAAAAAGTAAGAACAGGGCAAAAACAATCTAATGTTTCTATTAATGGTGGAATAACTGCTACATTTAGTATTCCTTTAGATCGTGAACCTATTAGACAATGCCGTATAGCAATGAAAAAACAAAATGAATTATATGAAGCGTCATTAGCTGCAAAACGTCTTAACTTTGAAATGAGTAGGGCTAAAACGTGTATTGATAACCTTAAGCAAGGTATAAGATTTAAAGAAGGAACTGAAATGGCAAAAATATGTGCAGATGTAGAACTAATAACACCACCTAATGTTGAACATACTCACAAATTAAAGTAGGCTAGATCGGAAGGGTTCCCATAACAGTTGCCTAAGCTGTATAGTCCGCATCAGAGAGAGGTTGGCTGACCTAGTATTTCTCTAGGCATAACAACTCCGATCTAATAAAACAAAGGATCTTCCACTATTTCAGAGGCTTGGTTTTTCTCCAAGCTTGATGAGGGTTTCCTTTGTTTAGTACAAGGGATCATCTTCGGTCAGAGGTTAAATTTAATTAACTTGCCTACAGCTTCCTTTGTACTAATTAAAGTATACCCCTAAAATGTGTAATTAACAATTATTGAAATATAAATTTCTTGCTTGTTCATAATCAAACATACATTCACTCGGATTATATTCTTGTGTTTTTATTCCATCTGGTGTTATATAAATAACTCTACAAGTAGAAAGAGTTATAGACGGATAATTTTGATTTAGCAGCGATACATAACCGCCCATCTGTAACCTATGGTTTTTCTTTTTGTATTTAACTTGTGTTTTAAAGTCAGCTAAACATAAAACTCCTGTATCTTTATGTTGTAATACTGCATCTAAACTACCTGCAATATCTCTTTTTCTATCAATCATACGTAATTCATTAGCAACACATTCCCATGTATCCCACATACGGTAATTAATTAAATGTTCTATCCATTGTTTATATTCTTTTGCATAAGCCAGTGCTAGTGTTTCATCTTTTGTTTCACACCATATCTGTGCGGCTTCATGTATAGCTGTACCTCTTATAGCTGCAACTTCCATATTCTTACTAACAAAATCATTAGTTTTTATTACTTCACTTACTGACCTTGCTACATAACACTTACGTTTTAAATCGTAATACTTATGTGGTTCTGGATAAAATTTAACAAAAGGATCTTGTACAAGAACATCTTTAATTTTGCTTTTCATACTCCACAGGATCAAAAGTTATTTTACCTGTAAGACTATTTCTATATTTTGGCAATTTGTGTACAGGAAGTGACGGTGTTGCACCACATTTTGTACGCAAGATACGTTTCCATTTACCTGTACCTGTTTCTCTTTCATAACCCATTGATATAAACCAACCTTCAGGAGGTGTATCTAGATCCTTTTCTGTAATAAGACCTTTTTTAACCATTTTGCGTAATGTTCTAATGCCACTACCACCAAATAAACTATCCATCAGATTAAATTCCCCATATCATCAAACTGTACAACCTTTTGATTAGGATGCACTTTTTCTTCTTCTACAAATGGATTATTTATTTTTCTAATTGATTCATAATTTTTTAAAGTACAGCCTTTCCAACTTCCAGCAAGTATACCTGCTTCTAATTGATCTCTTAGTACTTTTTCACCATACTTTTCTATAAACTTCCTATATTCTGTTATCTGTTGTTTCCATGCCTGTATTGATTTACTACCTTTCTTAACCTTCCAAAAATCATCTATAAGAGTTTGTAAGTGTTTTAAATCATCTGGTATATTCTTTTCTTGTTTTTCTTTTTTATTAATTTTTTCTTTTTGTTCTTTTCTTTCTAAACCTTCTTT
>VTLG01011334.1_pt1 | contig 25316 bp, 36 predicted proteins | sample 4694571 | NCBI WGS metagenome assembly VTLG01 (sample SAMN12604809, study PRJNA352737) | marine metagenome | biome: ENVO:00000447; feature: ENVO:00000209|ENVO:00000569|ENVO:01000036; material: ENVO:00002151; isolation source: viral sequences binned using virsorter ...
CTTTCAGATGACCCACGATAATATAAGCAAAAAGAACCTAGCAGTAGCAAGGCATTAAGGCTTACGCTTTAAATTATTAGCAACATTAACCTGTAATTGTCTACGTAAGTACATACCAAAAGTTTTTGCTATAGCATCTTCTGCCTCTTTCTTAGCAGGGAATATAGCAGGGTAACTTGCATTAGGTTGAGCTATAAATAATGCAGATAACTTATTACCACGTTCTCTTCTGTATACACCTGCTGGTCTATTACCTCCTGTAGGCTTACCAACAAATATATTATTACCTGTTATTCTTTTTGTTCCTATAGCTGTATATATTTTATTTATAGTTGACTTAGTAATGTTGCCATACCTATCACGCTTAACTGCTGTTGTTGGTACTAATACACTATTGCCTGGTATGTTTGTAGCAGTTGAATGATTAACAAATAATGCATCATACTTAGGTAATCTGTTACCACCAAATATATTCTGGTCTATATATCTACCCATATTATAGGGTCTATCTTTAGTAGTAATTACAGAAGTTAATGTAGCCTTTCTAGCTACTGTTGCTTTAAATCCTTTTTGTGTTTGTTTCTTAGGTCTATCTAAATAACGTCTAGATGATCCAGCCAATCTATTAATTGCAGACTTTTGTTTACTACCTGCTATAAACTTAGACCCCTGTACAGAAGCATTAATAGCCTGTGCTATAGAGAATGGTAATTGTTTTGTATGTTGGTTAGTCCACTTTATAGCAGTAGGTAGTTCTGATTTAATGTCTAACCTTATACCCATCAGAATGGAATTGTAGCTGTTTCTAGTTTACCTTCTTCTGATTGTTCACGCTTCTCAGGTAATACAAAATTATTAACATTTACTCTTAGTTGTTTTCTTTTCTGTCCATCATCTGTTTCATAGGTTGTATATTCAGCATCACCTGATACTGCTACAAGGCTACCTTTTTTGTAGGCATCTACAATAAGTTCCCATCTTTTGCCCCATATTTGGCAATCTATAAAAGATGTTCTGTCTCTGCCATGTGATACAGCTATTGTGAATGATGCTAGATCATAAGCACCTGCTTTTTTATATTCAGCGTCTTTAGTTAAACGCCCTGCGATTGATACATTAAACATTGTTATCTGGTAAATAGTTTGAGATCAGGTAGTTGATACCTGATGAGTAAGAATAGTTGTTAGCTTTGCACCAATCTCTAAATTTTTTGTGGTTAATGTGCGTAAGTTTAGAAGATACAAGAAAGCGGTTCTTCCAATTAGAAGCAGCAACATCAATAGGTCTAGTTTCAAGTGGTTCATCAATCATGTGTTAACAGCTAACCATTCTTCTATAAAGGTAACGTGTTTAGGTTTTGTTATGTTATCTGATAACTTTTTGTTTCTATCAAAGTCAAATTCTATATATAATGCATCTGCTAGTGTGTTGTAGAGTTTTTTGTCTTTAACAAGTAGCTTACCTACTATCTGTAAATAATATTGTTTAGTTTCATCATCTAATATGGTAGGCATCCCTACGGCCTTGTTTTTGTTTATAGGTGTTACATTGTCTTTTTTATTGTAAATAGCACCATCATCATCTTCTATACCTGCATTTAAATTTAACTTAGCTAATAATAAATATCTTCTTAAATAAGTTAATGCACCACCAATATTATATAAATCATTAGATTGACTACCTTTAGGTAATAATATTTCACTAGGTGGTAATGATTCTCCTGATGTATGAAATAAACTTACAACTAATATATTTTGTCCATCAACTACTTTTGTACTATTAGAAACAAATAAACCATTATTTGCTAATGCAGGGTTAACAACCTTAAGTACTTTAGATAAGTCTGCATATTTGTACTGAAAACCAGAACCACTTTTTGTAGGTATCTTTGCAGTTTCAGTTTCTACGATTGTACCCACTTCTGTCATAAATTTACATAAGGCTGCTGTTATTTCTTTAGTCATGTTTTTTTAAATAATAAAATGTTCCTTCTTTATTAAAAGGTTCGTACATAGCAGCACCAACTCTAATAAATCCAATACCATTACATTGAAAATAATATTCGTCATAGGGTGATTTAGGAAATTTCAATTTCTTTTCTGTCATTTATCAAATATATTTGCCTTAGTATAGCTATGGTCTACCCTTATGGCAATCATGGGTGTTAATAATCTGTCTTAATCGTTCATTATCTGCTATTACTTCTGCTAGTAATTCATAGGGGTCATTTATCCCTGCTAACTCTGTTCTTAGCATTTTTATCCGTCTATTATGTTTAGCTAATGTACAGGACATTGCATTTAGTAGACTTATGAGCTAACGATAACATATATATAGTGTTTGTAAAGATTTAATACAATCTATATAGTGTGCTGTTGTATAACTGTTCTGCCTGTGTTCAATTACTGTACAAACATTGACCAATTACTGTACAGCTAATGTCCACTACACGACCAACTATTGACCAATCTTTAATAGATAAGATTGTAGCTATAAAGCCAAAATACGTTACAACCAATGGGTTTATACATATGCTACTAGAAGATGCCTACAATGATAGGGTTAATAAAAAAGTAAATTTGACAAATAATGTAGACTATATACATACAATTAAAGAAGATTTAGAGAATAAAGAATCAGAAAGAAAAGAACAAAAAGAAAAAATTAATAAAAAAGAAAAACAAGAAAAGAATATACCTGATGATTTACAACACTTACAAACTCTTATAGATGACTTCTGGAAAGTTAAAAAAGGTAGTAAGTCAATACAGGCATGGAAACAACAGATAACAGAATATAAAAAATTTATAGAAAAATATGGTGAAAAAGTATTAAGAGATCAGTTAGAAGCAGGTATTCTTGCAGGTACATGGAAGGGTTGCACAATAAAAAATTATGAGTCTATTAGAAAAATAAATAATCCTTTTGTAGAAGAAAAAAAAGTGCATCCTAATCAAAAGGTTGTACAGTTTGATGAAATGGGGAACTTAATCTGATGGATAGTTTATTTAGTGGTAGTGGCATTAGAACATTACGCAAAATGGTTAAAAAAGGTCTTATTAAAGTAGAGGATCTCAATACACCTCCTGATGGTTGGTTTATTGCAATGGGTTATGACAGGGAAAATAAAACAGGAAAATGGAAAAGACTACCCCGTACAAAATGTGGTGCAACTCCGTCACTTCCTGTACATAAACTGCCAAAATATAGAAATAGTCTTACAGGTAAAATAACTTTTGATCCTGTGGAATATGAAAAGCAAAATTAAAGATATTCTTATACAAGATCCTTTTGTAGAGTTCTATCCAGAACCTCATAAATACTACGATCTAAAACGTAAATGCTACGTAGCAAGATCTGTTAGTGATGTAGTAAAAACAAGTGATTTTGTTAGTAAAAATATGGAACAGGCTGCAATACGTGGTACAGCCATACATGAAGCAGCACAAATATGGTGTGAAACAAAAGATAAAAATATGGCATTAGCCTATGCAAAGGAATATACACAATGGATAGAACATTTAATTAATTATCGTATGTGGGAAACGTGGGATTGTGTCGCTAATGAGTTACGTATGGTAGATCGAAAAAGAGATATAGCAGGTAGTTTAGATGCAGTATTACAACATAAAGAAACAGGAGTTTTATGTCTTGCTGATTTTAAAACACAAGTTAAATACAGAAAGAAAAACCATAGGTTACAGATAGGTGGTTATGTTTCGCTGTTAAATCAGAACTATCCATCTGTTACTTTGTTTACCTGTAGAGTTATTTATATAACACCAGATGGTATAAAAACCCAAGAATATAACCCTGCTGAATGTATGTTTGATTATGAACAGGCAAGAAGTTTATATTTTAAAAAAACTATTTAATTTTATGTCTATGCTCTACATTTGGCGGTGTTATTAGCTCTATATCTGCACATATTTTTGACATTTCAGTACCTTCTTTAAACCTTATACCTTGTTTTAAATTATCTATACAAGTTTTTGCCCTACTCATTTCAAAGTTCAGACGTTTTGCAGCTAATGATGCTTCATATAATTCATTTTGTTTTTGCATTGCCTTCCGGCATTGTTTTATTGGTTCACGATCAAGTGGAATAGAAAAAGTAGCTGTAATTCCTCCATTAATAGATACGTTAGATTGCTTTTGACCTGTTCTTACTTTCTCGAAGTATAATATTTCACCACGATAACCATCATCAACATCACCATCCCCTATAGGATTACCATCATCATCAACATCACCTTCTATATCTCTATTGGAGTATACAGGTCGATTATAATAAGATTCGTAAGGTGTAGAAAAACCATATGTTGTAGAAACAAATGGAGAAATATTTAAAGTAGCACCTTGACAGCTTATAGTATTCATCTGGTACTGAAATTGCCTAGAAGGTACAACCTGCACTGCTTGATTGACCACTGACCCACTGGAATTCGAGGTAGTATTAACAGAAGTAGCAAAAACAGGATTATTAACAAGTAGCAGTAAAAGTAAATACTTCTTCATTGACTAAATGTACTAGTAGTATCAGTAACATTTTCTATCTGAGTAGTCCGCATTATATGAGTAAAATTAGAAATACCTGGCGCTTCTAGCGTTTCATAATATTGAAAGCTTTGACCCTCATTTACTATTGAAAATGTAGGTTTGTTGTCTAAATTAGGTGATACGTATGTAGTGCCTGTTCCTTGTATTGTTGTATTTAATTTTGTCCATCCCTCAGGAGCTACATTACCTGTTGAGCTTTTTACATTTTCACCACCTACTGTTAGTTGATACCCATTTCGTATATCAAAACTTTTTATATCCTCTACTGTTGTAGATTTGGTTTCTGACCTTTGGTTAAGAACTCCTTGCTGAAAGTTTGGGATGACACTTTGAGAATATACAGGTACGCTAAAAAAATTTATTAATAATATAAACCTATACATAGCTATTTTTAATCAACTATTAATGTAGATGTTACCTGTCCTAGTGCTTCAGTATTATGGCCACCTGCTGTAAGTGTTATTGCCCCTGCTGATGTTATTGTACCTGCTAAATCCCCTGCTGTACCGCCTGCAATACTTGTTACATCTGAAAAATTAGGAGAAGCACCAGTAGTTACTGCTGAACCAGGTATGGCATCTGCTTGATTAAATGATTGTGAAAAACTAAAACTATTACCTGCTGTTTTTTGAGTGGCTTCTAATGCTGGTATTGAACCAACACCGCTAGATATGGTTAATGCACCAATACCATCTGAAACGGCACTACCTCCTGTTGGTGTATAAGTTGTATCAACACCAGAACCACTAACGCTGTAGCTAGTCCCAAGCCTTGTAGAAGAAGTTGATGCCCCTCCTACTGTTAATTTTGTTGAGCTAGTAATGCTATGTGATAAATCTGCATAACAGACAGGGGTAACTGCTAAAAGCAGTAAAGGTAGAAATTGCTTCATTTTTTTGTATTGGGGTCAACCACAGTAGCACCAATTATTTTTATAGGTGTTTCTACCCTTATAGTTTGGTATGAATTGTCACTTTGTGCAACTTCTTTAGGTTTCTCTTGGTTTTCTTTGCGTTTTTTAGCACCTTCTAAACCAAAACTACTAAGTGATGAAGCTAATAAGCTGGCTGGAAAAGTTATATCTTGCTTTTCTCCTGTTGTTAAACCAGGTATCTTAGGTAAGTAGTTACTTGTAACCAGAAGACCACTCCAGAAAACTACCAAAAGCCGCACCGCTACTGAAATATATTCAAATTGTTCATCTTTATCGTCAAACTTTTCTTTTAGTTTTTGTAGAGGATTTTTAGATTTTTGCTCTGACATGGGTTTTTAATCTATAATAGCTATAGATCAGGGTAAAGAAAAGTGATAGAAGTAGTAGCAGCAGTAGGTGGGGCAATGTTAACAGCCTGTTTTGTCTCTGTAGGTTCTGTATCCTATAGAGGTAGACAATCAAGGGATGACTTAGTAAGGAATACAACAGCTATAGAATTACTAACAACAAAGATAGATGATATGCATGACGATATGAAAGAGGTATTTCACAGACTTAAGGAAGTAGAACTAGCTGTAGCAGAAATAAAACCTAGAAGGTAATAAAAGGCTATCTAGCTTTGCAATGGGGATTAGACAGCCTATAGATGACCATATTAAATTTAACGTCTACAATATGTTTGTAAAGCAAAACAAAGTTATGTACAAAATTTTAAAACCTATACTAATTAGGTTCTTATCTACTACTGCTGTAAAAAGGTTAATTATAGATATTTTAAGAGAAACAATTTGTAAGCAAACTACAAATACCTTAGATGATAAGGCTGTAGATATGTTAGAGCAGCAGTTATTTCCTAAATTAAATTAATTAGTCAGGAGATAGATCAAGTCCAACACTTGCCCTGTCTTTCCTATGAATTGCAATAGGTGTTTTATAACTTTCAAGTTAGGGTATCTCACAAACCTAACTATCAGGCTTCCCGACTAAATAGTTATACCTCCTGTAATTGTAATTGTATTGCAGTTAGGGCATTGTATTTTTGCCCCTGCATAGCGTTTACATCTGGAATAACGTGTGATAGGTACAAAGGTAGTCATAAATCATTTACACCCTTAATAATTGGTCTAACGTAAAATCTATGTTCTTTCGATTCAGGAATTTTTATCTTTTCTAATTCAACAATTTCTGGCTCATGTATAACGACTTTTTTCTTTTTAATATGGATAGTCCAAGAAAATCTGTTTTGAAATATCCCATCTTTTAAATGATCGGCAAATAATCTTCCCTTTAAAGTATTACCCGCTTTACAGGCCTCACATCTGTTTTTTGGATAAAGTTTGCATTTCTTGGTTATATCGCATACCGCATAGTAATTAACCCAATGTATTTTATAACCATGATTCCTTACACCTAAAGTTGTGCAAGAGCCACGCCAAGCGTAAGTTCTGCCGCCCTTTCTATCAAGCCAAGGATAAAAGTTTTTAGAACCAAAATTAACTTCAGGTACTATTTCAGGAACAATTGAATTAGGAACAGGTAATTTATGGAATTTGTAAATACCTCGTAATTCTTCACGTTCTTCATCAATTTCTTTTTGTGTTCTTCTTTTTTGCTCTTTTTCCCACGCAAGACGTTGCCACCTTTCATCATTTGTTGGGGTGGTTGGATATACTCTGCCATTGCTAAAAGTAATTTGACCTGTTGAATGGTATGAAAAACTCATTTGTTTACCTCCTTACAAGCTAGTTCTATACCTGCATTACAATCTGTAACTGTCATGTCATATAGAGTGGAATCGAGGGCTGTATAAAATAACCCTGTAGCTGAAAGTATCATTAAAAAGTTTTGCATTTAATTGTACCTATTAGCTAATTTGTTTTCTACATAAACAGTTGTCCATGTACCTACCATGTCATCATAAAAACCTAGTTTTTCTTGTATTTCTCTAGCTTCTCTCCAACTTTTTGGTTTTTCTTTTAAAAGTTTTTCCCATAAATTATATTTATTGTTTAATTCTATTTTTTCTTTGATGGATTCTTCTTTCTTTTTATAACCTAATTGAACCATGTCATCTATACAAGTAATGTCGTAAACTTTATAAAAAAGCTTTTGTGTATTTAAAATCCAATGATGAATAAATAAATAATCTTGTGTGTTGTTAAAATCTACTCTTTCACAACCACCATTTCCTTCTTGTTCAATAGCAGCGTAGCAAGTTCTACCTACACGTAGTTCACAACTATAAGAAATCCAACCACTTTTTTGGTTTTGTCTATGTGAAAGTTTTGAAACAGTAATTGTTTTTGTTTTAGTTTGAGTCATTTGGAAAACCTCTCGGTTGTGTTTACAATACTAAGTGTACAGCAAGGGTATACCCCTGTCAAGTAATTAAAATAAACTTAGTTGTTCTACTGGTACAGGTAGTCTGTTTTCATCACCCCATTGATCTCCAAAAGCATTTGCAATACCATCAAATGTGCGACTTCTTATTTTCCAAGATTTATTTTTTGCAAACCATTCTGGCATTTTTTTACCATTAGGTGATATATAAAATTTACCCTTATCCACAATTTTTGTAGGTCTTAATAATGGTAAATTCTTTAACCATAAACAGGTGGATTTCTGAAAAGCGTCACCATATTCATAAGGTTGTATTATCTGGTCAGGTGGTCTTATAGCACTACTAATAACACTAATAGGATTTTCAATACACCATCTAGGTATGTTGCAATTCATAAGTAAACGTACAAAATCTAAAGCGTCTTTCTGTTCTTTCTGCTTTCGCCAAAAATGGCGGCTACCTGATACCGCAAGGTGCTGACAACTAGGGTGAGCCACCATTAATTCAAAACCATCATTAATAATATCTCTTACATCACCCTGATAATGTGGCCCAGGTGATTCTGTAGGTAAAAAATCACAGCTTATAGCATCATGTCCATTTCTAATAAAACTATCTCTAGTTTTGCCACTATATTCACAAGCAACTAATACTCTCATTTTTCGCTGAAATATTTATACATTGCATAAGCACAACCTGCATATATAATAATTGCTAAAAATACAGAAACTAAAGGGAAAAGCATTTATTTTATTAATCTTGCATACTGTTCAATAGTCATTACAACACGCCAATTATCACCTTCTTTGCAACTTGGTCTTTTATTAAACCTAACCATTGTAATTGCATGGTCTACTTTTGCATTTAGTCTTTGCTGTTCTGCTTCTCTAGGTTTTCTAAGTACTGCTTCACTTTTATTTTTCATATCACAAACCTGCACAACAGTATTAGGTAGTCCAACTAAATCACCTTTATCTTTATCCTGACCTGCACCAAATCTACGTTCTATTATATGTCCTGTAGCTGCTGTTAAATATATACAGGCTTCTCTTTCTGCCCTGTCTCCTTTATTCTTTTGTGCGTTCATTTTTCTAAATCTGTTATTTTTTTCTTTAACTTGTCATATTGCACTATATATTCTTTTGTACTAAATTCTTTTTTATTGCTGAAATGATATCTGTCACTTAATGCACCTAGTTGTACATATAAATCATCTATTATTTGTTGCTTTTTTTTATTAAATTCTACAGATAACGTATCTGGTTCTTTTGGTTGTTTAGTCCAATCAGCTACTAACGTAAGTAACTCTTTTACTCTTTTTAGTGCCTGTTCTACTCTTTCTGTTGTTTTCATCTTATTGACCATGTAAAACCTGTTTCTACTTTAGTTGCAATACCTTCTTCTCTTTCATGTTGTTCTAAATCTTCTATATATTTAACCATATCTGTCCTAGATTTTTTTGTACTTTCTGAATATTCCCATTTTTCTGGTTTACGTTTACGTGTTGCTTTAACACCTTCAATACTGAATGTACTCATAATAATACTGTCCATATAATATTTTTCTAATACCATCTTCTTTTCTGTTATTTGCATATCTATTTCTTTTTTTTGTAATTGCAGCGTTTTTAACTGTCTTAATAATTGTTCTGGCTGTATGTTCATGATTAAAAAGTAAATTCTGTATATTCTTTAGGTTTCCAATCATCAGGTAAATGATACAACCATTCTAAAAACATTCTTGCAGCCATCATAACCTGACGGTCATCAAACTTAGATAACCATTCTTCACGTTCAATAGCTTCTAATTCTTCTTCAAAAGACATTGCTTTAAGAAATAAAATAACAGTTAAACATAGTATGGGGTATACCCCTACATTATGCAAGCTATATATTAATACTAGCTTTTTTTTCTTAATTTACTCTTTAGAGGCTTTTTCCCTTCAAACTTTGTACCTTTTTTACCTATTAGCTTTTTAAGTCTACCTATAATCTGCTTAAACAATGGCTTAAGTACTCTATTTAACAAAGGTGTTAATGTAGCTGCGGTGGTTGCGACTACTGTTATTGCAAATGTGGTTGATACTGTATTTACGCTAGGTAGGTATTTTTCTACTGCTGATGTATTAGCCCACTGGATCACACATTCTTTAGTTTCTTCTATATATTTATAGCCTGTTACTTTTTCAGTACCTTTTGCATTTAAATCACCAATTCTAGGGTTATTTTTTTTTGGATCAGGACATTCTACTTTATTTTCTTCTGGTATTTTTGGTACTTCTGGTTCTTCTAAATCTGGTTCGGGTGGCTCTACATTTGTAGGTGGTTTAGCTTTATCTACAAGTTGTATTTTCTTTTTGTCATATTGGATAGGTACATAATAAGGTAAAGGGCATATTATTCTGTTGCCAGATGGATCATCTATAAATAATTGGTTATTCTTTGTACCATCATTTCTAAGCGTAACACAAGGCATTGTAAGCGTTGGTGGTAATGTTCTTGTTATATGTTGTGTATTAGGTAAAGATTGCTCAACAGGTATTTTTATTATAGGTATACGGGGTATTGCTGAACTAGGTATTAGGTCTATTTCTGGCATTAAAGACTAAGTTGTGATTTTTGCTTAGTTGGTAATGCAGGTTGTGTGAATTTTGGTAGTTCTTTATTAATTAAATTAGGCATATTACCTTTTAATTCATCTAATATTTGTTTTTTTATTTTTTCCTGACCTTTTGGACTTGTTATGTATTTGTAACCAAAGTATGCTGAACCTATAGAGCCTAATGTTAACAAGAATGTTAAACAGGCAATTCCATTAATTATTTTTTGCATGATAAAAGAAGTTTTAAATAAAATGGTAGCACCACTTACTGTTGTTGTGCTTTTTCTTCTTGTAGGTTTGATGCCTCTTTATCTGATTGCTGGGATCCTTCGGGTGTCGCTTGAATCTCAAGAATCTGCTCCTCAAGAATCTTCATTGCACCAGTAATTTCGAAAATTGCAATTTGTAAGTTGTGTCTTTCTTGTGCAAGTTTTTGTAGTCTTTCTTGTAAATTCATAATTTAAGAGTAGATTTTTTTACCGTCAGTAATAGCCTTATCAATGTCTGTAAAGCTTTCACTAGTCCAGATAGATGTAGTTCCATCTTCTTTTTTGTAAGCCTTAATAATTTCAAGGTGTTCTACATTGCGTTTAATACGATCTTTCCATTCTGCGTCTGTCTCACCAGCAGCAGCAGATGTGCTTGTATTGATGAGAGTAACGCTATCTCCAGCAGCAGAGAAGATTGTTGCGACTTCATCAGCAGTACGTTCAGCCATTAGATTTTAATAGTTAATGTTTACAGTTTACCCTGTTTCAAGGGCTTTGACTTTTACGGATAATTCTTTTATTGCTTGAACCATTACAGGTATTAAATTTCCGTATTTAGCAACTAATTTTCCTGGGTTGTCATCCATAACTAAATTAAGATAAGTTGCATCTGCTGAAGCTGTTTGTAACTCTTGTGCAAGAAATCCAGCACGAATTTTACCGTCATGTCCATTTCCATCTCTAGATGCCCACTTAAATTTAACAGGCCTGATTGAATCAATAAATGACAACCCAACAGGTAAATCTACAATATCTGTTTTATCTCTAGCGTCTGATAACGCACCAATAGTTTGGTCATTACAACGTAAATCATTATTTCCACCATTACCTAATATTATTTGATCGCCTACAGTTGCATTAGTTGTGTCTGATTCATGTCCTAAACATATGTTGTTATTACCTGTTGTACAACTTTTACCAGCATTATGCCCTATAAAAGTGCAACTATCACCTGTTGTTAATTCATCTCCAGCATCCTTACCCACAGCAGTGTTTTGAGTACCATTTGTAACTTTTAACAAAGCATGAAAACCGACAGCAGTATTATTTTCTCCTGTTGTACAAGCTTCTAAAGCTTCATAACCAAAAGCATGATTTCTACTGCCTGTAGTTATAGATAAACCAGCTTGTCTTCCTACAGCTACACAACGCTCTGCTGTGGTTAAAGCTCCCAGTGCATCTGTTCCAACTGCTGTATTTTCAAAACCTGTAGTACAAGCATCCATAGCTCTAGCACCTATAGCTACGTTTTCTGATGCAGTTGTGTTTGATAATAGTGCATTTTTTCCTACTGCTGTGTTATTACTTGCAGATGTATTATTATTTAAAGCAAACCTACCCACAGCAGTATTGTCTCCTCCAGTATTTGATTCTAAAGATCCATGACCAATTGCTGTGTTGTTATTAGATGTTGTATTATCTTCTAAAGCTAAAGATCCAACTGCTACGTTTGAATTTCCAGTTGTGTTATGTACTAATGCAAAATATCCAACTCCAGTATTATTATTTGCTGTTGTAGAAGCATTTAAAACACCTCTACCTAATGCCGTATTTGAATGTCCAGTTGTGTTTGCTCCTAAAGAACCTTGACCAACGGCTGTATTGTCACTTGCCGTAGTATTAGCATCTAAGGCATTAGCACCTATAGCTACGTTTTCCGATCCTGTTGTGTTCGATATTAAAGCATTTCTACCAACTGCGGTGTTGCTATTTGCAGTTGTATTTGAAGCTAATGCACCTTGTCCAATAGCAACATTACTATCTCCTGTTGTGTTGACTCCTAGTCCACTATTACCTACAGCAATATTATAAGCTCCAGTTGTGTTTGCATCTAACGTTCCACTTCCTACCGCTACATTACCTGTTCCAGTTGTGTTTGATAGTAATGCCGTAAAACCAAGTGCTGTATTATTATCTGCTGTTGTGTTTGCAGATAAAGCAGCATGACCTACAGCAGTATTAAAAGTTCCTGTAGTGTTTGCATCTAAACTGTTAGATCCAATCGCAATATTATGACTTGCAGTTGTATTAACTCCTAAAGCGTTATAACCTATCGCAACATTTTCTTGACCTGTAGTATTTGCATCTAGGGCTAAAGAACCTATAGATACGTTATAAGCTCCAGTTGTGTTTGCTGCTAGACCAAAATAACCAATTCCAGTATTATGACTTCCTGTACTATTAACATTTAAAGCTGCTCTACCTGTAGCAGTATTATTTGCTCCAGTTGTGTTTGCTGCTAGACCAAAATAACCAATTCCAGTATTATGACTTCCTGTACTATTAACATTTAAAGCTGCTCTACCTGTAGCAGTATTATTTGCTCCAGTTGTGTTTCCTGATAATGTTCCTTGCCCAACAGCAGTGTTTTCAGCACCGGTTGTGTTAGATGTTAAAGAATTATGTCCTATACCAGTATTGTTATTAGCAGTAGTATTTGCATCTAAAGCGTTAGCACCTAGAGCAGTGTTTTGCGTTCCTGTGGTGTTTGCTGTTAGAGCAGCATGACCTATTGCAGTGTTATTAGATGCATCAGTGTTTGCGTCTAACGCACTTTGACCAACAGCAACATTAGCACTTCCAGTTGTAGTAAGTCTTAAAGCAGAAAGTCCTACAGCAACATTAGCACTAGCTGTTGTTGCAGTGGTTAATGCTTGGTAACCAATCGCTATATTATTATTACCAGTAGTGTTTGCATCTAAAGCTTCAGAACCTACGGCTACGTTGTAAGCTCCAGTTGTGTTTGATTCTAATGCTGATCTACCAAGAGCCGTATTATATGAAGCGGTAGTATTAGCTCCTAAAGCGGCATAACCTAATGCAGTATTAAATGAAGCAGTAGTATTAGCATCCAGGGCAGCAGTTCCAACGGCTGTGTTCCTCGTTCCAGTTGTGTTTAGTACTAATGCGTTGTCGCCTACAGCTACGTTATTACTTGCAGTTGTGTTTGCTGCTAAAGTCCCTTGACCAAGACCTGTATTATTAGCTCCAGTAGTGTTTACACTTAATGAATTTTTGCCTAAAGCTGTATTATTACTTGCTGTAGTATTAGCGTTTAATGCACTTTTCCCAACTGCTACATTGTTAGATCCACTTGTATTTACAAACAATGTTCTATAACCTATCGCAGTATTATCACTTGCTGTATTAGCCTTTAATGCTTCACCACCAACAGCAGTATTGTTAGCCCCAGTTTGATTTAATAATAAACTACTATTACCAATGGCTGTATTGTTATCTGCTGTAGTATTTGCATTTAAAGTTCCATAGCCTAAAGCAGTGTTTTGAACTCCAGTAGTATTGTTAGGCAGAGATTGCGAACCTAGAGCAACATTCTGTGTTCCAGTAGTGTTTAGATTTAAAGCTAATCTTCCAACAGCAGTGTTATTGTCAGCAGTTGTAGCAGATCCTAAAGCTCCCGAACCAACAGCAGTATTGCCATCACCTTCAGTGCTTTTAGCTAGGGCGTTTGATCCCATAGCTACGTTATGGTCTCCAGTTGTATTATCGTCTAAAGAATCGTGACCTACAGCAGTATTTTGAGAGCCTGTTGTGTTTGCTTGTAAAGCGGAATTACCAAAAGCAGTATTGAAACTAGCTGTTGTATTTGAACTTAAAGCTTCAATACCTACGGCAGTGTTACTAGCTCCAGTTGTGTTCAATTTTAAAGAATCTTTACCAACCGCAGTACAAGTTCCAGTAGTATTTGCGCCTAAACTATTAAAACCTACTGCTGTAGACGAACTACCAGTGGTATTAGCGTCTAAAGCATTAGCACCTATAGCTACGTTTTGAGTTCCAGTTGTGTTTGATTCTAATGCTGATCTACCAACAGCAATATTATTGTCTGCTGTTGTATTAGAAATTAAGGCATTTTTTCCAATGGCTGTGTTACTTGCTCCTGTAGTATTGCTTAATAAAGATGCTTCTCCAACAGCAGTGTTATCAGAAGCAGTTGTATTACCAGTTAATGCACTTTTTCCAACTGCTGTATTATGTTCCCCTGTTGTATTATTACTTAAAGCACCAGAACCAACAGCAACACACTCTGTTCCACTTGTATTTGCAGTTAGAGTAAAATAACCAAGAGCAGTATTATTTGCACCAGTTACAGCAGCATCTAAAGCACTTTCTCCAAGAACAGTATTACTAGCAACAGAGTTTGCACCTTTTCCTATTGATACAGAATTAAAAGATCCATCCGTTGTAAATGTAGGGTTAATCTTACTTCCGGCTATCGCTGCACTTGCGTTTATATCTACATTTAAAATTGTTCCATCTACTATTTTTGCAGAGGTTACTGAATCATCAGGAATAGTACCAGTTAAATTACCGTTAAAACTAGTAGCTGTTAATGCTCCAGTTGCAGAATTAAAAGTAAGATTAGTACCTGTTTTTGGTGGTAAGTTACCAGTTGCAGCAGTTGTAAACAAGACATTACAAGAAGTATCAGACGACTCATCCGCAACAGTTACATTTGTTGCTATTGCAGACGTACCAGTGAAATTAGTAGCAGATAAAATTTGTGTGCCAGCAGCTTTTATAACTTTTCCAGACGCAAGATCAATATTTTCAGAACTTGTCCAAGAATCCGTAGAGTCAACCCAGTTAAATGTCTTATTCGTAGCTCCAAGTAGTGTCAAGCCACCACCATCAGCAGTTGTATCTGTTGGTGTGCCTACTTTTCCTATTTCAATATTTTTATCTTCTACTGTAAGCGTAGTTGTATCAACAGTAGTAGTTGATCCATTAACAGTTAAGTCTCCAGAGACTATTAAATTACCACTAATCGTTCCACCTGTTAAAGGTAATAAACCTAGATTTGCATCACCTATTTTACCTACACCAGATACATTTATATAGCCGTTATTTGCAGAATTACGAATTTGTAAGGTACTTGTTGTTGTATTAGCAAAAAATTGAAAAGGATAAGTTGTAGAAGGTGCAGATGATCCACTTTGATTCGTGGCACTTGCTTGCATTGCTGTATTGATAGCTTGCCTTACAGATGCACCTGTACCATTTCCTACTGCTAATGAGTCTTGTGCCACAATAATTAGTTAATTATTAATATTGTAAACCAAAACACTCTACAATCAACCAAGGCCTATTGCTTGGTATGTAAACTGTCTATCTACAGCATTTCCATTTGATTGTTTTACAAATATTTTAAAACTAGATTTTTGTATATCAGAAATTGTAAAGTGATCACCTGATTGATTATTTTGCAACGTAACTGATACCGCAGGTTTGTACGCATTAGTGCCATTAATAGTATCAGTAGCTCCTGTAAAGAAATTATTTGTAAAGGAAACGGTTTTACCAGGAAATGCAGCAGTACCACTATCAATAGGTGTAAATGTAAAGTTACTGATTGTACCTATTAATCCTCTTACACCTAATTGTGTAATACAAATATTAGATTTTTCAGTTAAAGATGTCAGTACAACTTTAAATTGAAATCCTCTCGCTTTAACAATAATATTTTGAAATGGTTTCCATGAACTAAAGCTTGCAGAACCACTATCAGGATCATCTGTTGTTGTTCGTACATATACTTCTGCATCTACATCACTAACAGCAGCACCAGTATCTACATTAAATCCTGTAAAAGCAAGTCTACGTTCTAATAAAAGTTCATGTGTACCTTCTAAATCTAAAGTACTATTAAATATATATTCTCCTGTACTAAGTACATTGCCAACAAAATCCCAATTAGATAAAGCATCAACACTTGCAACAGAATCCCATAAAGTATCAGTTTTTAATACTATGCCGTTTAAGGGTGATGCATAATTTGGCTCTATATATTTTTCTGTGTTTGTATATGTTCCGGCAAATGTAGTAGGTGTGTCTGTATCTTCTTTTTGGTCATAAATTAGAGTCCTATTGCTAATAGTTTGTGTAAATTCAACACTTGCTGCTTGTGCGCTTCTAATACCTAAAATATTTTCAAATTTAGCATAATATTTTCCTGTTATAGCTGGAACTATAGCGGAAGTAGTACTACCTGGTGCTAAATGCAAAGAAGCAGCAGTGTCAAAAGTGTCATTAGTATTAGTACTATGTTTTATAACAACATAACCACCTACAATAACATCTTTAGAAGAACTTACAGCCCATTTTGCCTCTGCTTGTGTTGTACTTAGTTGAGTAACAGTAAAATTGCTAACATTGCCTGGCGGTGAGGGATTACTTGTTATTGTATGAGTTTCAGAATATGCAACACTTCTACCACCAAGAAAACTAAATGCAGTTATTGATACTTCTAAAGTACCTGCTCTTAATCCTTTTAATTCTATATTAGGAGATGTACTAATAACTTCAGTAAAATTATCATTATCAATTCGATAATCTATAAAATACTGTACTGTTCGCAATCCATCATGAACCCAACTAACATCACAACCTATTAAGATACTAGATCCTGATGTATAGTAAAATGTACTGAAACTTATATCTGTTACGGCATTAGGCGCACCTCCTACAGGTGGTGGTAAAACAGGTGGTGCAATTATTGGCGTATCAATTCGTGCGTAAATATCTGGATCGTATTGCACAGCAGTAATTGTATGTACTTTTTCTTCTTCTTCAGTTACTTTTATAATTCTGTACTTTTCTGGTTTAACTGTACTTGTCTCTATTGCATAAAAACTACCAGCAGCAGGGGCTTGGGAAAAAGCTGAACTAACTGTTACTGTAAATGTAGTATTGTCTGCTGTACCAATACTTGATATTGTTCTTTCTTCTGCTATTCCTGTTGGTAAAACAACCATAATTTTAGGTGAATTTTCAGTTGTAAAAGTTCCAATATCTTCTTTGCTATCTAATGTTACAAAAGTTGTTGTAGCTGTTTTAACTCTTCCTCCTCGCCTTGCAGTCATTTTTAATGGATCTGCAATAGAAACAACCATTCCAGGGATTAAAATTAATCCAGAATCAACAGAAACAGAAAAAGATACGGTTTGTGTTAAATATCTTTCAGTTTCAAGAATCCATCTACCTAATCTATGTGCTTGACTCTGTGAATAACAGCCAAGACTTTTTATTTCTTTAGTTATTGAACCATATACACGAACTGCATCAGCATCCTCCACTCTTTCAAACTGCACCTCACCTAACATATCATAACTTTGATATGCGACTGTTACACAGGTATGTCTAGACTTATGTGATGTTCCATTGTATTCAAAAAATCCATCTACAACATTGCTCGGATTTATAACATATGTGCTATCAGTAGGTTTATCTTGCTTTATTACAAAACTACCTGATGAGAAAAAAGCTAAACCTCTAAATATATTTACAAGCTCTTTGATAACAGTAAAAACTTCTTTACGAGTATTAAGAACTATATTTAATGCAAAACGTGGCTCACCTGCCTCATCAACGCCATTACTAACTAATTCATTGCAATATTGTGAAATTGCATAAAAATCGAAAACATCTAAATGTGAAGCATCTATACCACACCCATATCTGTCATTACGAAGAAGATCATACAAAATCCAGGCTGGATCGTTTGTCCAAGTAGCTGCCCCAAGTGTTCCATTAAATAAACCACTATATGTTATACGGCCAATGTAATTTGTAGTATCTACAGTTGCATTATGAGGTATCTGTACTTTTATTCCACGAATAAGATATTTTCTTGCTGGTATATTACTGAAATTTCTAGCATCTAACTCCAGAAAAGTTAGAGCAGTATTTGGATACCTTAATTTTTCATCAATAATAGTAGTAAAGGATGCCCACTTTATTGTATTTTGTCTTTTTGCGCTTGTTTCATCAGCACTTATTCTTGTAACTCTTATGTCAACAGGAAAAGAACCACTTATGCCAATAGTTATTGATTTTGTATATGCATTACTTGTTTTACCTTTAATAGTCTGAGTTCTGACAGTATTAAAACCACCACCATTGTATTGAACAGCAATACTAAATCGCACCTCATGCCCAATAATATCTCCTTCATCAGTAATTATTTGTAAGGTAGGTATTTCAATCGTAACCCTTACTCTATCTGTAGTATTAGCTGTAATCGTTCTAGTAACCGCACCACCAGCTACAGTTACAGGTAAATTAACAGAAGTTGTAGCCTCAATACCATCTCCACCAGAAATATATGTTTGTGTTTGTGTACCCGTTCTTATAACAAATTCAGCATTACTAAAATTTGATAATGGTGTACCATCTAATAAAATTCCAGCAGCACCACCTTCTATTTGGTCAATTTCGCCCTCTGAAATAACATCCATTACTCTTGCAAACTGAGTACTCTGTAAACTGTCAGGATGTTCTATAGGGGTTCTAGGTTCACCCCCTTTTTTTGCACCTCTAATAATTTTATTATGTTCTGTCATTAGATTGTTGGCTGGCTTTCTAAACCAAAACTTATCACAATACTACCTGTATAAACACGACCATAACAGATAGGAACTGGAACACCTTGATCTGAAACGTTAACAATTCCGCTAAAACTAAATGATTTTAATTTGGATGATTCTGGTATAGGGTCAGGTGATGGAGATAGCATTTGACTAATACCACCAAATATTAATGACGCTCCAATATATGTTAATGATTTTGATAAGGCAACGCCTAGTATTGGTGCGCCAACAAATGCTAATCCAAGTAATAATGCACCAGCTAGTATTTGCCCAAAACCTCTACCAGCACCAGCAATCACAGGAACTATTTTTAGGACATCTTTCTCTGTCCAAGGTTGTAACATAGGTTTTAAATTATCTGCAAATATTTTTTGCTTACCTACCTGCACTTTATATCCATAGCCATTTTGATCATTTTCAATAAGCCAATTAGATAGGTCTGGAAAGTTAGCACATAAAGCCTTGATTGCTTGAGCAGGTGTATCAACATTAAGCTCAAAAGTTGACTGCCCTAATTTTTTTTTTAGTTCACCGTAAACCTTAATAGTTTTCATAAGGTGTTATGCCTAGCAACAAAAGCTGTATTTTTTATATAATACTCCCCCAGTATATCTCTGCTACTTAATCTTCCTTGCACATGATGTAAAATTTGTTGATCGCCTAGATAAACTGCTGCATGATTTGGTAAATTTGCTTCTAAATGTATTAGTAAAACATCATGTTTTTGAATTTCATTTAATAAAACTTTTCTGAAGCCTTCTTTGTCATAATTATCCTCATATAAACTATTACCTTTTTCCCAAAATTTATCTTCTCTAAAATAATCTCTTATCTCTATATTTAATTCTTGTTTAAAATAATCTCTCACTAATGAGTAACAATCTACTATTCCAAAATTAAATTCTCTACCAACTAAAGGCAGTTCAAAACCAGACGGTTCACAATAACCCCATTCTTCTATAGTTGGATTAACAATAATCCAAGGCAAGTTTGATTTTTCACAAGCAACTTTGTCTCCTATGCTTGGTTCGGGTCTTTCAAAGGGATGTGAATGTACTACTGCTATAATTTCGCCTTCTTCTTCAGCTTTTACATAGTCATTTATCGCAAGTACAAAAGTCTCTTTAGGAACATCAGAAACATTTTTACAAGGTTTATATCTTTTTCTACCTTTTCTAACAATAATTAATCCGCAGCACTCTTTTGGAGATTCTTCTTTAGCGTGTGTTAATATTTCTTTTTTTAAATCATCATTAAGTATCATCTTACTAAACCAACACTAGGAAAAGATCCATAGGGTAAAGGGTCATTGTTACCAAATCTAGCTTTGCATGAAGTTAGCCTTTTACCACAAACGTCATTAGATGCACCAGAAACCGCTTGATCGTTTATATCAAAATAATTATTGCCTGTATAACTACATTCAGAACTACGATAAACCCATTGACAAATATTAGATATACATTGTCTTTTTGGTATCATTTTACCTTGTTGATCCATTTTGCTAACTAGTTCAAATTGAACTGCATCTCTTGTTTCTGATACTTTTCTATCTATAAAAAATATTTGATCTGGAAAACGTGCATTTACATCTGCATCTGGTTGTCCATCTAAATACTTTCTAAGTGTTGTAATTCTTCTTACTTCGCTATTACCTAAATCGTTACCAGGAAAAACAGCAGTCTGATTTGGGTTTGTTGGATGCTGTGCAGTATTAACAAGCTTTAGTAAAGTTGTAATAATTCCACTTAAATTTGCAATTGTTATTGTTGGTCTTGGTATGCTCCCTTGTGTAGTAAGTTCAAAACCTTCTGCTTTTATAGGTACAGCAGTGTAAGTATTACTGTTATAGACTACATTTGCGGTAAAACCTTCATTTAAACCTGCATGAAAATAATATTTACTTACACCAACAACTGAAGCTACTGCTGAAGTAAATGAAATCTCAAATAACTCAATAATTTTATCAGGAGCAAAAGAATTTAAATCTTCAAATACACTACTAATAGCAGTCCAGACAACAGTTCCATCTGTAACAGTAGAACCAACATCTGTACCAAAAGCTGGTTCTGTTCCACCTGTAGTACCTGCTGTCGTGCATTTAAAAACTAAACCAGTTGGTAATACCTGACTTGCTGCTGCTACAACTGTTCCAAGACTAATTGCAGTATTAGCTGACCAAAGTGCGTAAGCCATTGTTAAACCTCAAAAACTTGTATAAATGTAGCTTTAACTGTAGAAAAAGTAGGATAATTTATTGTTCTACTCCATGTTTCACATTTATATTTACCTTGTCCTGTTATTGAACAGGTGACATTACCACTTACAGCAGAAGTAGCATTTGTTTCAATAGTAAAAGTATTTTGAGTTCTTGCATCAACAATATAAGTTCCATCATTTATATTTGCATCAAAGTCCATTACAACTTTACTTCCTAAAGGTATACCATGATTTGAAACTGTTATAACTGCATTTTTAGATCCTGATGCCCTTACATACGTTCCAGATTTTGATAGTGCTTCTTTTGGTGGGGTAAAATCGAAACTTTGGTTATCGAAAGCTCTACTATCTAAAAAAGATTCTATTATATCAGCATTTTCTTCTGTAATATTATTCCATGTCAACATAAATTGTTTTGGATTTTGGTTTATACCATATGTTAATCTTTGTTCAAAACCGTCACCAAATTTTACTACTTTTACATTAGGTTTTGAATATTTTTGTACACCGTAAGATGGTGATATATCAGGAAAACTAGGCATTATGCAAGTAACCCTCCTGGTCTTTTTTGTTGTACTAATTCAGCTTGTACTGCTAAAGAAATAGCCTCACCTAATTGCCTACTACCTGCATCATCACCCTCAACAGATGAATTAGAAGCGTCTACGTTTACTACCACATTTGTTGAGCCTCCACCAGATGCTTGTACACCTAATTTACCATTACTACCTCTTGATAATGGAAGTATAGCTTCATAACCCTTTTCCCCCATAACGCCAAATTTACCCGAACCACCCATTGCAAAATATGTTGGTCTATCTACAACACCACCTTTAGCATAAGCTTCTACTAAACCTTGTTGATTAAATACATTACCTTTTGCACTACCACCACCAAACATATTTCCTAAAAAACTAGTAAAAGGTTTTGTTATAGCTTGTTGTATGCTTATTCTTACCATATCTCTAATAATACTATTTGCTAAATTTCTAAATGATAAAGTGCCTGTCATGACAAAATCAACTAAAGCATCTTCCATACCTTTAATCCCCTTAATTACTACATCTGCCATTGACTCACTAACTGTTTTAATACTTTCACTAAAGCTATTTAATTTTTCTTTCATAGTTGCACCAAAACTTTTTTCAATTGTTTCACCAGCATCAGCAGCAGCTTTATCTATGTTTTGAAAATATGTAGCAGGTGCATTTGTCTCACCACTAAATAATTGTTGTATTTTATTAAAACTTTCAGTAAACCTTTCAGAAAAACCTTTTGTAAAATCTTCACCAAATATATTTTGCATACCAGAAGTAACTGTATCTTTAATATTCAAACCAATATTTTTTAAACCTTCACCTGCACCGCCTAATAAGCGTATCATCCATTTTGGTATTCTTTTAACAACATTATCTACAAACCCTTGTACACGTTTCGCTAACTGTCCTATTATTCTTATCATTTCATCTACTAATTTTACAGTAGCAAATATTCCAATAGATATACCTCTAATACCTATTTCAATTGCTTTAAAAAATCCACTAAAATCATTTTCTGCACTAAATAATTCACTAAATACACCAACAATAGTATTTAAAGCAGGTAATAATGCATCTGTAAGTTGTTTTCTAAAACCATCAAATCTTATAGCAAGAACTGCTATCTGGTCATTAAAAAATTCTGCATTTTGTGCAAAGTTTTCTGATACTTCATAATTAAATTCTGTTAGTGACGCTGCACCACCATTTAAAAGATTTATTAAACTTGCCCCTGATCTTCCGAATATTTCCATTGCAATAGCAGCTTTTGTAGCACCATTTTCCATAGTTGCAAACTTATCTGCTACTTCTCCTAATACCTTTTGGTTAGTTTTAAATTGTCCGTCAACAGTTCTTACAGATATTCCTAAAGCATCAAAACTATCTTTATAAGTAGCAACGCCCTGATCTGCCTCCCTCATGGATTGTGCTAATCTTCTTAAACCTTTGTCTATAGTTTCCTGACTTACACCTGCTAATTTACCAGCGTTTACATATGCCTGTAATGTATTAGCAGCAATTCCTGTTTGATCTGATAATTTACCAAAAGAGTCTGCACTATCTATTGCACCTTTTACTAGCCCTACAAATGCACCACCAGAAATAATTAAACCAAAAGTAGCAAAAGTTTTATTAAGGCCACCCATTGCAAGTCTTAAATTTTTAACACGCCCTGCAACCCCCTGCATTGAGTTGCCAAGACGTTTTATAGAACCTGCCCCTACAGTTTTTGCTGCTACTACTAAATCAAACTTTGCCATTTATTTATCCTTACTCATAGCTTTTAATACTGATGCTTCCATAATTTGTAGGCTTTCTAGCATAGCAGTATGATCTTCTATATTATACAGTTTAATCATTTCTAACACAGATGTATAGTCTAAACCAATAATTCCACTCATTCCTACACGCCATTGTGTTTGACAACGTAAAAACATTTCTACAGTTTGCCAATTTTGTTTTAAAACATAAAAATTATTATCTACTTCTTTTTTTTCTGTCTTAAGACCTAATACTGCATCATCATCTGATGTTTTATCTATGACAAGTGAACCAGTAACCCAATATTCACCTGCCTCTGCTAGTTTTTTTCATATATTTGCTGATTAGATTCCATAAACGCAAAACCTACAGCAGTAGCAAAACCACGTACCTCTAATAACTGATTAAGAGTACTTTTGTTAAATGGTACATCTACACCTTCTGTATCTACCATATCTTCCCAACCTAGTAAAACTTCTTTTGCTACATCCATATCATCTATCTGTTTATCTTCCACCATTTTTATCATTTCTTTAAATCTAGATTGTGAAATGTTTTTAAATAAAGCAGTAAAAACTTCTGTATGTACAGTGCCATCTTTATTAACATTCACTTCTACTTTCCATTTATAAGTAGGACTTTGATCTATAACAAAAGGCATAAAAATTTAGTATCTACTAACTAGGGTATACCCTTTTTTATGTATAGACAAGGCTAAATTCATTATTAGCTGATGCTGTAGGTGTTGCATAAAATGGTAAATTAAGCATTGTAATACCATCAGATTCTTCATAAGTAGGCTGCCCTAAATCTGTTTGTGGACAAGATACAGCAACTTTATTACCTGCTGTAGTTCCATGTAACCATGTGTTTGTGCCAGTTGATGTGCCAGTGTAATCTGTAAAGAAATTATGACTAGATAATGCAACTGCTTCTACAACTGCTGTACCTGATGGTCTACGGTCTGTAATTAACACCTCTTTTGTACCACCTACTAATTCTCTATAAATAACTTCATTATTAAAATCTAAATTCCAAGATTGTAAGGCTGCTGCAAAACCAAATATTGCAAAGTTAGATGTACTTCCATTTTTAAAAATTAACGGTGATGCCTGATTACTTACTGTTACAGTTGGTGAAGCATCATCAGTAGGTGCTGTAAATAGTCCAGTTAAAGAGAAAGAAATACGTGGGATATTGTTTACCTCGCAATTAATACTAAATGTTCCTCTACAACCTTTAACAATATGTCTAATACCATCATAGTTAACAAATAATGTAACGCTGTCAGATGGAGTTGCTGCTGGTGCATAAGTAACTGTATTACCACCAGATATAGTTTCTGATAAACCACACGCTTTTAATATTGCACCATACTTAGGGGCTGTACCAGCAGAACCTGATCCTGACATTTCTACATCAAAAGTTACATTAACTCTTGTATTAGCAGGTATTACTTCATAGTTACCCATGTATGGCCTTATTAAATCTCTAGATACTTCATCACTAACAATAGGTTCTATATTTAAATCTATTACCTGTACATAGTTAGCGCTACCTGTAGGGTTAGGGTCTGTACCATAACTAGATTCTGCTTTAGCTAATATGCTTCTTTTTCTGTGTAGCTTTGGCATTGTTACATTAAATCAGTATGTTTATATAATATATGTTTTTAGCAATAAACACCATCTATTGCGTTAA
>VTLG01014815.1_pt1 | contig 25313 bp, 38 predicted proteins | sample 4694571 | NCBI WGS metagenome assembly VTLG01 (sample SAMN12604809, study PRJNA352737) | marine metagenome | biome: ENVO:00000447; feature: ENVO:00000209|ENVO:00000569|ENVO:01000036; material: ENVO:00002151; isolation source: viral sequences binned using virsorter ...
ACCTGATCCTTCCGTTCTTCGCGGTGCCACCAACGCAATACGATCAACAATACTTCGCAAACCTAACGCGGAGTTTTGCTGTATATATGGAACAGCAACAGAACCCAGGAGAAGAAAGGGCAACAAGACTTACCTTAACTGATTTACAGGAAGACGATTCAGGCTTAGAAAATGGAGCATTGTTTCAACAGGATGGTTTTGTTAAGATAGCATTAACAAATAAACCGCATGTCCGTGGTTCTGGGGCGACAGGTGCGGTAGGAACGGTAACGGTGACAACGACATGAGCGATACAATTCTTATAATGTCCAACGGTTCTAAGTGGAAACCTTCGACAAGTTCTGATACAGTGCATTGTGTAAACTGTGAAAACGCAGTTGACACGCCTGAAGAGATTGCAAGCTACCCAGACGGGAATTGTCCAGATTGTGGACAAGCTTGGACAGGATCTGAAAGACGCAGCACAAGTATTATGGTAACAGCACCAGAACCTATTTCAGGAGAGGCATGATGAGTAAATTAGCTTCAGCAATTGGACAGTTAATTGGTTTTTCAGTAGGTGGACTACCAGGCGCGGCACTTGGATCCGCTGCGGGTGCAATTGTCAGTGGAGGTGACTTCAATCAAGCAATACAAGCAGGAATAGGAAGTCTGACTGGAACAGCAACTATGGGCAAGTTTGGCCCTGGCGTTGATTTCTTGAACGCGATATCTGGAATGCAAGGTGGCAGTCGTTCCCGAGGCGCTCAAATAATGTCCATGTTACAAGGGGATCAAAGACGTGGTCAGGACAACAACCCTAACGCTCCTTCTATGGGCGGATCAGATGGAATTGTAGGTTTAGCTCAAAAGATGGGTCTTAGTAATCCATTTGTAATGGCAGCGGCTCTTGAAGCATTGAATACAAAAGGTGACATGCTAACAGATCTTCAACGAGCACAGATGAGAACGGGTGAAAGAGATCCTAGTTACGAAGGCACTGCGGTTACTGATTTTAGGTATGCTGCTGAAGGGGGCATGATTGAAGGTCCGGGGACAGGGACTAGTGACTCAATACCCGCAGCAATCTATCAAAATGGTGGCAGAGTGCAAGAAGCACGACTATCAGATGGTGAGTTTGTCATGACGGCTGATGCAGTCAAGGGTGCAGGCGGTGGCAATCGAGCAAAGGGGGCTGCTGAGATGTACAAGATGATGAATAATTTTGAGAGGATGGCATAATGGCTACAGCAGTTCCAGATACAGTTGCCCTCCAACAAACTATGCGGATGCTTCCTGAGTATCAGGAGCGTCTCGCAAAAGATTTAATAGCTAACATTTATTATACTGACCCAGAAACGGGGGTTGTGAGTGGTATTGCTTCCGTTGACCCCTTACGAGGGATGCAGTTGTATCAAACAGCCGATGGCGGTAGAACGACGGATCCGGCACAGGGTGCAAGGGACGCAGACGGTAATTTAATAAAACTATATCGGTCTTCCGCAGAGGGTGGTGGATTTACCACCGACATGTCTCAGGCACTGACGGATCAGTATGGAACTCCCATCGGTGCGGTTATGGGAGGTGTTCCTGAAGCCGACATCATGCAGTTTACAGACGCCCAAAAGTCTGCAATCAACCTACTTGCTCAACCCAGAATAGATCCACAAACTGGCGAGTCACTTGGACCTCAAGGCATTGGTTTGTATGAACCTCTTTTTCAAGATGCACAGGCTACGTTTGAGGAGGGCGTTGACTCGTTTAAAGAAGGTATTTCTAGTCTTGGAGATACTACCGCAGCTTACGATCCCGAGGGACAAATAGTGTACGACACTGTTACGGATCCATCCACAGGACAGGTAACTAGAACCCCTAGAACAGATCCAACCACAGGAGAGTTTATTACAAGAGGGGGTTATAAACAGTTTTATGACCCATTTGTAGAAGATGTAATTGACGTTACACAGGCTGAGATACAACGTGCTGGAGACATAGCAGGCATTGGAAGTCGTGCTCAAGCGGTAGCTCAAGGAGCATATGGAGGTTCTCGTCAGGCTGTAACAGAGCAAGAACTACAAAGAAATATCGATGATCGGAAAGCTCGGATAGGGGCACAACTTAGATCTGCGGCTTTCACAGGGGCACAGAAACAAGCTCAAGGTGCCTTTGAGAATCAAATGAAACGGGGACAGACTGCAAGTCAGTTGTTTGGTCAATTAGGTCAGGGAATCGGTGCTCTTGGAACTCGTCAAGGTGCTCTTGGAGAAGCAAGCCAAGCTGCACTACAAAGGGACGTAAACGCATTGTTTAATGTAGGTTCTTTGGAACAGGCACAACAACAATCAGAGTATGATGTGCAACGTGCAGCGGCTATCGAAAGAGCATACGAACCATTTCAACGTTTTGGTTTTGTATCTGATATTTTACAGGGGGTTCCAACAACTCAATCTACACTTGGTATTACAAGTGTGCCACGTCCTAATCCTGTGGCCTCGATCCTTGGTACTGCTCAGTCATTGAGTGCCGGAGGGGGCAATATAGGTGGTATACTGGGAGCGATTCAGAACACTAGCGGGAGCAGATAATGATGCAAGATCCAGTCCGAAATCGTCGTTTGTTTAGACGCAAAAAAGAAGTAGCTGCCCGGAACAAACTAAGAGAGAATGGTAACATCGGTGCGATGGGTGGGATTCTTAGTTCTTCTGAGGAGCTTATGGATGCTGCTTTAAGGGGGTTTTCTCCTGCAACAGAACAAAGGATGACGGGTCAAGGTAAGGTTATGACGGGTCAGCAGCCCATGGGCATGGGTCAAACTCCAATGAATCAACAAATGGGGTTAACAGCTACACCTCAAGCTAAGAAACAACAAATTGAGATTAACGTAAAACAACAGGAAAACAACGGAGATCCGCTCAAGTTACAGGCAGGGGGAATACTGTCTTTAAACCCTAATATTAATCCTGCACTGAGAGATCCAACCATGAGAGCCGATATTAATAGTATGGCTGCGGGTATAATGAATCCCTCTGGAGGAACAATCAATCCTAATCTCATGGCTGCGGATATAACAAATCCTGCGGGTAGCGTGTATGACGATGCAATACTTCGTCAGTCACGACTTAAGAAGAATGGATTTGATCCGACAACCGTTGGAAAAGAGCGTGGACTTGCAGAAATAAAAGATGCTCTTGGAAGAGATCAAAAAGCTAAAGAAAAATTAGCTACCGTTGAAGCAGCTTTGACTTCTGACAGCGCAACAGACGAAGAACAGTTACAAGCTGTGACAGACGCTTTTGGTGTTGAGAATTCAAAAGAAGGATTACAACAAATTTCAAAGTACTTAGATCCTGGTGCTAAAACATCTAACAAGGTAGACGAGCTTCTTGATTCTATAACAGGGGTTGCAGTTGGTGGTGCAATCGGTGGAGACCGTAGCATGGCTAAACGCATATCAGATGCTATGCTTGTTGGGTTGAATGAAAAACTGGAAGTAGAAAAAGAAAGAGAAACTGCTGTCAATGATTTGATTGAAGCTTCTCTGACGGCTGAAGAGGCAAGTAATTATACTGACAAACCTGTGAAAAGAACTTCTGAAATTTTAGGGACAGATTATTATGAACTTTTACCAAATGAACGCGGAATTAACGCAGGTATGCAGCCAAAAGTTGTTAGGAATAATCAAATAGATGTTGCCTATGAAAATAAAATATCAGGCATCAACACCAACTTACAACAAATAGACAAAGCTATTAGTTTATTAGATGAAGAGGGTAATGTCGTAGCGGGATTTGGTGGTGTTTTAAACAGGACAAGAGACTCTTTAAAAGGTATCCCTGGAGCAGAAGCGTTTCTTGGAAAAGAATTAACAGCGGCCACTGAATACGATCAAGTCTTACGTGTTCTTGCCGCTCAACTAGCTCCAGAATTACTTGGAGAAAGTGGTAGAACAATATCTGATGGTGACCGTGCAAGAGTAGCTGAAATGTTAGGTTTTGCTGTTACAAATAATGGTGATGGAACTTTTACAATTGGAAAATTTGTTAATAGAGGTTTCAAATCAGATAGAGAGTTAAGAAATCAAATTAAGATGGTTCGAGACTTGATAGAAAGTAAAGCCAAAAAAATAGATAATGAGTATGAAGCAATTGTTTCTAACATTCCTGGTGCACAAGTAAAAAGAAACGAACCTAAAACAAATGGTGTTCCTGCGGCAGTGGTGCTTACAGATGAAATGATTAAGGAATATGAAATAGAAGACGCAGATTCTGGAGCTTAAAATGGTTGACGTAACACTACCAAATGGTCAAACCTTATCAATGCCATCTATAACGGATGAGGATAGAGCAAAAAGGATTGCTGCTAATTATTATAAAAAAAATAAAGACGCTCAACCTGCCCGACAAGTTACAGATCCAACTCAACAACGTGAGATAGACAGAAGTGGGGTGGATAATTCAGCCCTTCGAAGATTTCTGGCTCGTGCAGATAATAATGAAGAATATGAACTACGATTAAAAGATTCTGGTTTTACACCTGACATGTATATGAAAGATCCAAAAGGGGTTGGATATGTAATTGACCGGGATAAACTTACCCCAGAACTTAGAGAAAAATATGACATACAAGGTCAAGGACTTTTATCTGTAGAAGATGAAGGTGTTTCTTTCAACGATTTTCAAGAATTTTTTGCAGGAAACAGAGGTGCCATCATTGGTGGCACAGCAGCCAGTCTTGCAGCAACAGGTATTGGGTTACCTATTGCAATGGTATTAACGGGTGCCGGATCTGCGGCGGGATATCTACTTGATGAGGGATTAGAATATACAGGGGGATTACAAGCACAATCTGGAAGGGAAGTTCGCAACCAAGCTTTTCTTGAAGGTATTCTCGGTGCAGGTGGTGAAGTAGGTGGTAGAGCACTCGCTAAAGGTTTTTCTCTTTTATTTAAAGGCTCTGGAAGTCCGACTGCTAATGCCACGAGAGCCGAGGCTAGAAAACTTATAGCTGAAGGAGCTAGACCCACAGTTCGTGCTACTAACGATGCTCCTATAATGGGTCGACTACAAGCTATTTATGAAGGGGTTTTTCCTAACAAAGCAGCGGCACAAAAGAATGCAGATTTTATCGCTAAAAAGATTGAAGAAACGAAAAGTGCACGCGGTATACAAGAGGATGTAGACTACAACTCTTTAATGAAAACGTTACAAGACGACATAGATCGTATCTATGGTGAACCCGCCGACATGCTCAAAAACGCAGAAAATAATTTAAAGAATGTTGTAGATCAACAAATCAAAGGGGTGATGAACCTTATGGGTAAACCAGACCCTCGAGGCGGTAAAGTAGTAGCAGAAGCTTTAGATGTTGCCAAACGTACTTTTGATGAAGATGTAGGTGAACTATTTGCACAAGCAAATAAAATGCTAGGCAATAAACCCATTGTAGATGTAAGTAACGTAAAAAGAGCTTCTAAAAAAATTAAAGAAGAAAATAGAGCATTAGAACTCGGCGATAAAGGGTTTTTTAGATTTGTAGATAGAATGCCTGAAGTGGTAGATGTGCAAACAGCAAACAGTCTTCGAACTGCATTGAACCATGCGTCGTTTGATCCCTCAATAGTTGGTTCTGTAGATAGTCAACTACTTACTAAATTAAATAGCGCCTTGGCTAACTCTTTCAAAGAGTCAGAAGCTGCCGCACGAGCGATGTTAGAACCTGGTTCTATAAAAGGTCCAGACGGTAAGTTTATTGGCAAACAACAATTTAAAGATATGTCTGACGGTTTTGAGATGTTAAGAAAAGCACAAAATTTTTACAACAAAGGTGTAGACAGATTCAAACAACCGCTGACAGAAAAAATTTATCAACATTACATGTCAGGTAAAAATTTTAATCCTAATGACATACTGGATCCTAAATTCGGAATTATAGCGCCTAACAATGCTCGTGGCTTGAATAGGTTTTTAAATACTGTTGCTCCCTCTGGTAGAGCGGCAAAGGCACCTCCTCAATCACTAAAAGATGTTGTTCCAGATATTGAGGTTACATTACCCACAGGTCAAAAGGGACAACTTCCAGATGTTATAGAACAACTACCCGCTGAAGATTCTTTACGAAGATACTATGATGCAATGTTGGTTGATCAACAAAGGTTCGCTAGTCGAATTGCACAGGCACGCGGTCAAGGAGTTGAGATAAGAGAAGCAACTCGTCGTCAATTAGCAGGTATGTATTTGTCACGTATGTTTGATGACAGTCGAGATTTACTTGGTAATATAGATGCAGCTAAAGTTGCAGAAAACATCAATGCTTTAGGTGACACAAAGAAAGCTTTGTTTAAAAATCAAGAAAAGCAACTTATGAACGCTCTATCTGATATGGCAGCAATGGGGAAAAATGTTACGCCAGATCAATTAGCACAATTTGCAGGTCGTCCAATTACGGATCAGATAGAGGCTGTAAATCAGTTAACTAAAGCAAATAAAGATTTAAAAGACATTCCATTTTTAAATCAAATAGAACGAGGTGTCCGAGAACAAGACCCAGATAGAATTTTAAATGCTGTATTGAAAAAAAATAACGTTTCCGCAGTAAATTATGCCAAAAGAATTTTAAATGATACTCCAGAAAACCCAAGTCCAATTATGGAATCCGTGAGAGATTTAGCACTGCGTAAGATTTTATCTAGTGCGGGTGATCCCTCAATGCAAAATGCCGCTGATTTTCTGGAAGGTGTTTTTCAAGGCACTCATTCTAAAGCATTCAGAAAACAATTAGATGACTATGGAGAAGAAAGTCTTACACAATTGTTTGGAAAAGAAACTAAAGACGGATTATATAACCTAGCCCGATATTCTCGTTTAGTGTCTAATGATCCCATCAAAGGTTTAGGTGGATTAGCTCCTGCCGGAATAGTCGGAAGTATTGGTCTTGGAGCTATATTTGCTGGTCCCGTAGGTGCTCTTTCAACTGCTGCGGGTTTGTTGGTCATGTCTAGACTATTACGATCTAAAGCTTTCTTAAAACTTATTTCACGTCCGACAGGAGGTCGTCCCATTGGCACACCAGGTATTGACTATGATCAATTAGGTGCAACTTTAGAAGAAATTTATAGAATACAAGGACAACTCGCCGCCGCCGGATTATCCTCTGGAAAAGAAAAAACATCCTCTGCTGTAGAACGGGTTCAAGAAATTTCAGAAACAGTTCCTGCACCGACAACACCTTCTGTTACTGTTTCTAGTCAAAAGGCTGTAGTGCCGCCTCGTCAACCAAATGTTCAAGTTCAATATGGCACACCTAACAATGCTTTACTGGGAACTAATCCAATGTCCCAAGCTATTAATGCAGAGATCGCCCGACGTTTAAATCGTTGATGTTATATTCGGTTTCTTCTAACTTCACGCCCTGACCACCGAATAGCTTAACCATTTCGTCGGTGTATGCTTCTACGTCTTCGATGATCTCATCATCTCCAGTGAGTGTAGCAAGATTCAAGGTCATGTGAACCAGTTCCAACAGAGACTGTATTTGCATTGGATGCATGTCTTTGAAGCCAACGGCCTTTGTTTTTTCTGTCATCCGACTTCTCCCCAGTTATTGCCGAGTTCATCGTCTACCTTAGAGGGGACTTTCAAGACATCCGACAACCCATTTTCCATTATGTCCTTGATGCGTCGCGCTTGATCGTCGCCCTCTACTGAAAAGCATAACTCATCATGCACTGTTAGCATAGGTAAAAGTCCCTCTTCATAGCAATCAGCCATAGCTTTCTTTGTTTGATCCGCAGCTGATCCTTGAATTAGTTTGTTCAACGCCTTGTAAGTAAACGCTCTTCTTATCAATGGCCCATACTCTTCCATAGCTTCTTTCCAAGGCAGAGGTTTTTTATACCCAAAACTTTTTGGTTCGTACAATTCAAACCTGCACTTACGTCCTAATAAGGTACGGATCTGTCCCATTTGTTCTGCTCGTTTAGATGCTCGATCCGCTAGTCCTTTAACAAATGGAACGTTCTTTCCATGCTCACTTAACAACTCTTCTGCTTCTTTCTCCGTGATAGATAACTGGTTGGCTAGTTTACCTTTGCCCATGCCATACATGATCCCTAAGTTTACAGTCTTTGCTTCTTTACGGCTGATCCCTGCTATGTCAGCCACCATCTGATGCAGATCCACATCACCTTTGTGATACTCATCTACGATCTTATCGACCATATGATGCCTTCTTTCAAAGCTTGCTGCAAAGTGCACTAGAAGTCTCGGCTCTTGGCTTGAGTAATCAAACGATCCCCACTTGCATCCGTCCTCTGGAATAAATAATCCCCGAATCATTGCTTTCAACTCTTTGTCCCGTGCCGGAATCTGCTGAAGGTTTGGGTTTGAACTTGAAAATCTACCTGTTACCGTACCTCCGTCATCGGATCGTAGCTGATGGAACTCACAGTTGATTCTACCGTTTACCTGGTGGCGAAGTATGGTGTCTATAAACGTACTGTCAGCTTTGTCAAACTCTCTTAGCTTCACAATCGCTTGAGCGACCTCGTGAGAGTGGTTTTGCAACCATTGCTTGGTGAAGGACGGCGAACCCTTTTCCGTCGTCTCATAAGCCTCTCCAAGCTCGTCAAACACTTTTGCCACTGAGGCACTTGCCCATGGTTCTATTTCTATACCTGATCGCTTCTTGATAAACGACTTGAGCATCTTAACTTTCTTTTGAAGTTCTTGCTTCACTCGATCTGCTTCATCAAGATCAACACGTACACCTTGAGACTTCATGTCTAGCATCATGGGAATCAAACCAGTCTCTAGCTTCCATATGTGCCATAGGTCTTGTTCCTCTAGTTCTACCTTCAGACGGTTCCACAAACGTAAAGTCAGAGCAGCATCTTGCTCTGCGTATGCTCCAACATACTTTGGTGGGAGTTTGTACATCTCAGCTTTGGGATCTACGTTGAACTCTTTAGCCGCTGCACGTAACAGCTTTTCGTTTTTTGTTTCTCCTAAGTAATCTCTACCAAGAGAGTTTAATGCGTAACTGAATCGATTCTCGTCCACCAATGCTCCTGTAATCATGGTATCAATGATTCTGCCCTGTACTTCTATACCTTCTGCACGTAACCATCCTGCATCGTAGGTGGCGTTATGCATGATCTTGTCTATGTTTGGCGTTTCCATCTGAAGTTTCAGCCACTTGAGAACCATCTTCGGATCTACGTTCTGACCTTTTAAATGTCGTATAGGAAAGTATCCATACCAATCTCCTGCGGCCACCGCGACTCCTACTATGTATCCATCATTACGTGCCCACCCAGGACCTAACGTCTTGATGTTTGGATCACAGGTTTCTAAGTCAACTGCTATCTCTTTGTGGTTTCGTAGATCAGGAAACTCTGGTGGTACATTCCAGTCCTTCTCTATCAAGTCCATTTCGTTTTTTATCTGGTAAGTTGTTGCACTCTTACCGAACAGATCATCCTGCATTATTTTTCTACCCAACTAGTGTGTTCTTCTATATGTTTCACAATATCTTTAAGCATAAAAATAAACTGTGACGGATGAATTACTGCAACAAGTTCTCCATCAATCCATACTCTCATACCGTCATCGTACACTGCCCAATTAACCATTACATTCTCCGTCGTTTTTTTGGCATAAATATGCTTCGTCATCAAAGATCCAGTCTGCTTGCCTGTCTACAAACTCTCCGAGTCCTTTATATGTTCTTACGTCGTGGAAAGAGTTTTGTTTCTTTTCTTCCCACCTTTGCCACCATTCCATGCGCTCTGGATACTCCCGCCACATAGCAGCCAACGTTGCTTCACTTTTTAAGAAACAGCCGTCACAGTTTCCTGAACCCGGTTTGATCTGCAAATCAAAAGGTGCCCTTGACCAAAAAGACATCACGTCCTGTTTCGTGACCCCTGCATCAGCTAACGGAAACCAGTTTACCCAACGCTTATCTTTGCTTGGTTTGACCCTTCTTGCTTCGTCGGCTCGGATACCTATCGTGTTTGTCCAGTGCTCCCATCCGATAGACAGAAGATACCGGCGCATTGTTTTTACTTTTAGTTCCTGCGTACACGATCTACGAAATACATTTGGCAACATGTTAAACGAAAGATATTTATCAAACGGTTCTCCCTCTCTAGCTGCATTGTCCCAGTTTACTTTCTTGAAGTGCGCCGTCCCATTTATGTATCGGTTTGACGGAGCGCGGTCATATTCTAACCACGTTATGTCTACATCCAAATGTTTTCCTACATCTCGGACAAAGTCCAGTGTCCCTGGCATCTCTCTGCCTGTGTTGGTAAACAATACTTTACAGGTTGACGGTAACCCTTCATTGGCTTCCACAATCCTGTGTAACATATAACCAGAAGTGCGTCCTCCGCTGAAACTAATCAGGACATTTCCCTCTGGTAGAATCATACTATATACCTGTACTTTTTATTTGATTCCAAAAGATACAAACGTTTCTTGGCTCTTGTTATGGCAACGTAAAAGGCTCGATGCTCGTCATCTGGATCGTTTTCTTCAACACACCTGTATGTGCTTCCAGTATAAACTACACAATTGTCATCTTCACCCCCTTTCATCGCATGAAAAGTAGAAACTTTGATTCTTGGAGGTTTTGTGATATCCTGACCTCGGCGCTCAATGGAACGGATGTATTGCTCCATATCATTTCCAACACGTACTATACTGTACTCATCACGTTCTTTGGGTGCCACCAAACAAAAATCACTCAGTAATTCTTCGTAAGTTAACAGCCCATCAGGCGGCACTGCATCAAGTAATTTAGTTGAATTTTTTTTAACTACTTTAAAATCGCCCTGCTTTGGCACCGTTTCATAAAATTCTCTTACTCGAGCTACTTCTACAGCTTTCCCTTCTCGTAACTCTCGCCATACATGGATTGCTTTTGCTTGTTCTAATGGCACGGAAGGTTTGTTTTTCAACGAATAAAAATACCCCATGTCTTCTAACTCATAAGCAAGATCTTGAGCAAAGCTATTTGTTCTAGCCATCAGAGTCCATGATCCTTGATCCAAGGGTATATCTGTAAGATGCATAACTGTTTGCACCTCTCCCCCTGGTTCTCGAGGCTCAAAGTCTTTTGGTAATCTGTCATTGATACGTTTAGAGATACGATTAGCCAACGCCCATATCTCATGCGGTAAACGATACGATTGATTCAGAACGGTGGTGTTTTTTGTACTGTTCATAAATAACTTTACGTCTACCCCTGCCCATCGATGGATAGCTTGGTCGTCATCTCCTGCTATAATCGTATGATCACTGTTCTCGGATATCTTCTGTTGCATCTCCCATTGTAAAGGTAATAAGTCCTGACCTTCATCCACAATAAACAGTTCAAGGTAAGGAGGATCCACTGTCTCAATGTAAACCTGAATCATATCTTCATAATCAAACTTAGCATATGCAGATTTATAATTGATCATTGTATCTCTGAGTTGACGCAGCTTCGAAAAGTTAAGGTCAAAGTTTTCTGCCTCTCGGTACTCTTGTTCTAAGCTAGTCTTTCTCAAACGGGATCGTGCAATCAAACGGAGATACTGAGCCCCTGTGCCTTTGACAGAGTTGATTGGTAAACCATCCTCTGTATGTGTAGCTGACATCCCTTTGAAGTTTAAACTCAGGGACTCTCCGATAAAACTGTAGTCTTCTTTATCCATAATATCTTTTGTTCTTAGCCCTAGTCCTGCGAATCCAAGAGCGTGCATTGTTTTGACATACGGAAAGTCTTTGGGTTCAAGGTTAAACTCAAAGCAAAGACGTTCAAGCATCTCCTCTACTGCTTTCTTTGTAAAAGATACCATGCCCAGTTTCGAAGGATGTCCACCGTTTTGTAAATATTCTCGAACTTTTTCAATAAGTGTATAAGTTTTACCTGTCCCAGGTGGTCCAAGAATTAATTCAACGCTCATCAACTTTGCCTCTTGGTCTACTGTTCACCCAATCCTCAACCTCCGAAAGAACCCACCGACTGGAGGATCTACGGTTTGTTTCGTCTCCGAGCACGATAGGTTTTGGAAAGTCTCCTATTTGAGAAAGCTTGTATATGTATGATTTGGAAACTCCGAGCAGTTCAGCAACTTCCCCCACTCGAAGTAATCTATTAGAAGGGGATGTCATTTGGATCAAACTCCTTTGCGTCTAATTTAATATCTTGTTCTTCATAAGCAGGAACCCACCACACACGGATTGTGGTTCTTTTACCGTCTTCTTTTTGTATTCCGTGATGTCCGTGACAATTGTTATCTTCATTTATCATTTTAATTTGTTCTTGCACCTGTGCCGGAGTGTAATGAGTAAACCTTCTGTTATGCAGATATTCCATAAGTCCTGACATCTTAAACATCGTCTTACCGTTATCCGTCCATGGTTTACCCATCTCCATCTCTTCTGGCTCCATTGCTCTAATTCTACTTGTACAGAATTCTTTGAGATGTTCTCGGAATCTACCTGACAAAGTTAATTCTGGTTCTGCTTCTAACTGTGTAGAGTTTGCCATCAATGTCGAAACTAATCTCTGCCATTGTTGTGGTTTCATTGTAGGTGGCATCATCTGTATTTGTTCCATACATGCACGTTGCCAAAGCAATTGGTTTTGCAGCTGTTCCGTCGATAGCTGAATCCTACCCCCACCGATATCCATGAAGTACAAACGTGGTTCCGACAAAAGAATAGTCAGACCACCTATCTGTGGCATTGTTTCTCCCATGTCTCCAATGCCATATTGTTTCATGGCACATAACTCAGGATCACAAAAACTTTTGAACGGTTCCTGCTTACAAGTGTACCTATAATCTTTCTTATTCAGTGATTTTGTAATTCCAACTACTTCCTTGGACTCCAACGGCGTAGTAAACATCTGCCTGTTTTGTTTCTCAACTTCTGGCTCCCATTCGTCTCCGAACTTCTTACGACAGTAAACGCCTATTTGAAAAAGAGTCTTGTTTCTTTCTTCACCTGTAGGTCCGTCTGCAAAAATATGTGCAAGACACGGAGGTCCATCTTTAAAATACTCACGTTTTGCGGAGAACTTCAGCGTCTCTAAATCAGATATCTTCACACGATTTTTGTCTATGGCATCTAAGAATTGCTTCAGATCCATAGCTTCATTCTTTTTATTGTAGCAATAACGAAGTGTCATATCTGCATTCTGATAGGGTAGGTTAATAAAATTACCCACGTCCCCTCGATCCACAAGTATTCGATCCTGCTTTGGAAACATCTCGCATCCTGACTGTCCAAGTGCGATAGATATCTCTAACAAGTATTCTCTAAATATTGCCGCATCGATGTAATCATCTACGAATAGATATAAATGCGCTCCGCCTGATTTTGATCTGCAATGTAATAACGGTAGCTCTAATTTTTTTATTTTTGTTTGAAGTGCATCATGATCCAGATCGTATTCATCTATATCCAATGCTCCCCATTTACATTTATTATCCGCATTGATCGGAATTGCCCCGATACCTAAGTTTCCATCAATGTGACCTTGCATTAATTCTTCGGTAAGTTGTTGTCGTACTATTTTGCTATCTGCCTCTGCCTTGCCGTTACGACCTATTCTTCCGACTTTAGTTGTGCCATGCGCTACCTTTGATCCTTCAAAAGCGGCAAGCATTCTTTTTGCTGCTGACATGCTAGGTTCCTAATGAGATTTAAAATGGGGGACGACATCGGACGAGGTGAGCACACCGTCACGTAAAACGTCATCCCCCTACAAAGCGACTAGAACGGAGCTTCTTCAGCGTCCGTATCGTGGGGTGGTTCGCTTTGTTTCTCATCAGCCGTTTCTTTAGTAGAAGTCGCATCTTCTTCCTGCACTGCCTTTACTTCGCCTGCAATGATACTCTCACGAAACTGCTTTGCCGCATGATACAAGTCTTGCTTGTCCGTGCTTATTGGTCCGATCTTCTGGACAGAAAAGTTAGAGTACTTTTCATTATTTTTATTTGCCTCAATGACACTCGTCAGTTTCCATAAGGTACTGTAGATTGGTACGCTCTGAAGTTGGTTCGTCTTTGGATTACGAGCCTTGTTCATACTGATGAGAGTACGCCATCTCTTTGCTACTTTCCGTTGAGAACTTTTCATAGAAATAAGCACAGGCTCATAGTCTCCATCTTCTTTGACAATGAAAGAATAAAATTCGTCGGCAATTACTAATTCGTTACCACTTCGCATGATATCTTTACGTTTGCCGTCATCAGATACATGTGTTTCTGCGCTTTTTACATCAGGGCTGTCAGCATCATGTTCTCCAATAAGACCACCGCCTTGATCTCTTGGCACCCACTCTGTGTAAGACGTTCTGCTATGACAGGGAATGACATCTATTTCAGTATAAATTTCTCGTGATACAGAATTAAAAAAGTTTCCTGCCTTGATCCCATCTATATATTTTGCGTCATTCTCATCCAGTTCTGGTGACATCTTTTGTGCAAGTTGAAGTCTCGGTATCAGAAGATCGTCTGCTGAAAATACAGCGCCCTCTGCTCCGTCTTCAAACATATCAACTACGACCTCGGTTGAGATCTCTACACCTTTTGTTTTTGCTACTGCGTTGCTCATTACGCTTTCCTCCTAATTTGTACGACGTTTGCTATGTATGCGCCGAATAAGTCTAGATCTATTGATTTACCTTCTGACACTCTCTCTTTTACGAAAGCTTTGAGTGTAGACGGATGAATGTATGTTTTTGCATTTGTATGAAGTCCCTGTTGTTCGCACTGACCAACAAAGTCTCCTGCAATATTGTCTTCGCCTTTACCAAACGTAACGACCACATCATTCTTGATGATGTCATCCAGTCCTTCTTTGCGAAGCCATGCAAATGCTTGTTCTTTGTTTTCTTGAGTAAGAGACGCATGAACTACATTTTTTACCGCAACAGTCACACCCTCGTCTGTGGTAAAAGATTCTGTGCCCATTTCATCCATGAGTGCAGGTATCTTTTCGTGGGAATAACTTTTGAGTTCTCTCTTGAGTTCTTTGACGTGTTCTTCCGCAGCTTGGATATCGTCTTCAAGTCTACGCATTTCGCCGATTAATACAGACAAGCTTTTACTTGTCCCTAATTCGACCTTATCGAGTGCTCCCGATTCATCGAACATTTCTTCTAGTACTGACATTGTAAGTACATCCTCTTCAGGTTAGAGTTGGTTGACACGGGATTGTGCCTTCCGTATTGTAGACAATAGTGGAGGTATGTGATGAGTGTCAACTATAAATTTAAATTAAAACCATTTGACCACCAGGTAAAAGCCCTCGAGCAAGGTTGGAACAAACATGAGTTTGGTTTCTTTATGGAGATGGGAACTGGTAAGTCTAAGGTTTTGATCGACAACATCGGCATCTTACACCTGAATTACAATCTTGAGTTTGCATTGATCATCGCTCCAAAGGGTGTGTATCGTAACTGGGTAGCCAAAGAAATCCCAGAACATATGTCTGATGATGTGCCTTACCGTGTAATAAGGTGGGTGTCTTCTCCAAACAAAACGCAACAAAAAGAACTCAAGTCGGTGGCAGACAAGTTTGATGGTCTTACAATCTTTGTTATAAACGTCGAAGCATTTTCTACAGTTAAAGGACAGAATGCAGGTAAATGGTTGGCACAAAGATTCGGGGGTCGTGGTCTGATAGCCATTGATGAATCAACGACAATCAAGAATCACAAAGCCAAGCGCACGAAAGCACTTCTGAAGATCGCAGCGGGATTCCAGTTCCGGCGATTGCTTACTGGTTCTCCAATTACAAAGAGTCCCATGGACGTATATTCACAGTGCGAGTTCCTCCGTCCTGGGTTACTCGGGTTCGATAGCTATTATGCTTTTCAAGGTCGGTACGCTGTGATCAATCGTAGGACGATGGGTGCTCATTCGTTTCAACAAATAGTCGGTTTCAAAAACCTCGATGAACTGACCGAGCGCATAGATCGGTATTCGTTTCGGGTGCTCAAGAAAGATTGTCTGGATCTACCTGACAAAATATATACGGTAAGATATGTTGGTCTAACTGACGAGCAGGCAAAGATGTATAAGAGTATTCAAGAGACTGCTATTGTGATGCTTGAATCGGGGGACCTTGTTACGGCTCCGGCTGTCATTACTCAGCTGCTGCGTTTGCAACAGGTCATGTCGGGACACCTCAAAACAGATGACGGCGATACAATATATTTTCCGTCCCGTCGGGTGGATGCACTTAAAGAGATTCTTGAAGAACACGCCGGTAAAGTAATTATCTGGTCCCGCTTCAGATATGATATAATCCAGATCACAAAAGTCTTAGCTGAAACATATGGCGAAGAAAGTGTGGCGTCTTATTACGGCGATACGACAGACAATGCTAGGAACGACATCGTAAAACAATTTCAATCACCTGACTCTAAACTACGGTTTTTTGTCGGGAATCCGGCTACCGCAGGATATGGTTTGACTCTGACCGAAGCCGACCTTGTGGTATATTACGCAAATGATTTTAACCTGGAGACAAGAATCCAGAGTGAGGATCGAGCACATCGAATTGGTCAGAAAAACAACGTCACCTATATTGATCTCATAACTGAAGGATCTATTGACGAAAAGATTGTCAAATCGTTACGGGATAAAATAGATATAGGTGCACAAGTTCTAGGAGAACAAGCGAGAGAATGGTTAACACTGAAACCCCAGAAATGACTGACGAAGATCGGGAAGCAGCTGTAGAGATTATGGTAGATTACAGGCGTGGACTACGGAATCTAAAGACAGCGGCACTAGCCTTATATCAAAAGACAGGTATTCTTCCTGAGTTCGGTGAGATTATCTTACAGAATATGAAACGAGACAACGTCACTCAGATTCGTGGATATTCTAAAGAACCCGAGCAAATGCGTAAAGGTAAAGAAGGTAAACCAAACGAAACCAAACGCACATAAAAAAAGACCCCCAATCGGGGGTCAGTTTCAGTAAAGCCACAGGCATAGCTTTACCACGAGCTAGTTATCTTTAGCACGCTCTTTGAATCTTTCATACTCTTTTCTTATGATTATTCCAAGCTGTCGTGCTAAGTTTCTTTCTTCATGTTTTGCCATCTCTTTTACCTTGGCGTGTTCTTCTTCAAGAATAGAAATGCTTTTAAAACCCGCAGATGATGCCATCATTAACTCCTAAAGTATGTAATACGCATCGGTGCGTACTACCTGTTTCATTTTTATGAGTGTATCATATACAACTTGCTCTTCCTCTGCAAGTTCTTCGCAGATCTCCCGTAGACTCCACAAGCCAGTATCTTCTTTTAACAGTCTTCTTATCTTTTCTTCTAAATCTGGGGGTGTGCCCAGGTCGGTCTGTTCTTTGTTTACCCTTGTGGCTCGGTACTTGATTTGATCTTGTTTATCTGGGTAGTTCGGGACTACATAAACATCGATCTCGTCAAACTGTTTTAAATCCATCTTCTGCATAATCCGTGCGTTGATAAATATCGCCTCTCCTGTTTCAGTCGTTGCGAAGCCACTTCCGTTTTCTGTCAATGTATCTACGACAGCAGGAATAATCTCCGTTATGTTAGAATTTTGGTTCATATGTTTCTCTTTTTGTTATTGAATCTAATCTTTCATCCATTTATTTTCCTCTCTGAGATCAGCTTGTACCTCGGGTAAAGGTGCCGCGCTGATCTCACGATCTTTCCACGGTGGTTCAGACAAACTTACCTCACTCTTTTTTCTATATGCTTTCTTACGTCTGTAACCCATCCATTCTTTCTGTGCATCAGTCCATCGTTTCATATATTTATCCCTTTTTTTCTAAGTCCAGAGACAAACGATTTTAACTCTTCTCGCGCACGAAACAAGTCTTGTTCTGTATTTCTGGGTCGATCTTTGCGCCCGAGTTCATCTTGCAATCTATCAACTTGCTGCTTTAAGAAACGGTATTCAAACTTGAGCGCAGGACTTAATGCTTCATTCCCCATCTGGTCGTAACTTTGGTTTGGTAGGTTCGCTTGATGGGAATGGTGTCTTCTTACAGTACATTATGATCTCCTTGCCGTATGTATCAGCAAGAATGTCGTACAGATTATCCATCACTCCATCTCCCATGGCATCGTAACAAGCCTCTTCACTCGGGAATATGACAGACGTGGCTACGTCTTGATCTTCAACAACGTACTCAATGACGAGTAACGTGTAGAAAAGTTTAAACATTCTTGACCACCTCCCACACGCTTTCAGATCCTGCGTCTATACTTGTGTCCCGAATCAAACCTTTTTTGTGCAGCTGAGATAAATTATTCCGCACAATCGATAATTTTAAACCCATCCGGTCTGACAATTGTCGGGCAGTTCCTTGACCTCGATCGAGTTCCGCCAGGACTTGCTCCTTCCGAGTAAGTGCCTTGTTACTTTGACGTTTCCGAGTTAGCTTCTTCCAAAATTCTTTGATCATTAGTCTTCTCCTTTATGTTTGATCCTTGTGTTCACACCTAAGTTGTAAACCAGTTCTTCTTTAAAATCATGTAATCTTTTGTGAACCTTTGCAGGGTCTACCATCTCAATCAGTTCATCCAATCGATCTACGACGTAGTGCATACATACTTTGTCATCTATCATACTTGTTTTCCTCTTTTTTTTATTTATCTTTCGCTGTTCATCAGAATAAGCGATGAGAAAGGTTTCAGATAAATCTAAAACCTCACATATTTTTTTGTGTAGTTTTGGACTAGGTATCATCCGAAAATTTTCTATGTGACTGACCGTGGCTTGTTTGACATCTAGTAACTTAGCCAACTCTCCTTGTGCCAATCCTTTTCTATACCTTAAAACTTTCAAAGATGGTTTATTCAACTTGCCGTTGCCAAGTATCATTCCTTAATTCCCTCTCATGAGTTTGAGTTCTTTGTTGTGGGCATTTAATATTGCTATGTGGGCTGTGCCACATCCTGAGTTGATCATCTTCTCCGCCCAATCTCTTGCTTCTTTTAGAGTACGAGAACTGAACTCCTCTTGCCAATTCTCGTACATATATACGATCACAACGTATTTCATCGAACCTCCATGTAACTTTCGATTAACCCTTGCGCGACTTGCGCCGTGATGGCGTTTCCATAGGCGCGGAGTCGTCCCACTCGGGCGGTAGCCCCATCAGCCAACGGGAATGTGTTGGGTTCAACTGGCCTCCACTTTCCATCTCGGCACAAGAGCCAATCCGCAGCTGACCAGTAGCCGTTAGTCTCATAGGCTCGGGTTTCGGTATCACCTCCCCCTTCGCTTCCATCACCGCTTCGATCATCTCGGGAGATACCTGCTCCCTCAGATTGCACGGAAACGATCTGTTCTTTCTCGTTGTCTGGTGCATCTTGATCATTGCTTCTTTGCTCCGAAGAGGTAGACTGTCCATCGTATTGGGTGTCGCCCACCCTGCTATCTTCGACATTTGAGTTAGGCTGCTGCCCGACATCCCCTTCGTGATCCCTGTTCCTCCCCTCGTTCCGTCCGTTGCCGATGGCGTTGTCCACCCCGACATCTGCGCTTGCTCTGGTAGATTGTGACCCCGAGTGTTCCATTCCTTGACCGACTCGGGTTTCGCCGCTCCCTTGTGATCCGCCGTGGTCGGTGTCGGCCACCCCGTCAGTTGTGCCGCTACGTCCAATGTGTCGGTGCTGATCTTGCCGTTGCGAATCCGACCTCCCTGATATCCACCCTTGTGATCTCGGGTTGTCGGTGTCGGCCACGAACCAGAGACGTTGCCTGATGTGCGGTGCACCGAAGCCCGCAGAGCAGAGATCGAAAGCCCCGATGGCGTAGTCCGATCCTTCCATGTCAGCTTGTACAAGGTCGATCCAACCGAGTCCGTCTTTGCTTGCAACTTGCTCTCCAAAGACCGTTGGAGGTCGGCACTCTTCGATGAGGTGAAACCAGTGAGGCCAGAGGTGCCGCTCGTCAGCCATCCCTTTTCTAGTGCCTGCACCGCTGAAAGGTTGGCAAGGACACGATCCTGTCCAGACTGGTCGGGAATCTTCCCATCCTGCGGAGCGGAGCGCATGGCTCCAGACCCCGATTCCTGCGAAGAAGTGACATTGAGTAAATTGAAAAAGTTCTTCTGGTTTGACATCCGATATACTCCTCTCATCGACCACACCATCGGCAATGTGACCATTTTTTATTAAATTTTTTAACCACGCCGCAGCATATGGATCTATCTCGTTGTAGTATGCGCTCATTCCTTCACGCCTCCCACCAAACCGCTGAGAAAAAGAGCACTACCCAATTCCATCTCACGCATCTCTCTTTCTTTCGGATCTCGGGAAACATCCAGATCATTCAGATGCTCTAGCAAATGATCCAACGCAACTTGCAACGTGTTCACGTCCATGTAGTTGAGTTGAGCAGCCGCTCCATTCGGGAGCACAAGATATGTGCCCCCCATCGGTAGTTCATGTATCCGCTTACTCATCTTCGACCTCCAATCTTCCAGTGCCACCGCACGTTTCACATTCCATTGGTTTGACATCGATGACCCCTACGTCTCGGTTGAAGTTGTGGGGTCGATAGACCTCCACATCAACGATCCCCTCACCATCACAATCCCAACAGTAATCAGGTTTCTTTTCTCGGCTATAAAATACCTTGTCAAAGATATCGCTCAACAAAATCTCCATCGGATCAACCTTATGCATCTTCTTCCTCCCATCTTGCTTCTCGTTCCTTGATCTCTTCATCCGTGAGTGTCCGACAATGGTGCTCACCCAACGTGAACTCACCAACGACATCCATACCTTCGATCTCGTATTCTGCTTGCACTTCGATACCCAACCGATGCAGTTCTTCCCACACAGGAATAGGTGCATCCCATGCCGTCCAACAATTGAACCTGAAGTATGACGTTGGCATTGGATAGTGGTCGTCACCGTGGACAATCTCTTCAGTAATCTGAATGTTCGTGACCTCCCACTTCGTATTCCAATTGTCACAACGCCAGTTGTATTGAGGGGATGTGCCCTTGCCATCGAAGGGTTGCCCGATAACCTCTAAAGGTATCGGGAGAACCACATCACAAAAACGCTGACGGTCTCTTAATTCCCAATAAAGATGAGTAACCATGCTCGTCTCACCGTGAATATAAACTTCTTGCATACACCAGTTAGGCATTACACTTCCTCCCTTTCAGGCTTGACACAAACTAAGTCGCCTGCTTGCCTGAACTCGTATCCGAGTTCTGCGGCCACCCGATTTATTGCTTTGTTGAGTTTGTTCCATTGACGACCATTCATTTCATGATCGTACAATGTTCTTTCAATAACTTTCAGACTTTCGATGAGATCCATTACACTGTCCTCCAAATGTCTAATGCGTCCACCTCGGATAGATCATTCAAGATGGTAACGTCTTCGTATTCTTTCTTGATCATTTCTTTCAAAAGCCAGTCAGGTTTACCCTTCGGTTTGTTCCACTGACAAACTCTGAGTTCCCCATCCTCTTTGATCTGAGCAACGACACATCTATTCAATAGTCTTTTCATATCTTTCTTGACCAAGAAATTAGTTACTTGATCAGAGCACCAGTATTCAAACTTCTGATCAAAACCCTCAGGACACCAGTCATACTTACCAACATCATGCTTAGGTAGTGATGCGAAGTACTCTTCTATTTCATCAAACTTCTTGCCCCACGCACCTTTGACCTTGATCAATGGTGACTTCTCGTGATGGTGCACACGATCAGATCCACCGTGACCATCATTGCTCACATGAGCAAATGGCTTGCCGTCTAAGTATACGACCGCCGTGTAACAATATGTTTCTTCACTACCAGATGCGAAGTGCTTGATTGATTTCATTTCTAAGTTCATAGTTATATCTCCTTTTAAAAAACTATGCTTCGAAGAATACACTATGGGGTGTTTTTGTCAAGTTGATTTGAACTTTTATCTCAAAAAAGTGCAAGCAGCTGAGTTGCTTAATACACTTTTTGACCCCCCCTTCTCGTTTTTTTTTTTTTGAAAAACGTGTTTTGAGCGTATGTAACGTATGCAATCGGTGTTTTGTTGTTTATTCTCAGACCTTTAACCTCGAACCTCGGAGCGTATGCAATGCGTATGCTGCATACACTTCAAGCGTATGCAGTTCCTATTGATGCCCTTTCATCCAATCGGAAATTTGACAAAAACCGTATGTAGGGTCTAAATATCGCTATATTGAATACAGTTTGCATACACCTCCCGTATGCACCAATTTGGGAAAAAAGAATGCCAAGCATTAAAAAAGATGTCGAAGAAAAACACGACAGAAAATTAACCAACCGACAGATGACTTTTGCAAGGAATATTGTTGAAGGGATCTATTCAAATGCAGAAGCAGCAAGACAGGCAGGATACTCACCAGAACTTGCAAATGAAAGAGCTTCTGTTTTGTTGAATGGTCGGGATTATCCTCATGTTGTTGAGTACATCGAAGAACTGAGAGAAGAAAGAGAAAGACGATATGGGGTCACAACCATCGGTCAACTTGAAAGACTTTATGCGTTATCAAGAGGTGCAGAAGAAGCAGGTCAATTTTCTGCGGCAATCAACGCTGAGAAAATTAGATCAGCTTTGGGTGGTCTGACAATAGATCGAAGAGAAAATATAAACACAGTTGATCAGATGACTAGGGATCAAATTGTTGCAAGGTTGGATAACCTTCGAAAGCAATATCCACAGGCATTTGAGATTGAGGCAGAATACAAGGATATTACACCAGATGAGCAAAGGTCCAGAGGCGAATTTTTGGAGCACGATCCGAAAGAGCTTACCAAATAAATGTTTCGCAACCCGAATTGAAAACAAACATGGGGGTGGTGTTCCAGATGTCCATATGATCTGGGATCACTTGCCCATATGGTTGGAGTTGAAGACAGTAAAAAACAATGCTGTTAAAATTTCTCCTCATCAGATCGCGTGGCATATGGCATATTTTGCACGAGGTGGTGCAAGTTACTTCTTGGTCAAGCACCTCTCTTCAAGACACCTATATTTATTTGAAGGTAGATCAGGTCCTAGTCTCATGGAGCACGGAATCGCATCCCAGGACGCCAAAAGATTCGATGACCTCGATGCTATGTTCAATGCCCTTCGCCCCCACGCGGCGAGTATATTGAACCCCAAGCCGGATGCCCTGCGGCCTCTCGCGCCGCGTCCCCCTGACCTAAGACCAACGGTCTAGGGTCAAGAACTGTGTCGCTTGCGACTCAATTTCCTGGCTCGCGCCATTGCGCGAAAGCGATCCGCCATGGCGGACGCACATTATGATAGTAGTTAAAGAGGGAGCCGAAGCTCCCCCTGGTTATGCTGTGGCTCTGTACCAACCATCTTCGAGCAATATCTCCTCATCGTTGTACGCCATTACCACTGCCTCTTCAAACGGATGCCCATTGTGTACGTCGCAACCAATGTTGTAGATCGTATCATCAGACCATTGTCTTGAGACAAGATCATCTAGTTCGGCATTCGTTAGAGGGCAGACTAGGAACCCATATCGTAAGAACATGGTGTTCAGATCTTCGATTCGTTTAGACATTTTTTATCTCCTCGTGCTGAATGTCATGTTGTCTTGATACGGAACGGTTTCACCATTGGGCAGATCAACAAACCAATCGTAATCTTTTTGATAAACCCCGAAACCAAGTGCAAACTGGTGACTTGCTTGGTTCATCTTACGTTTGGTGGTGACGGTCTGCCAACCGTCAGAGTTCAGAGTGACCTTGCCGTCTTTCCAAGTCACTATGTTTGTTTGGTGATACGTTACTCCGCCATACGATCCTTCGTTAAACCATGTGGTGCAGTAAGGACTTAGTCTGTTATATGCCATGTTGGCCTCCTTTTAAGTGAGGGGGCTTCAGCCCCCTCGGGTTAGATTAATCTTTAGTCAAGAACTCTTCGATCATGAACTCACTCTGGTCGCAGTTCATCTCGACCTCCTCCAGTGCGTGTTCAAGATCATCACGTTCATCGAACTCGAGTTCGTCGATATCCATATCGTCACGAATGTCCGTCGCCTGAGCGCGGACATTGTCGATAAAGCTGCTAAGCTGATCGACTTTCTTTTGGATGTCGTTTGGTAGTGTCATCTGATATCTCCTTTTGATGTTGACGACCAAGATTGTAACCCATGCAAGCTGCGATGGTCAGGTGAGGGCGACTGTCACTGTGATGACCTTCGATCCACTGTACCAACCAGTCCCAACTTTGTGGTGTGTGAAAGAGGGCGGTTGATACGCCCTCATCCTTCTTCTTCATGAAGCCTCCTTTGTTTCTGGATACTCAATCACATCCGAGATGTAGACTGCGTCGTTTGTGACACGTCTTTTACCTTCTTCAATTGTCTGACGACGAGTCTGTATCCAGAACTTCAAACTCGCGTGTGCAGCTGAATACTCGCTATGTGGACCGCTTTTGATCAGATTGTCGATGATCACGGTCATCTCTTCTACATCGAGTAGAACCTTTGCGAGTGGTTTGATTTCTGTATAAGATAGTTCAGCCATTTGTATCTCCTTTCGGCTATTACTACACACACCACAGGATCGTCGTGCATGTGCCAATGGGTTTTCATAAAAATGATCGTGTGGTCAAGGAAGCCGATCGTCCCCGATCGGGTAGTCAGTGAAGCGACGGTTTTCGTTACGTCATCGGTTCTGGATGTGCACGTCACAACCGTTAAAAAAACAGAGACCCGATGGCTCTGTTTTTAGGCTTGATGACGTCACGTACAGGTTCGCATGACGTTACGAATAACCGGGACCTTCCGACCCCTGAATACTTGGAAGGGGTTGACGACACATCATTTTTTTATGGCACGCGCCTTGAGCACAGTCCGCACGGGGGTTCCTGTGTGTGTGAGCAACAGGCGCACGTACATGGCGGAACAATCTCCAAGAGGCTCCATGCCAAAAAAAAGCTGACCACTATTCAGATTTTTTTAAGTGGAGAAGGATTGTTCGCCGTGGACAGCGCAAGTAGCCGGGTGCAACGGTTGTTCGAGCGGGGGTTGTGGGCAACCCCTAACCCTAAAGGGGTTAACTGTTTAACGCAGCCCAAAAAACAAAAGGTCGAAACCTAAAATTTTCTAGCAGTGTAAAGACCCCCGGGGGGTCTACAACACAGCTTGCCCCGCATGATCGAGTCCAAACAATATAGCTGTTGCTAGAAACTAGCGCGGGGGTTACTGCTGCAAATACCTTATGTATTTTTACGGGGATGCGACCCCCACAACCCCCTTATTTGTGGTACGTCTCCTGTGTATATGTCTTATAATGTTGGTTTTGTAAATTCATTCGTGTAT
>VTLG01002567.1_pt1 | contig 25308 bp, 40 predicted proteins | sample 4694571 | NCBI WGS metagenome assembly VTLG01 (sample SAMN12604809, study PRJNA352737) | marine metagenome | biome: ENVO:00000447; feature: ENVO:00000209|ENVO:00000569|ENVO:01000036; material: ENVO:00002151; isolation source: viral sequences binned using virsorter ...
AGCATTTCAGCATAAGTAATATTAGTATTCGGAACCTCTTTCTTTTCATCACCATCGCCAAAAAATAAACTACTGGCTGTAATAGTAGCTACACCAGCAGCAGCTGTTGTTCTCACTGGATTTCTTTGAAATATATTTTTACCAGTTTGTCCAGCGTCTGCTCCAGCTCCAGTGCCTTCATCTACTGCATCAGCTGTTTGTGTACCGGTTTTTTTATCAGCTTCCTTTGCTTCTTTTTTAGCTTTATCAAGTCCTTGTTTAACAATTTTACTTCCTTTAGCAAAACCTTGTATTCCTTCTATTATTCCACCATCTTTTTTAGGAGTAACAATAAATTCTCCCTTAGCTTCTAACTCTTTCTTTTTATTTTCTTCTATTATTTTTCGTAGCTCTTTAACATCTTTAATAGTGCTAGGGAGTCCAACCGTTTCTTGTGCCGCAAACAATCTACCAAAGTTTTTTGCTTTGCCTCCGATAGTGTTTGCCTCTCTAGGAATAAAAGTTCTATCTACTACGTTGCCAGCTTTGCTAGCAATTTTTTTAATTTTGTTTCCTGTAGTCAAAGCTTTGATACCTATAGCTGCTGGTATGCCTATACCAGTTGCGGCTAAAGCTAAAATTCCATAATCGATTGGGTCAGTTGGATCAAATATCATTCCGTCTTCACCAAACATTGCTAACTCTAATCCTTCATCGCCAAAAATTCCTCCCCTTGTGCCTGGAACAGGTATATTTAATACGCCACCTGTTTCAGAATCATAAAAAGTTTCGCGATCAAATCTTTCACCATAACCTTTTACGTTTTGACCTAAATCTTTTATGCCTCCTATCATTTCATAAGCCTCGCGTAATCAACTGCATAGTAACCATTTTTAATAGTTACTGCCTCTGGCTCTACTTCAAGAACTTCTTGAGCTAAGAATCCAGCAGTAGGTTCTGCTTCGACTCCTATTTCTTTAGCTTTGTCATTCCAATCCCATTCGTACCAGCCTAGATTATTGTCATAGTCTCCTACTCTTCTAATGTTTTCTTTTAATTCCATGTCTGAATTTACAGCTGCGCCAATCCCAGCAGCAGCAGTTCCTACAGCTCCTGCAGCACCAGCTATCTGAGATAATGGTGAAGGTTGCATTGCCATTTGAGGTTGATATATTTGGGCGCCTGTGCCCCCAGAAATACCTCCAGCAGGCATTCCAGCTAAGAGTTGTTGTCCTCTTTGCAATCTAGCAAAAGGTTCATCAGCTAAGACATCAGCCGCTCTAAATCTTCTAGATAAGTCTGATTGTTGAACACTTCTGTCAATAGCTCCTTGACCGGCCATAGCTCCTATTCTGTTAATTGCTTGTGCTTGCCCAGCAGCTCCAAGTGTGGATATACCGCTACCAATATTTTGTAACTGTGCAATATTTTGACCAACTTGAGCTTGAGCATCTTGGAAACCTTGTCTTCTAATACCACTTACTGCTTCCAACAATCCTCTACCTAAAGCCGCCTGATTTTCTGCTTGAGCTATTCTGCCCCTAGAACCACCATAGGCTCCAGAAGTAACAGCAGCATCTCTAATACCAATATCTTTTTGTTGATAGGCTTTGGTAATATCATCTATTGATTGTTGTACCACATCATCTTCAAAAGGATTGAATCTAGCTCTGGCAGCTGCAACTGGGTCCCTTGCAAGATCTCCTGCTTGTCTATAGTAATTTATACCTTCTGGAGTAAAACTTGCAAATTGTCCTAGTTGTCCCGCTTGTTCTGCTGCTTGTCTTTCTAATTCAGTTAGCTGTGCAGTGCCTTCAATAGGAATGGGTCTTTCTTGAGATATTAAACCTTCGTATTCTCCAGGAGAGCCAAAGTAAGCGCCCAATAATCTTCTGCTGTAATCTTCTATGTAAGGAGATACAAAAGAATAACCAGTGGTGGGCAGCTCAACTGCTTCAGCTTTTGGCCCCATAATTGGTTTACTTTTACATGTGCATCCCATAATACTACCTATTTAAATTGTTGTAATAAGTCCCACCAATTTGGTGAAATCCTTTGTTTAATAATAATTTTTCTGCTTTATCAATGCTACCAATATTATATATACCCATTATGATTGGTATATTTTTTTCTTCAGCAAGTTTCATCCCAGCTTCTAATAACATATTAGATGGTTTTAAATCATCCTTTACATTTCTATATTCTGGTCTAACAAAAAACCAACTGTCTCCTAAAAAAACATCGTCTGACCACCAATGAGAACATTCTTCTAATCCTAAACTACCAATTATTTCTTGATTACTTCTTACCACATAAACAACACCTTTTAATAAAACATTATTTATCTGCCAAGAAGTTTTGCCCCAATGCACTCTAGGAGATTCACCACCATCTAAAGAGTGATCTGCATGAAAATGATTAACCAAAAAGTCTGCTATCTCTTTACCATCTTTTTCGTTAAATGAAAGTTTATCTAAAGTAAATTTACTCATGTTAAGACATAACTCCTACTAAAGATCCCAAACCGCTTTTAACTAATTTATCAGCAGCCTCTCCATCTGGACCTAGAGTATCTTGTAAATACTCAAGAACCATTGCGCCTATATCTGTTTGTTCTTCTAAATCTGCTGGGTTTGCTCCCATTTGTAAACCTAACCCTCTTACAGTTTTAGCGTTAACAACAAATTCACCATCGCTTAACATAGCTGGTATTTCGTCACTAGTTTCAGAGCCTGGACCAGAAACTAATTCATCTGTTTCTGGAAAAAACTTACCATCAATTAACATTCCATCTGCTGCATATTCTACGCCAGATACTCTTCTTGGCGGGTTAAAACTTCCGTCACCTCTCATTCCCAAATTAAAATTAACTCTTTCAATAGGAGGTGCTACAGCAGCACTAAAAGGCCTGCCTGGTCTAGAAGCTGCATATTCTTTAGTTACTTCAGAAAAATAAGGTCTATAGACAGCTTTGTAGGGAGCGTCAGTAGGTATGTATTGAGTTGTTCCCGGCATAAACTGTTGTGCCATTTGCATTCTAGCAATTTGTTTTTGAATTGCTTTATCCTTACTCTTTAATGGTGAAGCATCAATTAATTGTTCTAATTTTTTTAAATTTTCGTCAGCATACATTGTTCCGCCATTTGCCATCTCCATTATTCCACCGTCTGCCATACCGCCAACTCTAAAAACATTTGGCATAGTAGGCACTATCGCTTCACCTATACCTCCTCTACTTACCATTACAGCTTCTGGCATTTCTATATCTGCTAAAGCTCCCAAGCCTTCTAAAGCAGCCAATGCTTTTTGTCCTTTGGTGAGTGATTTTTTAAAAGGGTCATTTGTTAAATTACCTTCTTTATCATATTCAAAATTATATTCAGTAATGTCGCTAGCTAATTTGTCATATTGTTCCGAAAGATTTTTGTCATAAGATTGTGCTGCTAACTCTGCAAATTTTTCTTTTTCATCATCACTTAATTTAAAATCTGGAGTTACCATTACTTCATCTTTTGGATCAAGTTTTCTTTCTTTATCTTTATCATCTCCAAAACCAAACATATTTTTAATACTCTTAAATGTAGGAAATATTGGACCTCCAGGAGCAAGTTTTAAAATGCCGCCTTCATTTAATTTTCTTTCAAATCTAATACCGGTTTCCATAGGATTTCTATAAAAAGAAAATTCAGGGTTAACATCAAAAATTATTTCTTTACCATCTTTTCTCAAAGGTATGTTACTTTCTTTTAATATTTGATTTATGCCTCCCTCTTCCAAAGCATCTCTAGCATCTCTACCTCTAAGCACATCTCCTAATATTTTAGATATTGCATTTTTACCAATAAAATCTCGAAGATCATTTTCTGATTTCATTTTAAATAAATCTATCGCTGAGTCTGGATCGACTGAACCGCCGTTAGCTAACATCGCTAGTCCTCCGCCGTAAAAACTTTCTGGGTCGTAACCCATTTTTTTTACTACATCTGGTCTTTCGTCAGCTAAAGCTTTTAAACCTTTTTGATTTTCTTTTATATCTTTCATCCTTTTGTATCAGTTCTTTTTAATTTATCGTATGATCTAAGTCCCGACATTCCTAGGAGTGCCATGAGAATCGCAGACAACTGCGAAAAATCAAATTCTGGCATTTCTATCTGTACGCCAGAAGTCTTTATTATAACCTCAATTATGGGTGCAAGTACAAAGTGATAACCCAAAGCAAAGCTACATATCCAACCAACTGAAGGTCGCCAGTTTCTTTGAAAGGGAGAGCCTTTTGCTTCTATTTTATTTACTTCTATCTGAGCTAAATTTGCTTGATGAAATAAAGTAGCTAACTCATGATCTAATTTAGCTTGTAAATCTTTATCTTTTACAAATTTGCCAACAATATCACTAACTGGCTTTATTAACGATTCAATCATTATATTACTCCTCTACTATTCTATAATGGTCACCATCGAAAGTCATGGCTCTGTTTCTATTATCTTTATTAGATACATAAGAAACATGAACCCAACCACTACTTGGATCTACTCCATCATAATATTCTAAAATTACTTGATCAAAATCTAATTCGTCTTTTATAAAATTAAATAATTCTTCGTTGTTTACTCCAGGTATTTCTAAATCTACCGCTTGGCCTAATACATGCTGACTAGTATCAGAAGAGCCAATATATCTGTTGAGAGTAATACTGCGATAACCGCTATTAGGGCTAAAAGGTATTTTGTAGTAGTTCCTAATCGGTTGAACGATGTTTTTACATAATTTTTCCAGACTTTTAAATGTTTCTTTATCATGAACACAATTATCTATATTTTTTCTCTTTGCTACAAAACTTTTTTCAAACTCTTTTAACTTAAAATTTTGACTTAATTTAGTTTCACTATTCCAATCGTTCATATTATATGCTCACGTTTATTGATATTGATCCTTCTTCACTAACAGAAACTTCACCTAAAGAAGCTGTGGCTTCAAAAGAACCAATTGGTTGTGATGATAAAACTTCAAACTCTTCTCCATTAAAAAACTCTAAAGTATTCTTACTAGTATCAAAAACAATGTCACCGGGATTAAATTTAGTATTTAATTTATCTTCTGTATTTATTTGTAGTGTTGCATTAGGGTCAAACTTTTGTAGGTTTAGTTCTAATACTCTAACCAATCTATTAAAAACATCTGGCGTTATTTCTCTACCAGCTATAGGTAATCTAGTTTCTAATAATTTTGCCACTATCTTTTTCCGTCTTCTCTAAAATTAAATCTGGTTGCTCCTAATCTAAACTCTAAACCATTTCTTGCTGATACGTCATTGTCATCATCAGACTCTACTCTATATATAGCTTGTCTGGCTCTTGCTCTAGTATCTATTTTTTTTGTTGTATTGGTAATTGATGAGCTAACCTTTTCTGTTGGTGAATCATTAGGGAAGTCTCTAGTTTTTAAAACTACATTTAAAGCTGCATTACCATTAGACCCAGTAAATTTTATATCAGGTATTATTTCTCTAACCGAATAAAATTTATCGCCATCTTCTATGTCAAAGTCTCCAGACTCTATAAATACATTGTCCATTGGCGAACCATCATTATCATTACCACTTTCGTGATTATATAAATAATAAGAGTTGCCAGATTTACCAGTAGCTAAAGGAAAAGAAAATATTCCTTTATCTATCCAAGAGTATCTTTCTAATTCACCAATGCTCCAAACTTTTTCTATGTAATTGTAAACTACATATTTATCTGGTTCGGTAGATGAAGCAGAACAATAAAACCAACCGACTTCATTAAATTCTCTGTTAGTAAAAGCAAAGTTTTTATAGACTTCGCTTAAATTTAAATCATCAAAAACATGGCTTAAAACAGAACATGGTAGTTTTGATACAGAACCATTGTAAAAATAGAATCCATCAGATGACATCCAGTAAATACCATTGTCGCCATTGACTACAGCTTTGGGTCCAATTAAACCAACGTTGTCATTTATTAAATTTAAACCAAATGTAAAAGGCGCTCCAATAAATTGCATTGAGTGCATAGATACATCTGTCCAAATCAATATTTCTTGTCTAGCTTTTAAACCACCAACAATCAGAGAACCAGATGATATTCTTATAGAACCTGCTGTATTAGTAGCTTTTGCTTCAAACTCTAATAAATTTTCTTGATCAGAAAAAGATATTAATAAAGGATCTATTGTTCCTGTCCTAGCTGTACCGTTAGCGTTTAAAGAATCAGAACCTAAAACAATTAAATGTCTATCAACGTCTGAAGTTAAAACTTGCAAACAACGAGTAGGAACTAAATTAGCTCCAGCGATTGTTTGTAATTCTACTGCTCTAGTTGTTAAACCATTTGAGTTGTCCCATCTAAATATAGAACCTGCTCTAGGATTAATAATTAAATCTTCTCCAAAATTATCGTGAGTCCATAATCTTAAAGTATTGTTTGCTGATAACGGAGTTACTGAACCAAAACTTCCAGAACTCCAACCGCCAGCACCCCAACCAGTAGAAGATACATAAGTATCTAAACCTACATTAAGTTGATATGCGGCTACCGTGCTACCGCCACCATTACCAGAATCGGAAGAGTTTGCTAAAACTGTATTGCCGCTAGTGTCTTTTGCTTCTATGGTATAACTGTTGGCATCAACAATAGATGCGATTTGATATTCTTGGTTTAAAACAGCTGCAGTTATATTACCCCCTAAACTAGCCGCTCCACTAAAAGTAACATAATCATTTATTGAGGCCCCATGTCCGTTTTCAGTAACTGTGATGGTAGCATCACTGTTGCCAACTTTAGCAAATGTTGCATCACCTGCAGATGTAGTTTCTCTTATTGGAGTAATATCGTTAAAGTCAGAACCTTGTTGAATATAATATTTATAAGTAGTACCCACCCCTAATAAATCCGTACCATCTAAATTAACCCAGTCGTGCATTGCTCTGGGAGTTCCTTCTAATATGCCTGTACTATTTTTTGTCCAACCTCCTACTTTTTCTGGTAGGCCCCTTCTAAATCTAATAAGATTACCATCAAACCAACCGTTCTCCGCAGTAAGGCTAGTTCCTTCTTTATCTATACCTGGTTTAAATAAAATCTTAGTGTAAGGCATAACAAATACCTACCTTGTTAAAAAAGAGTTTGTTGTATAAAGAAAGCTGTAACGCTTAAAAATACAGTAATTGTAAAAATTAAACTGTTTCTTATGCTTTTATTTATTGAAATAATGCCTTGTTCGATAGCATCCAGACGTCTGTAGTTTTCTTTCCATCTTTGTTCACATGCGGCTTCATGCGAGCTAAGTCTTTTATCTAGTTCTGTTACTGTAGTTCTTGCCATGTTTTTTTATATTTCGTTACATTTTATATCAATCTTTACGTTTGTCATCTCTTTCAGATTTAGATAACTTATCAGGCTCTATGAGCTCTGGCGCATTTAATAAAGTTTTTAACAAAACATCTTGCCTTATTATCTCATTATCTACAGATCTAACTCTATCTATTAATTGAACTAATATACCCATTTGTGAGTCTAATTTAGAATCTAGTCTTTTTTCCATAGCCGCCATGCTTTCATTTATCTTGTCATCAACTACATCTATTTTTTGTTCCATGCCGTTAATAATTTTATTTAAAAGTTTCCAAAGAAAAAATCCTAAACCTAAAGTTGCTGCTATTGGGAATCCTACTTCATTAATTATTTTTACTAGATCATCCACTGCAATCTAATATTAAAAATAATTTTTTAAATTTTCCCAATACTCTTTAATTTTTTCATTAATTGATTTATTTAAATATGGCATTGTAGCTTTTAAAACTACTTTAGCGATTAATAAACCAACTATGATCCATATAAATGTATCCATGATTACCTCATTTTGTAAAGATTACCGTACTACTGGGATAAGTCTGCCCATAGATAGGGTAAATATTGCTAGTTGTTCCTCCTCCTTGCGTAAAACTCCAAGACCATGTGGTTAATGCACTACCTCCACTACCAGAAAAACTATAACTTGCAGCAGTCCTGTTTAAAGATGTGCCATTAACATTTATCGTAGCGAAGGCATCATTATTAGTATTTGAAACAACGCCAGCTACTTGTAAATAAAATATTCCAGCACCTCCGTTATTATGATGTCTATTCCAAAGATGTTGAACAGCATTGCCACTAAAAAAACTAGATTTACTTGTAGCAGATGTAAAACTTCCATAATTTACGCCATTAAACTCATCAACTCCACTACCTCTTATTTGGTTACCTCCAGGACCCAATTGAATAGTCCAAAATCCAGGAGTAAAATTAATTTGAAATTCTGCAGCTGCGCCATACCATTCATTAAAAAACATTGAAACACCTGAACTTTTACCTATCAATCCTCTAATATCAGAGTCATTTAAAGTGCAAGCAGTACCACTACTACCGCCTGCTTCGGTGTGCATTTGATTTAAAGTTATATTACCACTGGTTGGTATATCACTCATTTTTTAAGTTCTTCTATTTGTTTGCTTAAATCTTTTACTGCCTCTATAAGTAATCCAACTGTATTAGCGTACTTCATAGTTTTTACTGTCCCCAACTCTTTGTCCTCATGTTCATCTACTAGCTCTGGCACCACTTTTTCTACTTCGTTAGCTACTACTCCTATTTCTTTTGAATTGTTTGATTTACGAGTAAAGTGCACTCCTCTTAATTGATTTACTTTTTCTAAAGCATTTTCTATTTGATAAATGTCTTCTTTCAGCGCCATATCAGAATATGCACCTACGTTACCTGTAGCTGTAAAATTACCACTGGTATCACAAGTCAACATAGTGCTATTTGAATTATTATCAACTCGCCAAGTAGTATCAAATTTGGTTATGGTGTTGCCGTTTGTAGCAAAATAAAATCTATTTCTACCATCAGCAGAACTAAGCCAAGCATCGTTAGGTAAGGCTGAATTTAATTTAGCATTAATTTGTGTTTGCACATTGGAAGTTACTCCATCAAGGTAGCCAACCTCTGTATCAGTTACTGCACTTGCAGAAACATCTCCATTACTATCAGATACTAAGGCTCTGCTAGCAGTCAAGTTTTCCATTTTACTAAATTCTATTAAAGCTGTTGATTTTATATCTGCATTTACAATATTAGTAATAGTATTGTTATCAGAGTCTATCGATTTATTAGTAAAGGTTGTTGATGAACTCGCAGTAACATCACTAAAACCACCACCATTCAATGTTGAATTAGATCCTAGATCTATCTTATCTAAACCATCAGTAACAGCAGCTCCAGAACCGGCCCCATCTGTAAATACTAATTTAGTTTTACCATTTGGTATGGTTACATTAGCGCCACTACCTTGAGAAATAATTATGTTTTGTGCTCCGCCAGTTGCATTTTCAATAAACCATAATTTAGAAATTGTATTTGGAGCTAGAGTTATAGTACAAGCTGAGTCTAGCGTACCAGTGTATTTTAAATACATAGCTCTGCCAGGAGCAGTAGCTCCATTAGATACTGTTGTAGTGTGTAAGTCAGCGTTTGTGGTTATTGCTTCAGTTCCATAACCTAAAGCTTCTCCAATTAATTCTAAATTTTCGTTTGTACGATTTCCCCAGGTACCTGATTCATCACCAGTTCCCATTTCTCTAAGTCTGAGATTATTATCAAACGTACTTGCCATGTTTTTACCTCGTTAAATTATAATTAAATTATCATTATTAAGCCACATCTTCCCACGAAGCTGTTTCAGAATCACTTACTTCTGACCAACCTGGAGTTTGAGTATCTGTTATTTCATTAAATCCTGAAGCTTGAGATTCTTCTAGCATAGACCATACTAGTACTGAGGACAATTCACTTGTTGCCTCAAACCCAATTAGAGTTACATTTGCTTTAGCTATTTCCGTTATAGTTCCTAAACCGCTAGTTAAGCCAAATCCTGATATGACAATAGTATTACTTGATCTTTGCGTTATTGTGCCTAGAGCAGAAGTAGCTAATTGACTAGCTGGAGTAACATTTGCCACTCCAGTTACAGTTACCCCTACTGAGCCAACGCTTGTATTTAAACTAGGTAAAGTTGCTACAGCTTGCGCATTTACTCCTACACCGCTCAATCCAGAAGTAGCTCCTTGGCTTGAAAAATCTATTGTTAAGTTAGATTCCCCTGTGATTGTCATTGAACCTAATCCAGATGTCATAGAAAAACCAGTAACACCTATATCTCCGCCAGCAGTAATACCTACTCCGCCTATGGCAGAAGTTGCTCCTTGGCCTGTAGGATTTATGTTAGCTGCACAAACAAAAGTAGTTGTGCCCACTGATCCAGTGGCAGACTGCCCTGTTAAAGATACATTTACATTACCTGCAAGGCCAGCTAGGGAAGCGAAAGGTGATTCTGCAAATGCACTTATTCCAAACATTTAATTACCAGATAAAAATTGATAGACAGGGCCATAAGCAATGTCTGTTCCAAAAAAAGTATTTAAAAGAAAAATTGCTCCGTTAATAAATACAATTTTAGTTCCTACTACAATAAATACTATCCAACCAATAGTTAATAATAAACCGTGTTTTTGATAAAACTCTTTTACTTTTCTAATTATTGGAAAGTTCCATCGCCCTTCTGTAAAAGCTGTATTTAATACAGGCATTAAATAAAATAATTTTTCTTTTATTTTCATTTACATAACTCCAAGGTGCATTGCAAACGGTAATAGCTCATAATAAATAAGTGCTGCCGTTGCAGTAACAATGACTCCTGATAAAAAGCCACCTATAAGTGTTATTAATCTAATTTTTATTTCCATGGTTACTCCTCATTTTGTTTAATCCATTTTAAATATCTAATAGGTTCTTCAAAACCAAATTCTTTTCTAATTTGATCTACGTCTTTTTCAAGAAAGTATAGCAAAGAGTGTTCTATTAGATTATGTTTGTTTACTTTTTCAGCTATCTTGCAGGCTTCTCTATATATTAAAAAAGGTTTGAATGACTTTGATCGCCAAGCAATTCTGCAAGTAACTAAAAAACCTACATACCACATCCCTATATTGCCTACTTGTTTCCAAGTAGTGCCTTGTATTAAAGCTTCGCCAAAAGGCGAATTATCATATTTAAATAATATGTGGTGTAAATCGTGCGTTAGCATCATGTGTCTGCCAACATTTTTTCTTAAAGTATTTATTCTATCATCAGAAAGCATATCAGCTTCTGCAGTTTCTTTTTCAAATCTATTTTTATAAAGATCGTTAAAGGTCCACTTGTTAAAAAATTTAGCAAGATGTCCACCCGCAGTGTTAGGAGGTAAACTTCTTAAATATTTCATACTAGATATTTTAGGTATTATATTTTTTTTACAATACTTAGGATCATTCCAATCTAATCCTAAAGCAATATTTATTCTTGCAGGAGAGCTTGTAAAGTTTTTGCGCATTTTTTTTCTAGTAATAAACATCAGCTGTGCATACATAGCTTGTAGTTCTGAAAGTCTTGCTCTGGCCTCTGGATGTGATTCTCTTTGTTCGTAAGAATCTTTTAATAAAATTGATTTAGACAATTTTAAAAAAGTAAATAAATTAAACATTTTATTTAGTGATAGATACTATTCTGGCTACTTCTGAAGATTCGTTTGTTATGTCAATTGATGGGCTTGTTAATTTTTTTACATCATATTGATTTACATAAATGGATTGCTGATTTAAAGAACAGGCTTGAGAAAAAAACACATGATTAACATTATTTTCTTTTAAAAGAGTTTTTGTTTTTCCAGGTTCTATATCTAAAAGTTTTAAATTATAGCCAGGCTTTTCAGTCATAAAACAAAGAAACCTTGTGTCATCTTCCATGGCTGTCTGACTAGCAAATCTTCCATTTAAGTGCCACATAGCTGATCTAGGATATGCTTCATCAAAGTCTGCTCCAAATTTATAGTTAGTTAAAAACTCTCTATTAGCTATGGCATCTTCAGTTGTGCTTTCTGTATATTCTCCTTTTTTAATTTTATCGTCTTTGGTAATTTCTTTGAGTCTTTCAATGTCTTTTGCCTCTATACCGTCTTCTTCCGACCATCTTTGGCATGATTGGATTCTGCCTTGTATAAGAATAAAATGATTTGGTCGATATACAATATGAGAGCTTTCCTCGTCAAGAATGTGTTCTTTTATTTCAGCAGTAGTTTCACTAAAATAAAGCAAACCTTCTTCAAAAGTATCTCGACTTTGTATATCTCCTTTGTTTCCTACAGTAACAGTGACTTGAAATTCATCATCAATAATTCTATGGGTTTCTTCTATCCAATTAAAATCGAATCTTACAGTCATTAGATCTCCTCCGTTGTAACTTTTCTAGCGTTAGTGTCAACACTAAATATATCATATATATTTTCTTGTGAAATGTGTTTAAAAAATTCTTGTTTTATTTGTAAGTCTGTATGTCCATCGAACATAGATTTAGGTTTGCGAATAGCAATGCCTCTATAATCGCAACGATACCACGTAGTTCCATCATCGGCAGGTTCTTCGTAATAAATAATATCTTCTGCTTTTTCTACCATTAGAATTGTACCGTAATAGTCCAAGTACCTGACATACTTAACACTGTGCTTTGATTAGTGAACCACCTATACGACGTAACAGCACCTATACTTGGATAGGTATAATGATACAAATAAGCTTTTCCTGTATTAATACTGTTGTTTACTTGAGTATCTGAACCATACCACCTTGTTGCGGGTGCTCCGTTTTTAGCAGGTGTATCAAAATAACGAAAAGGCACATTAGCCCAGGTATTTCCGTATTGGCCATTAGTTCCATGATGTCCTGATACAAAAAGATATGCATCATAATTTCCAAAACCTGATGAAGCACTTGTAGTGCTGGCGTGATATAAAACAAATCCATACTTCACTAGATTAGTTGATGTAGAAGAACCATTAGTTCCTCTAAAATGGTTAAACTGTATAGTGCCAGAAGAAGGTATTTGTCCTGCATTTCCTACTTGGTCTATGCCAGTTACTTTAGTAGTAGTTGCAGAACTAGATCCAAAACCACTTAAAGGTATGGCGGTTATGTTGCTATTTTTAAAACCGTACTGCCTATAGTATGCGGTATATGCGGGAGTTCCTGGAATACCTTTGCTTCCTGGTGTTGCTGGGAAATATTGACTTCCAGTTCCAGTAGTTACAGTTGGTGATGTACTAGAAACTAAACTATTATTGGCTAAACTTCCTGAATAGTATTCATTCATGCTAATAGGACTACTACCACCCCATTCGCTTTGTATTGTACTTAACGATACTGAACCACTTGCAGGTATCGCCATTATTTATTCCTAGAATGTTTTCCACACCCTTTATTATTTCCAGAATCGTATTGAGTTAATTCTTTAAAATAATTTTTTCTAATAACATTAACTTTGTACCAAAAAATATTCATACCTCTAGGATTAGAAAGCTCTCCTATCATCAGAACTATACAAGCTAATAAAGGTACAAATATAAATTCCATTTATTTATCCTCTAATTCTTTTACTCTAGCTTCTAATTCTTTTATAGCTTCTACTAACAATCCAACTGTATTGCCATAACGAATAGCTAAGTGTTTATCTTCATCATTGTCTATATCACAAGATTCATAAACCGCCTCTGGTAAAACTTTTTCTAAATCTTGTGCTATCAATCCCGTACTAACTTTGCCGTCTTTTTTATAATTAAAGGTAATTCCTTTTAATTGTTTTACTTTATCAAGAGCATCAGGAATGACTTCAATATTTTCTTTTAACTTTATATCTGATGTATTTCCAAAAGCTGTAATATTGCCATTACAAATTATTGCACCAGCATCAGAAAAATCTACTCTAACTCCTGTGATTGCTGAACCACCATCATTTCCTGATATAAAAAAGTCTTTGTCCGCACCTACTACTGTCATAACAAGACCTGCACTATCTAATCCAATTTGACTATTTTCTGTACCGCCATCTCTTAAAGATATAGTCGTACCATCAGCATCAAGAATAAGAGTTCCGCTAGCCTCTATCTTCCCATCTGTACCATCACTAAATATAGCTAAGTCTGTACCTGCACCAAATAGAGCTTTACCATTGTCTCCAAATATTACATTCTTATTAAAAGTTGCATTTCCTTGCTCTGACATATCAAGAGTAAGAGCAGTTATTCCAGAGCCGCCATCATTACCTTGAAAAATTACATCCCCATCTGATACCTCTGATTTAATGGTTACATTATTACTTGCAAATCCACCAATAGTTCCAACCAAAGTTCCAGCATCTTTGAATAATATATCTCCACCATCTGCATCAAAAATAATATCCCCCGGAACATCAACAGTCATATCTCCAGAAGTGGGTATAGCTATAGCTTTACTAGCAGGTAACGTACAAAATACATCTTTAGTTCCTGCAGAAAAATCTACAGCAGAGTCAGAGTTAGAACTACTAATGATCGTAGTTCTTGCTAATGTATCAGGAGTAGCGTCAGTAATTGTTCCTAAACCAACTTCAAATTCATTTGCCGATTGATGAGCAATACAATAGTAACAAGTATTAGAGTTTCCAACACCTGCTACAAAAGTTTCAAAACCAGTTTCAGCACCTGCTAAATTTATGGTGCCTGTGCCAGTAGAAGTGGTAGTTTCTTTTACCCTATCGTTAAGGACAAAAGCCATGCTCTCCTCCTACGCTATTCTTATAATAGCTGTGGCCGCTGCCTTTGCTGGAAATACAATAGTAAAGTCTCCAGCAGTAGAAGTTTTATCTCCACCAAAATCTATAGTAGCTACTGATTTATTAGAATCAGAACTGTTATAGATCATACAACCTCTAGCAGTAACAGTAGCTGTGCTGAAAGTAAGATCATTAAAATCAGTTACAGCTGTAGTACCAGTAGCTGAAGGAGTTACATTAACTAAAGTACCTCCGCCAGAAGTGTAGTTAGTACCACTTGCTTCTTGTGAAGTTGTAAAGGCAGTTGTAGTTGCTCCCATAGTAGCAGAGCTTGTGTATAACGCTAGTTTAAAAGTATCGCCAGAACTGTTAGTAAAGTTGTGAGTTCCAGTTAATAGTTCTGTTTTAAAACTAGTAGTTAGTGTCGATGTTATTGCCATGTTTTTTCCTCATAAAATAGCTAAAGTTTTAAAACAATTTTAGCTAGTTCTTCTTCACCACCTTTATTCAACTCTTGAATAAGAGTGGCTTTGTAAGATTTTATAGCATTTTCTATATAAATTAAACAAACTTGTTTTATTTGTTCTCTATATGCTTTTGCTTGTTCTAAGACATGAGGTTCATTGTCTTCAGAGTAACCAACTATTTTTTCAGCTAATCTTTCTGCCCAAAATTCTGGAGGATGTCCACCAAAATTTGATGTCTTTGTTTCTACTATGCCTAATTGAGGCATTCCATCTGGAGTTATTTTTATTACCATTTTTTTGGCTCGTTATGACTTTCTTCTATTATTTCTTTTAATTGTATCTCTGCTTTACCATCTTCTCTACCAACAAAGGTTGGTTGAGGTATATATTGTTTTTCTTTTTTAACACTTTTTTTTCTAACTTTTAATCTTTGTTTGTCAGAATCATAATCAACAATCAAAGGATCTTCTAATCTGTGATAACCGTAAAGTTTTTCTTCTGACTCTACCGCTGTATCTAATAAATAACTAGATGCGGCCACACCTACCTCTATGCCAGCATTCATGCAATTTGCTAACCAATATTCACAACAAGCTCTACCAGCTTCAGCAAAATATAAATTACCTTTGTAACCAAAATCTATACCAAACAAATGCAAAGAACCAACTCTATGCCAATAAGCAAAAGCTATTGCGTAAGCAACTGTATTATTTAAATAGTAAGAATTGTTTTCTTCTACGATTTGCTCAATTGGATATTCAACTAGTCCTGGACAACGATCATCTAATTCACATGTATATATAGGACCTTCATGATTTAACAAAACTTCTTTCATACCATTGGTTTGTAGTCCAGCGTCATCGCTATCTAAAAATCTAGAAGCTGGGTCCAACATAAAAACTCTATCATGCTTAATTACATTAGCTACTGCATTGATTACCCATACTTCATCAAACTGTTCACCATTAGATCTAGCTAATGCAAAATCAAACCAGCTTTTTCCCAAGCCAACTATAGCTATTTTTTTACCTTGAAGTTCTTGAATCTTCTCCATTTTTTTTATTTAAGTTACATTTGTTCTAAGAGAATCAGCTCTATATTCATCTCTTCTGCTTCTACCTTCTGCTCTGTTTTTAAGCCTTGATAATTCTTCCATAAATCTTTTTTCATACTGACCTATTAATTCTGGCTCTCCTTTTAAAAATGTGTAGGCTTCAACCAAAGAAGCATAAAGCAAAGCATTTCTTGCATTTGTTGATAACCAAGTTCCGCTTGTAGCTGAAGTTAAACTTTGTGGTTTATGAAGATAATTTAATTCTACGTTATAAGCTGAATCTGGTACTGGGCTTACTGTCAAAGTAGAACCATTATCAGAGCCAGTAGATAGTTCTTTATCATATTCTGCATAATACAAAGGCAGTCCTCTTAAATTAGTATCAGTTGGATCTTCTGAATACTCTTGCATAAAGCTAGGATGTTTTTTTAACAAATAGTGATAATCGCCACTTGAGTCTATTACTGCTAAAGAAAAACTAGCTATGTAATCAGAAGGTGCAGTTAAAAATCTATTGCCAGCAGTTAGATTACCGCTAACGCTTTTTCTAAAAAAATCAAATTGTACCAATTCAAAAATTCTTTCTTCGGCATTTTTAACAAAGTCTCCAATGGTATTAACGAAAGTAGTTTCTGTGCTATCACAAAAGTTTTTAATTAAATTAGTAAGCTCTGTGTAAGTCATATTTAAATTATATCAAATTAGCCGGGAGTATTTATTTGTCCTCCCATACCAGAGTGATTAGTACAATAATAATAGAGTGTTGATGCTCCAACTGCAACGGTTATTTGAGTATATGCTCCAGCATTACCAGGAGTTCCATTAGTAGTTACGCCTGTGGTGTATTCAGCTCCACCAATAGCATGAGTACCATTTGCCGTTGTTGAAAATCTTAAAGGATGTCCAGAATTACTTGAGTCAGATTGGTCAAATCTAAAAGTTTGTCCTTCATTTAAAGTTAAAGTAGGACTGACTACGCCATCTACGTAGAATTTATTACCAGTTCCATAAAAGTTTGTTCCAGAAGCAACTGTAATAGTAAAGTTTGTAAAAGTACTAGTGACCGTAGGAGTGCCTAAAACACTAGTAGCAGCGTAACCTAGAATTGAAACATCTTGAGTTATATTACCTGTAATGGTTGGTGCTCCTAAAGAACTAGAAGCTGATACCCCAGACACATCAACAGATGTTGTATCATCATTTTCAATAACAGTAATTGATCCTAAATTACTAGATAATTTTGCTAATTCAAATTTACTAGGAATAGTATTAGGTAGCATAGAAAAATTTGTTGTTATGCTTGGAGCAGTAATTACAACAAATCCAGTGCCACCATCTTCTGCTTGATCAGGTCTAGGATTAAATAAAGCTTCTGGATCTACTGTATGTTTTCTTGGTTCTAGTTGTGGATGTTTTTCGTTCCATTGATCAGGACCTACTAATAATCCATCCCAAGTTCTTTTCATATCTTTTAGTTTGTATCTAAACCCAGATATGTCGCATATTCCGTATGCTTGTTTACCTTTTGCGTAAGCCATTATTATCCTTGTGAGTATGGCGTGATTCTAAAAGAAGCTCTATCTTCGTCTTCATCAGCAGCTCTTCTAAATTCTTCTTCGTAAATTGATTTTAGTTGCGGTGTTAATTGTGGATTTTTTTTCATAGATAAGTAATAAGCCAAGCCAGCAACAAAGCAAGGATAAAATCTAAATGGTAAATCCATAGTGTTAGTTGCTTTGTCTGCATCATCCATTCTTACCATTTTATTAAATACCAAAATATCTGTAGAGTTTTCTGGAGCGGGCCATATTTTTAAAACAGCAGAATTTTGTTTATCTACAAAATATTGACTAGGTCTAGCTTTGGTGCTTTTAGTTGGAATATTTATGTATTCACTTCTGCTTACTCTAGACATTTGTGTATCAGTAGTAGTGCCTCCTTCAGTTCTTCTTAACACCACATCTAAAATATCTATTACATTAGAATTTAATGTGTATTCTCTAGTACCCTCAGTGACTGTTTGAGTTCCTTCAGATATGGTCCACTGATTTAATCCTCTGTTAGCCCACTCAGCTAACATCAAATTAATAGACCTTCTTGCAGTTTTTAAATCGTATCCAGTTCTTAACTCTAACCCACATCTTTCATAAGCTTCTTCAATAAACTCTGCGACATTTGGTTCAAAGTTTGTACTGTTTGATGTTGCCATGTTTAATCCTCATCACTATATAAATTATTAAAAGTTATTCTAGGATCTAAATAACTTTCATGGCCTTCAGCAGAATGCAGATGTTGTGAAGGAGTAAAATCAGGTGCTCCTTCGCCAGTTCTCCACAAGGCTGGGCTAGTTGCTCTAACTCTATTGTTAGGAAGTGCAACTATATTACCAGTCCACTTTCCAGCGTCTGTTAAATATATCACATGTGATTGCTTATGTTGAGCAGGATCATCTGCTATCTCATGGTCTGTATAATCTACAGTAAATAAATATTTACCTTGATAAAACTCATTATTAATTTTACAAAGCCATGGAGAAGAACTTACTCTATCCATAGTTATAATTGAATGATGTCTGGATTCACAATCCCATGGTTGACACAAATGATCTTCCATAGGTTCTGGCCATTCATCTAAAGGTACATCAGCAACTAATGCCTGGATAGGCATTCTTGCCCACATAGCACCACCGTGAATATTACCTTCTTCCCAATCTTCATCGTCTATCTCACATCCGGTAAAGACGACTTGAAAGCTCAATGATCTATCAGGGATAGTATTTACAGCTATTGCTAGCGCATGTAAATACTCTCCGTGATAGCGTAAATGATTACATGTGAACTCTCTTCTGACCCAACATTTAAAGTATGGGACATTGCTCATCAAATATGGCATTTATACCTCAATCTTCTTTTTATTTATTTTTTAGCAGCGCCGCCTCTTCTGTAACCTTTAGTTGCTTTACCGCCTTTGCTATAACCTTTGGTAGCTTTACCTCCAGCTCTGTAGCCTTTGGTTTTTTTCATCATACCACCGCCACGATAGCCTTTAGTTTTTTTAGCCATGCCACCCATGCCATAGCCTTTAGTTCTTTTATAAACCATTTAATACTCCTTTTTAACCTGTAAAAAATATAGTTACTCTATCTATGTTAGATAAAGTTGCATGTATGCCACTTGAAAACAATACGCCATTGTCTGGAATATTTAGTGTTTCTGTAGTGTCAGCATTTACAGGCAACACCAATAGTGTTGCCCCTGAACTAGTATTTTTAAAAGTAACTGTGCCATCTGAAGATCCACCTGAAACTACAAAACCACGAAGTCTTGAACGATTAGTGGTCATGTCGCCAGTTGAAGTTACAGAAGCTGTTACAACATCAGAACTTGCCATAGTTAGCTCCTATTATGCAGTTGGTGAGTCAGACGCGATTCCAAAGAATTTTAATGCGATTACTCCACCAGCTCCTGCTGTTCCAGAAATAACTACTTCTACTTCATCAGCTGTTTCAGTAGCAGCAGTTGTAGTACCACCAGACATACCTAAAACTCCGTTGCAAGGGAAGAATCCTTTGAAACCAGTTGAGTTAATAGCTACTGAGATTCCATCTACGAAACCATCAGTATCTGCATCAGTACCAATATCTACTAAGTTTACTGCGTTAGCTGCAGCACTAGTTACAGTGATTGCTACACCCATTGGAATAAAGTTTGATGGTATTCCAATAGAACTTTCTTTGTGGTCAGTTCCAGAAGCAGCAATAGTAATAGAAGTGCTGTAAGTTGAAAGGGTCATTTCATTAGTTAATCCGCCAGTTGTACTATCTTTGATAATAGTTTTAAAACCATTCTCAGATCTAACTGGACCGTTAAAAGTAGTGTTTGCCATTTTTTACCTCCGTAGTGTTACTGTCTTGGCGAGTCTGCTAGGTCAGTCAGTAACGGATAATTAATCCTAGTTGCCATAGGATAACAATTTTTATGCCAAAAAAAAAGGCATCCGTCGATGCCTTTCTTTTATCCCTTGAGTCAAAAAGTGGGATTAACTTCTTTGAATTAGTCCTAAGATTAAGCTCCTTTAGATCCGTAAACTGCTCTTGGGTTAGAGAAACCAAATGAATATCTTTCTCTAGCCTTGAAACGCATATTACCAGTATCAAAATCACCTTCCATTGCAGTTGACAAAGGAGTTCTTTCAAAATGTTTAAACCCATCAGGGCAATCAGTTTTGATGAAGAACGCGTCTGTATCTGTTAAGAAGTGATTTACAACATAGCCATTAGGTAACATTCCCATGTTTCTAATAGCATTAATATCGTTATCAGCAGTACCAACTCTACCAGGTGTTTGTAACAGTCTATCAGCAACGAACTGTAGATTTGTAGGAACGATTAATTTCATACCTTGAAGAGCCAAGATCATGTCTCGGTCATCTTTAAAGTTAGCAATATCGATCAACGCCGCTTCTAATGAAGTTTCGTTCAAATCAGCATCAGTGCTTGGTTCGTTTGCAAAAGTTCCGCCGCTCGCTAATGGGTGGTCAGTAGCACAAAGCTCCTTTCCATCACCGCCAGTAAAGCTTGAGTTAAAAGCGTTGTTTAATACAGAAGCAGCTTTAACTTGCTTAGTGTGAGCCATACTTCTAGCTAATGCTTTAGTATATCTGGCACCAAGTTTGTCGTACAAATTATCTTCGATAGCTTCTTCAGTCAAAGCAAATGCTAATGCAATTGTTTCGTGAGAGTATCTAGCAGTGTATGACTCCATTGCTGTATCAAAATTTACGCCTTGCCCTTCAGCTTTAGTTGGAGCATTTCCAAAACCTACTAGTAATACTTCTTCTTCAAACGCTCTGTCAGAAGTTTCAGTATCATAGATTTCAGCGTGCTCGTTTTCGTACCTGTTGTACTCTAAACCGAAAAGGGCGTTTAATCCTGGTTCTAATTCTTTCGCTAATTGTGCTCTAGAAATTGCCATTATTAAACCTCTACGCTAATCCAGCGCTTTTAGCACCCATAACGTGGTTTTGAATAACCACGATTACATTTGTGCCTGCGCTAGCTACGTCGGAATTTTCTGGATCTTGTGAAATGTCAATAGCCTTCAAAGGTAAAGTTGCTGTAGTAGCACCAGTTGAAGTGTCTAATTGCATGTTTGAAGTTCCAGTTTTTGTGTCGCCGACAGGAGATGAATCAACGATATCAAAGTTACCAAACAAATCAGTTACGGGGAAAGCCTCGTCTGATTGAATAGAAAATTGAACCATTGGGTCATCGATAACATTAGCAACAATATCACTAGCAGAAATACTGCCAGGATAACTGTTACTAAATACTGTTTCACCACTAGTAGGATCAGTGTATGAACAGCCATTGAAGACGCCAAGAATAGGTACAGTACCGGAAGCAGTATGCCTACCAATAGTTCCCGCAGTAAGTTGAGTTACCAAATCACCTTGGAAAATAGCAGTAGTAGCACCACTTGCAATTCTGTATTTTTGTTGGCCGCCAGTCCATGATTGTCCACCAACTTTTCTAACTGGGATTAATCCCATTTTAGTAGTTTCGTTTGCCATGTTTATTCGACTTTAAATTCCAAACAATTAATAAATCAGAGGAAACTATTTAGTCCCTCCACCAAATGTAACCTTGCTCTTCCTTTCCCTAGAGATAGGCATAGCAGGGTTTTCTTCACGCATAAGGTCATTGTCCACAGCCGTCATTTGATTTTGTGTAGCTTGTTCAAAGTACTCAGATCTTTGTTCGACGATATCTTCGTCTATTTTGCAGAGTATCAAGCCACCCACTCCAATGACGCCCGCATGACGACCATCATCGACGGTTGGATAATCGTAACCAGGAACTTCTTCTGGTTTTACTGGCTCCCAGCCTTCACGAAACCTTTTGGAAACATTTGTTCGGTCTTCTTGACCCAACGTTTCAGCCCTTATCCATCGGTAAACCATACCAGCTGGAGGATCGTTAGGAACCTCTAACATAGAAGGTGGCTTCCAAGGAGTCTTGGCCTTTTGTGTTGTCATCCTAGTTTCTTGAGCTCTAGGTGCCCTTTTTTCAGTTTTAGTTTCTTTACTCACGATTTTTGTAACCTCGCTTTTTGTATTGCGTAATCTTTAAATGAAACGCCTAAACGTTTCGCTAGTCTTTGCTCGCTTGGAGAAAGCTCCACTCGATTACTTGGTTTGCGTCCAGTCGATGTAGTGCGTGATGGTGAAGCAACGGTTTGGACGGGTTTTGTAGCTTCCACGTTGTTATCAAACTTATTAGGTAATTCCAACCTAAGTCTGTTATCTAATTCATTGTAATACTCATCTGAGTTTAAATCAAAACCTTCTGAAGCTAATTGTTCATGAATGGTCAAAGCTACAGTTGTAGCAACTCGGTCTTGATTGAACCAAGTGTTTTTAGCAGCCCATTCTTGAGCTTTTGGAGAAGGCTCCGCGTACTCTTGAACTTGTTGAGGTTGTTGTTGTTGTATTGGACTCTCAACTTCTTTACTTATTGCTTCATCATAATCTGATTCAAACTGGCTTCTTTGTTGAGACGCTTCAATATATTTCTTTTCGGCAATAGCAGTGCTCAATAATTCAGTAGCTCTTGCTATGGCTTCAGCATCGTTTGCCTCAACAGCCTGTTTGTGAGCTTGTTTAGCTAATTCAATAGTTGAATCAGTTTCGCTCTTACGACTATCAAACATAGTTTTTTCAAACGATTGCTTGGTCGCTTTTAATTTTTGATTCTCTTCTTCTAACTGTTTAGCATATTGCACAGCCATAAGTTCGCGTCTTTGAAAATCTTTTGCTTGAGCAACAGCTTTGTTAATTCTGTTTTGTGCATAAGCAGCTTTCTTCTCAACTTCGCTTTTATCTTTGTTTTCTTCTATTACCTTGTCACTGGTTTCAAAGTTTTCTTGAATAGTGTCTTCTTCAATAGATTTAAGTTCATCTTTGTTTTCTTCAAGATCGATGTACTTAGTTTCATCAGAAGCTTCTTGATCAGCTCTTTTACCAACTGGTAAAGCAGCTTTCTCTACTTGTTCTTCTGAAATATCTGGTAAAGAATATTCTTGTTCAGCCATAAATCACCTATAAAGTTTTAATATCATCTGGATCACTAATGGTGCCGATTACTTCGTCATCATTAATAATTCTTACCTCGTGATTGTCTTCTAAACGAAAGCGAGCTCCCGCATATCTGCCAATCAATACCCAATCTTTTTCTTTACACCAAGCCTCGCCTTCAAATTTATCTTCGTCTTTGTATGCAGTAGGACCTACTTTTAAAACATAGGCAACTACTGTAGCTAAAGATTCTCGATCTAAAGTAGATGTGGTTAAGTGTATGCCACCTTCGGTTATGCCTTTACCTTTGTAAGGTAAAACCAATATACGCCAGCCAGTGGGATCAGGCATTCTTTCAAGTAATGATTTATCTAACAATGTAGGATCTAAAACTCTGTCTTCAGTTTTGACATAAGCTTTATCTACATCTGACCTTGCTGCTTCTTCTCTTGCTTTTTTTCTTTCTTCTGCGATGTGGTTAGGAACTGATAGTTCGGTCATCGTTAATCCTCTTCTTGCAGCACTTCCCTTATTTCAGATTCCATGGTGCGAAGTGCTGTTAACTCACCAATATGAAATCTGTAATCTTCAACGGATTTTATATTACCTGCTCCTAATATTTCAAGTATATCTTCTTGTCTTTGTCTAATTTTTTTTAATAGCCATTCAGCTAAATTGAGATCTTCTGCCATTAATTTTTATGAGTATCTAGTTTTCTTCCTTCTGTTTGACATCACCTTACCACAACCTTTGTGGTATTTTCGTATTAGTTTTCCATCTTTAGCAAAAGTTTTTACATTGGTAGGTTTGCCTCCAGGATTACCAGCTGCACGTTTTCTTTTAACTGCGCTCCTTCTTTGCGCGGCTGTCATGCTTTTGGCTTTTGCTCGTGGTACACATTTAGGATATTTTCTTTTAGATTTACCTTTAGCAGATTTACGACCACAAGGCTGAAACTTACCATTCTTCTTTGGTGCACCAATATCAACCCAATCGCCTTTGGGTCCTTTACCAAACCATTCTGTTAATCCGCCACTAGGCTTTGCCATGTTTTTTCCTTATTGCTTTTTTTCCTTGTGCAAATATTTTAACTTGTTGAGTTTTTCCTGCAACTTTTGATCGTTGTTCACCCACAGTTAATATTTGTATCTTTCTAGCAAAAGGTTTTTTTATTTTTTTTACTTTAGCCACAGTAGCTCTAGCATCTGCAGGTGTAGCATATTTAATACTAACGGTATCTTTGGGATTCTCGTCAGTATATAAACGTCTGCCTGAACCTTTTGGTTTTTTGCCAGTGCCTTTTTTAGGGTCTCTTTTTTTTCTAACTACCATAATTATCTCCAAGCTGGTCCTTCCATCCAAGTCACTAAACTTTTTCTAATTCCTTTAGTAACAGGATTTACCTTGTGCGGTAAAAAAGAAGGAAAGATTAAAACTCTACCTTTTTCTCTTAAAATATTTTTATCAGGAGGATTTGCTAAAATGTCATTATCAAATTCAAAATCACCTCCTTCATACTCATCTGAATCAGATAGCTGTATAGTCATGCTAAGTTTTCTATCATACATTTCTCCTCTGCCTACATAACTATCTATGTGTCTATGATAGAAACCTTTGTTAGCTGCTAAGTATTCTGTATATTGAATATTAAATATTGTTTGAATATCTAAACCAAAAAATTCTCTATTAACATCAACAAATAAATTTGTGCAGAGATTAGTTAATTTAGCTGTATCTTCTCTACGTGGATCTATCCAGCGGATTTGAGACCTTCTAAGGTCTTTATCTTGTGCAGAATGTTCACCTATTTCTCCACCAATTACTCCAATCTCCTCTGGAAACTTTAGTGCCATAGTTTTTATATCTTCAATAATATTATCTGGCAATACTTCAGGAAGCAAAAAATGAAGACTTCTCATGTTGGTTAAGAACTTCTGTAACCGCCACCACGTTTTTTGTAAGTTCTAACTAACCAAGCGTTTGCATAAGCTGAAGGGTAAACTTTAAATTTACGTTTAGCCTCTGCTTTTACTCTAGCGTATAAAGCTGGATT
>VTLG01005111.1_pt1 | contig 25306 bp, 35 predicted proteins | sample 4694571 | NCBI WGS metagenome assembly VTLG01 (sample SAMN12604809, study PRJNA352737) | marine metagenome | biome: ENVO:00000447; feature: ENVO:00000209|ENVO:00000569|ENVO:01000036; material: ENVO:00002151; isolation source: viral sequences binned using virsorter ...
TCCTTATTGGAAGGATCGAAGGGCTTATGCGCTCCCCCTAGGAAGGTTGGTTGTTCTCCCTCAATCTTGCCCTGCTTAACATATGCGGGCATTCCATTTAAAGGATGGTTGGAACCAAAAACAGAGGACACAATAGCCCCGTGACCGGGATACTCTGAGTTGGCAGTATTCTCACGCTTTGGATTATGATGTCCTGTCATCATCCAGTGAGTTGCCTGACGATGAGAAGAATCACCGTGAGAGAAAGAGTTGATAGCGGTGAGGTTATCACCCTGCTTAATCAGCTCTTGAAATAACCCTCCAAAGGCTAGTCCGTTTTTGTGGGTAACAGCTCCAGCCACGGGCTTGTGGGGATCTGGCACCACCTCAGTGGGGGCGTGAAAGGTTTCAAACTGAGTGGGGCCACCACCAAGCCACACCCACACAACTGACTTGTTGTTAGGTGCAACAAATGACTCTTGAGCAAATGCCCCATCAGAGAATGGGAGGACGCTTAGTCCTACCCCAAGACCGCCAACCCTAAGAAAATCTCGCCTATTATAATTGACATCCAGCATGACATCCTCCTACTATATTTATTAACCCGGAGCGTTGTAGTAACCTACACTAAATCCTTCTTTAGTGCATTTCTTAACGGTTTCGTCCATACCATGTTTATTAAGGTGCTCCTCTATATGTATACACATATTCTTCTCTGATCCCGGCCAGTTATTTTTATAATAATGGCAGAGCTTGGTACACTTCCAATGTTCCCTGTTTTTAGATAGAGGGCGTGGTGTATTATTTAATTTAATTGATTCAAATCTATCCTTCAGCATCCCCATGAATTTCTCCTGATCCTTCTTATCAAAGCACATGGAGAAGGGGCCGCCGTCCTTCACATAGAATATCGTCATGATAGACTGTTCGTATTCAGGAAAAAGCTTGGAGATTGCATAGTTATACAATAATAACTGGGGATCTTCACATAGTTTTTCATACGTCTTCTCTTCACCAGTAGCCCAGTCTAGCCTTCTTCCTGTTTTCCAGTCTATCACCTCTATTATACCATCTTCAGCCTCTGTTACAAGATCTATTGTTCCTTTTATAGCTAAATTTCCAGAAATTTTTTCTCCGTTAGGCAATTCATACTCGTATTTAGCCCAGTCCTCTTCTATCTCTATGTCGAAGTGAGGCTCTGAGGCAACTACATTTCTAGTTCTTGGATCAAACTGTCCGCTATTGTACTCAAAGACAACCCATACTAGATTAAGGCAGTCCTTTCTATCTTTTGGTGTGAACTTATTTTTTGAAGTCTTGGTATAGTAGTCAAAGCTACGGTCAAGAACATCAATGGCAAAAAAGTCATCCATAAACTTATCCTTATGGATCTTAACCTCTCCTAGGGCATCGTCTTGAGAAATTAGAAATTTCTTTTTGGGATTGTCTTGCATAAACTTTTTAAGGTCTGCAAGGACTTCCATAACCTTATGGACTATAGTTCCCAGCTCTGCCTTTTTCCCACTATCCGTTTGATATCCTAATACATATGTCAAAAAATACTGCATTTGACAAAATGCGTAGTTGTTGTAGCTAGAGCTTCTTATATATGTAACTAACATCTGATTCCTATCTTGCTAAATTGGTATCATAAAATTGCCCAAAGGTTTTGAGCATCTCTTCTTCTGGCTTGTCGTTGTCCAAAATGAAGTCAAATTTGTTCCAATTAAAACTCTCTTCATCTAATGCGCACTCGCTGGAATGAAGATCTATTGGCATACTTCCGCAGTGTGTAGGCTTCGATTTGTCGCTTATATCTCTGGTTAGTCTGAGGACTTTACCTCCAGCATTTTGTATAGCTTCTACCTCGTTAGGGAACCTCACGTCTGGTATAATTGCCAACTGAGATTTCTCTGAAAGGATGCTTTTTATGGCGTGATTTACGTGTACCTGCTCATTCATTTTGCGCATGATATTAGTTCCAAAATACTGCATAACCTCCCTAGCAGTCATCGGCCCTTCCTCAAGAGACCATTTTCCCCAAGTAGGCATGTCTTCCCACATTAGATCTGTCTTGGTATTTTTCTGTTCGTCTGTGCCGTGTACCTGATTATAGGATAAACCAAAGAATTCAACACATAAAGATTTAAGACCGTCAGCAAAGCTATAGAGTTTTACGTAGGGCCAAAGCTCACGCTCAGCATATTCCGCAAACTCGGAGTCTTTTCTAGTTACATCAAAGATTCCCCAACCAATTTCTCCAGAAGCATTAGTGGTCTGTATTAACAAACTACCGCCATTGTCCAAGTCAATGCCAAAATCTTTAACAGTCCCAAGGGATTTAATTATTCTACCATTGATGTAGTTAGCAAGAGTGTTTTTACCAGCCTGCTTCTTTCCAGATATACCTAATATATTGATCATTAAAAAGTGCCCTCAACTTGTGTTAAAATTTCCTCTTTAATACTGTCAACCCTCATGTCTCCAACATCTTTCCTTCTTAGTGATGGAAACTTGAGACTAAACATCCTGCCTAGCTCTCTCTTGATCTGAGTTTTAGATTCCCTCCCAGCTTGGTCGTTGTCTGTTAAAACTACTAATGTTGTTACTCCACTCTTTAGTAATTTATCTTGCTGTTGTGTGCTGAGAGACTTTCCAAATATACTCACAGCGTTTACTACTCCACATTCAAACAGTTTCCATACATCTCCCTGCCCCTCGGTTACGAATAGGCAGTTCTTTTCACGAGCCGTGTGGATTGCTCTGTGGTAGTTATATAAAAAATGTCTTTTGTCGAAGCCTTTCGTGAACAGAAATTTTGGCTTACGATAATCTTTTATTGTTCTACCTATCTGAGCGACTATCTTGGACCCATCGTCATTATGTATCGGAATCAAGGCCCTGTAGGCCATGCTGGAAGATTTGTCTATGCAGTCTCCAATCTCAAAATGAAGTAGGGTGTCCTCCTTAAATCCTCTTTGTGTAAAATATTCTGAAGGATGTATTGTGCTGCTGCACGATTCAAGTTTAATATCTTTACTGTGGTTGTCGTCATAGACAGTAAACATGTCAACCATTCTCACAAAATCGCTAGGCTCCTCCTGTTTTTCTACCTTGATATCCCTGTTGTTAATGTTTAAGATCTTACAAATCCACATTAAGGATTCCTTAAATCCTATATCTTTTCCCTCTCTTTGCGAAAGTACTCCTCTAACTAGCCCGATAATGTCATTGTCGTAGTGCTGCTGACAATCCCTAGTCCAGCACTTCCATATCTGCTTGTCCAGAGATAATGAAAACGCCCTATTGTTGTCACTACCCTCGTGGGCTGGACAAGTAGAGTATACGTTGTCTCCAATGATCTCGTATTCCATACCTAAGTTGCTGAGGACTAGCTCTATATCCTCAAACAGCATTGCTTTAATCTTCTTCAGGTCCATTGCTTTCTAGCTCTTTAAGTGCATCTCCTCCAATCAAGCCAGTATCCCCAGTAGGCTGCCTTTGGAATTCATTTCTTGTTTTAAGCTCAGATAACTTGAAGTACTCACCTTGGAGGTTCATGTTAATATAATCTCCATCATCTAGGCCAGCACCATGCCTTGCAACAATTGGCACTAGTTTTCTATTGCCAGCTTGTGGACCATCTTCAGCGAGTTCTTCTGGGGACTTCTTCTTGAAGATACTAAAAGATGTACATAGCCATATAAGTCTATCTGAGCCGCTGACTGTATCTGTGCTTTCCTTTGTGATCCCATCCCTGTTAAGTTGGACAAATGACAGGCAGGGTATATCGTATTTTACACACAGGTTGTGCAGGGTAGTGATTTGAAAACCTAGTGCTTGGTATTCCTGTATATTGTTAGTAATTGAGCTAGACGACATAAGCTTAAGGTAGTCATAAATAATAACGCAATCATTAGTATTCCCAAATTCATCTTGGCCAACCTCCTGCATTACCCAGCGTTTTATAATGTTTACAATTTGCTCAAATGGTCGCCCCGCCACAGAGCTGTAACTGTACGGAATGCTTTCAATTAAATCAACTGCTTCTTCTATCTTCTCCAGTTTTTCGTCATCGTCTGAAAATTTTCCAGTAGAAACATCTCCAATAGGGATTCCGCTGAGGTTAGATATAATTCTGTTTAGGTGGTCATCTTTAGACATCTCTGTGTCTAACATTAAAACGGGGATGCCTTGCTGAGCAACGTTGATCGCAACGTTATCCGCGAACACACTCTTGCCCACCTTGGGTCTAGCTGAAACTAGATCTACACACTTGCGTCTCAATCCACCTCCGATGGATGTGTCAAACCTAGGAAAGCCAGTTGATATACCTACTATGTCGCATTTGTTTTCCTTAAGGAAGTCTAGGTATTCCTGTACACCAGAGCCTATCTTTTCAGGCTTATCGCCGCCATCATCCTCTCTTAAGAAGTCCATTACAGGACTCTCAATCATAGAGAGTATCTCGTCAACGGATTCAGATCCATTGATGCCGTCCACATCCTTGCTGATCTTGCCTACTAGAGACTTGATCTTCCTTCCCATCTCAAACTTTTTAATTTGGATGGCAAACGATGTTACGTTCTCCTTACTAACAGGAAAGTCAAACAGGGATTTTATGTAGCGAAGTTCCTGCTTGCTGTTAACAGACTCAGAAAAGTTTAGCTGCGAGGCGGCAGATAATATAGATGGCAGGTCAACCTGAGAGCCATCAGACAAAACACGTTCAACACACTTATACAGAATCTGGTTGTTGGAATTTCTAAACGTGCTGTGGTCTATTATGTCGGCAACTTCAAGATAAGCGTCTATACCATAGCGTAGAAGACCAGCAAGTACTGCCCTTTCTGCGCCCACATCTGATAGCTCTGCCATTGTTATCTTCCTGTGCATTTATTACATCGGTGAAATTCTCCAGAAAGATATCTGGTGTCTGCCTTAAATTTCTTTCCGCAGACGTGACACTCTATCTCGGACTTAGCCTGTGCGGGACGACGCCTAGGTGTTTTTTCAAAATCTGGAGTTTCAACGTCTCTAAACTCCCCGTCATCAGTCCAAGTATTCTTTTTAAATTTCACTGGTCTTCTCCGTGCCTCTTCTTTAGAGTTTCTGATAACTGTGAAGTCTTCATTTACTTCCGCCTTTTTTTCTAGTTTGTGGGTTTCAATATAACTGTCGTGATATGCTGGATCTAGCTCATTTAAGGCACGCTTATGCTCTTCAGGTAGATTGCTCGTCATATGTTCCAAAGCATCTTGCTTGTCTGCGGTGGCATCAGAATCACTAAGAAGATTTTTAAGTTCTTTCTTTTGCTGTTCCGATAGTGAATTAATAAAATTTTCCATACTCATAATCTTTTACCCTTTTCAAGTAGGATGTCACCCTTTCTTTTAAGTTCATAAACTTTACCTTCTAATGACTGAAGTCTAGCCTCAGCCACCCCTCTCATCTGGTCGCATTTAGCAGCGTAGGTGTTCTCTCTTATTATACTCTGACGCTTAACTTCGTGCTTAGTGTACTGGTCAAAATTATTGAGATTCGCCACAACCATCTTCTCTATCTGATCTTCACACCAATTAAAGACAACTTTGTTTTTATTAATTTCATCTTGAATGTAGGAAGCATAGCCATATAGAACATAAGCGTGGTCAAAATGCTCCTGCTGCGTAAGCGATGACATCTTTGATCTAGACATGTCGGCTGACACTAGATATTCCTCATGGAAATTAGAAAACCTAACGTTAGCTAAATCTAGGTAGTCATCAATGTTACCTATGTGTTTCGCCAGCCTATCAGAGGCACTTAATTGCTGTTCTCCAGTCATCTTCACTATCCGAGTATTTAAGGGTTATCAATTTAATTTCATTCAACTCACACCAAGAGGCTTTGTCATCATCTCTATTGAGAGAGAGTATGTAATCGGCCTTGCTTTTATGAAAGAAAGGTATGTATTCGTAGTGTTGTCTACCGTGAACCTCCACTGCTAATCTGATAACAGGTATAAAAAAATCCAGATAAAGAACAGATCTTCTGTTGGGCTTAGTGCTACCCGGAAGCTTAACCTCTTCAAGGATTCTATAGCTTCCATACTCCTCTTTGAGTATCCTTCGGGCTTTGAGGTGATGTTTGGATCTTTTTTTTCTATCGTCATTGTATACGTCATACTTGTTTAGATTCCAAGTGTACTCACGACCATTTAGACCTTTAGCTTTCAACTAAAAGCTCCTTGATTTGTTCGTACACAAAATCGCAAACTGGCTTGTTGTTGTTCAAGAAGTCTGAGAGATTATTTACACCTTGAAACTTAAAGAACTTTTCAACTTCTTCGTCAGTTGCTCCAACATTATTATCCTTTAATACCTTAGCTATGGCTGGGTCAGTCCTGTTGTCTACTGCACATGTGATTGTATACCATGCTCCAGCTCCCTTAATAAGCCTGAACTCACAGGCTATTTGGACCACTTCCTGCGTTTCATCAATGCCAATACCGTATCGTATCCACCCTTCGGCTGTAGAGTTTGGAGTACCTCCAGCATTAGAGGTTAAGACTTTCCAGTTGGCTATCTGTCCAATGTGTGGCCCGGTATCCTTGGGTACTTGCCATCTACCCCTGTGTGTAATTGCAATATTTGTCCCAGCTTGGTACTGTATCATGTTGCCTCCATCTGTCATCTTAGCTGGTGCCCACCTACTACCTCCGGTGTTAGCTATATTATGCAAGATAAACAAGGCAACGGTTTTGTTCTTTGTAACCTGACCGCCTATTCTTTTCAGAAACATTGACAGCAATCTTGGCAGTGCGTTGCGAACACCAGTTCTAATTAAGCCCTCAAGTTCATCTTTGGGAACCATGCTGGAAACAGAGTCAACAATTATAACACACTCTGGATCGTTGTTAATATAAAGTTCTATGATGTTTAAAAAGTCTTCTGCGGAAAGCACCCTTTCATCAGTAGACTCAACAATAATAATATTGTCTTTGTCTAGAGACTCAATACCCTCAAAGTTTTGAATAGCTAGGCGACCTTCGGTATTAACGTAGACAACTTTCTTGCCTTGCTGCTGACACTTCCCCGCAAAGTGTAGGGCTGTTGTGGTCTTTCCAGTCTTTGGGTCTCCAGACATAACCACACAGCTCCCCTCTCGTATGCCTCCACCTAAAGCTATGTCAAGTGCTGGAGACACACTCAAAACACCGAGGCTGTTTAAGTTCTCAAGCACCTCAGTTCCCGGCTTCACTACATCCCCGTAAGTCGAAACAACATTGTTACTCGTGGGATCGTTGTCAAATTTATTCACTTTCTTTTTTGCCATCTAGTTCCCTCAGTTTCTGCAATTTAGTTTTTTTGCCATAGCTTTTATTTCTGCGAGCTTGAGCATTTTCCTCTACCTCTATTGTAGTGGAATTCTGCGACTGCTGCTCAATGATTTTTTGATATTTTTGTATTATTGACTCCAGAGGTGGAAACCGAAGGGAATACATACGCCTGCACTCGTTGGAGTTGATAGCCTTGACTATCGCTGCCTCTGGATATTTTTTTACGAGACGGTTGGCAAGAATTACTTGGTGTTGGTAATGCTTTTGCCACTTCGGTAGATTCCAGAATTTATGCGCTTGAGTGCCTACATTTTCTTTTTCAGCCATCCTAGTACACATTACTTCAGCGATGTACTGGGCGCATGTTATGTAGTCTCCGCTAGATGGAGATCTATATCTACTCTTGTCTGTTGGTTGTTCGGGCATGATTGTATATTATAGCTTCTTCAAAACAATTGTCAAGTGTATCTTCTTCTTTTTCTTCTTCAATCATCTCCGGGGTGAGCCACATAGATTTATATACTACATCGCCCCTGAGAATTCCAACGGTGTAGTAATGTGATGTCTCTCCACCAATCTGTCCCTTAAGTGAACGCACCACGTATACAGCATCGTTGTCGGATGTGTCAATCTCCACCACGTTAGAGCTATACTGCAATTTGACACAGTTTATAGATAGCTTCTCCCCTTCACACTTGGATTTAATATCATACCAAATGTTATAGTCAGAGAAGTATATCTCTTGACCATTTGATAATACGACCCTGATCCATATGGCGTATTTATTCTTTCTATATTCGGGAAGCCACTCCTCATGGCTTGTGATAAAATCAGCCATCTCTCTTGATCCTAGTGATACAGGAATCTGTTCTAGATTTGTTTGACTTTTTTGGAGATTGGTCTGATGCAGATGACGCATTTTCTGTCATGATAACAACCCCATCTCTCCTAGCCATCTGAGATCCAGCAGTCATCTGTTGGTCGCCATGTTCAGCCTTGAATTTATCCACGGCCTTTTTAACCGTACTGATTGGCCTGTCTAGATCCTTGGCAATCTGTTCGGTGCTTTGTGTGCTGCAATGCTCCTGCACATAAAAAGACTCAGCTCTTCCTAGTGGTCCTTTTTTAGTCATTGATAAAACTCCTCTGAGATCTAGTCATGTATATACTGTTTCTTGTTTTAAGGTACATCATATAATAGTCAAAAGTGTCCTTTGAGACAGACTTAAATTTGGTTTCTAAGTATGATTCCCTATGGGCATACATCCCCCAAGGGTCATGGGGTACATTTTTGTGTGTTTTAATGTAGTATTTTTTAGTATTTTCAGTTGTAGTTTTTCTGGCGTAGCTCATCTCTTTTGAGTTAATAACTATACCACCTCGTTTATCAAAGTCGGTGGAGACAAACGTGTTCTCCTCCGGCATTTTACTACTTTCGTCTATGTATTTCACTTTTTACCCTCCATTATATACCTTTTAACCTGAGATGGCGACATGTTATTAATTTCCCTTCTAAGTTTCTGAGTGTCACTGCCTTGATTTTTTTCTTTATTCTTTGCTTCTATCTCTGACCTTTTGTAATGACCCATGTTCTTGGTATTCTGTTCAGCTAGTTGTCCAATGGTGTTGACATTTTTGGTGAACCCATAAAGCCCACCATACAACACTCGCTCCAAGCTATTTTTTCCGCATTGAGGACACTTCTTCTTAGGGTCGTCTCTTATTGATTGATAAACGTCATGCATTTCATGTTGGCATGACTGACACACGTAGTCGTATAGCATATTATATTCCTATGGAATGTTTTGAAGTGAAAGGTGGCCAAAAGCTAGGTAAAATAAAAGCAAGACTTGAAAAGCAAAGACTCCACAAGTAATCACGAAACCTAGCTTTGTGTTTCCTCTATAAATTTTATAGGCAACAAAAATAGACAGGAGTGTCCCTATTATCTTTAGTGGTATAAATAATCTAAAGTCTCCGGTTAGCTGAACAATTTGAATAATGACAGGATTTCTCTCGTCCACCACAAACGAACTACTCTGAGGGTCGAGAAGCCATACTGCCAGCACTAGATCTAAAGCAGAAATTAGACCTACAAGCAATAGCATGATTGTAGTTGTTACATCGAGGTAGTTTGTACCTTTGTTATTCATGATTCTAACGCAATTAGTATCGCTCCCACAATGTCATGCCTTTGGATATCCTCATACGTAAGCCTAATAGTTCCTACTCCATTAAGATCTTCCAACTTGTCAATGCAAGTCTGCAAGCCGCTCATTGATCTTATGTCGGTTTGCTTAACGTCCCCGTTAATTATTACCTTAGAGCCTTCACCCATTCTAGTTAGAAACATTTTTATCTGATCCATAGTGCAATTCTGAGCTTCATCTAGAATCATGTAAGCCTTATGAAAGGTAGCCCCTCTCATAGTTTCTAAGGGTTCATATCTTATCTGCCCTCTATTATTATAGTGACCATAAAGAGATTGACCCAAAAAATACTTAAGATTTTCCTGCATAGGCATTAAATAGGGTTGTATTTTTTCACCCACATCTCCGGGCATAGCACCTATATCTCTACCTGCGCACACTATAGGTCTTGTAACAATGATTTGCTCAATCTTTTTTGTGTGAAGGTGTTCTGAGCATAAACCGGCAGCAACAAATGATTTGCCTGTCCCTGCTGGCCCAATACATATAGTAACGTCATTCTCTATTACGGATCTAATGTACTCCTTTTGATTATCGGTTTGAGCCACCAAGGGCTTTAGTTTTTGTGGTCTATCTCGATCTTTTCTTCTTTTATTTTGCATACTTGCTTTCTTTATTTGCCCGAGCTTCCGAAACCTCCCTCGCCCCTTTCAGTAGAGGTCAAATCTGAGGACTCGACAAGTCGAAAATGAGGAACTGGTTGAAATAATATTTGAGCTATCCTGTCCCCCTGCTTTATTTCCACCTTTTGTTCTGATGAATTGTGTAAGCACACCCCAACGTCTCCCCTGTATCCTGCATCCACAACTCCAGCAAAGACATCAATGCCATTTTTGACAGCGAGGCCAGACCTAGGCCATATTAAGCCTACATATCCAGAGGGGATTTCCAGTGAGATTCCTGTTTTTATTAAGGCTCTAGTGCCGGGGTCTAAGGATGTATCGCTAAGAGAATACAAGTCCCAGCCAGCATCGCTTCTGTTGGCTTTGGTGGGAACAATTGCATCTTCAGATAATTTCTTTACAAGGATTGCATCCCTAGCCTTTGCGTGGTGCGTCATCAACTGTCTTTGTCTAGACACATAATCCTTACACTCTTGCGTTTGTTTATTTTCCTGCATTCCCTACATGTCCTTTCCTAAAAATTTTTTTTGAGAATATCTTAAAAACTGTCCTTGCTAAACTTACCTGTTGTGGTTTTTATATCACCTCACACTTTCCACCAGCACAGGCCCACTCCTGTTCAGGCTTAACATTATTTTGCTCTTCAATAACTTCTGTATAATCTACCGCACTGTACTCCCTGTTGAGATCAACCCACTCCTTCCAGTTATAAACATCCTTCATGCAGTAGGTAAGTTTTTTTAGGTCGCCATCAAAATACTTATCAGCAAATCTTTTACATCTATCCGACCACTCTTTTTTTCCATTACCTTTTATTTTAGCTCCCAGTCCGAGCAATGAATCACAAGCAGCCCAAAGATTGTCCTCCCAGAGATTGAGGGCCACTTCTATTAAACCGCTAACAAACAGCGATGCGTCTCCATAATGACGAACCTGCTCAGTGGGTAGGTAAATAGCTGTAAATGGAGCTTGGGGGTAATCCTTGTCTCCAGTAATTGGCAGTAGGGAAATTCCGCAGAAGAACTTTCTATTCTTATAGATAAATTTTTCAACTTCTCCCCACTCATCTTTTTTTACATTGATTGTATTTGATACATTGTGAACCAGCCAAGGTTGTGTGCAAAGGCTTTTATTTGTTCCGGGGATAACCCAGTTTTGCTGAGTTGTTTTTACGTGACTGAGAAGATCTATAGCCCCGACTTGGTTTTTTGTTTTTGAACCTGTTGGCACCTCTATACAAAAAGCAACAACATCATCACTGTCATTGTTTGACCATACGGATTCCTCGCAAGCTCTTGGGTTTACTTCTTTAAAGTAATTATAGATAGGCTCCATCTTGTTTGCTTGAACACGTCGTATGTAACGCTTGGCGTGGTGCGGGTGAATGCCGGAAGAAGTGCCAAGGACGCAACTACTAGTGCCTTCAGGTTTAACACAAGTAGTTCTGGCAGCTTGATTAATCCCAATAATCTTAGCGATTCGTTTGTTTTCTTCCTTGACCGCCTTTGCTCCTAGTTTCTGGATCTCTGGGTCTAGACATATCTCATGCTGCTCCATAATACCAGTCATTGAAACACCTAGAAGAGCCTCACGTCGAACTATTTTTTCACTGGCGTTACCAAGGTAGGAAAAAGAAGAAAAACCAGCTTGCAAAGTTCCAATTACAGACGCTGCCTTGCAAGCTTCCAGAAAATCTTCTTCTGAGTCTATTTTGGCACAGTTAATAGTGCTTAGGTTGCATGCCTGCCAGCCGCTTTCACCCGTCTCTTCATCTACAGGCCACATACCTATCTCAACACATGGGTTGACTATGAGTTCAGTTGAGTCTGCCCATACGAATCCGGGTTCACCAAATTCTTTGACAGAAACCATGAGTTCTTTGAATTGATCAGCGGTAGTCTCATCCCTTAGTAGTAGGGCTGAGTTGTTAGACCTTCCTCTTTGTGGGTTATCTACAAACCAAGAGCCTGTTTTAGCTTTGGCCATATCTTCATCATCTGGACTAAACAGGCAGATGGTAGCACTTCTCCGCACACCACCAGAAATAACAGCGTCAGCGCTATACATTACGATGTCATAAGCTTCAATTGGTGTGAGGGATCTAATTGATTTATGGCAAAACTCTAAGTTTTTTAACGCCTTATCTAAGACCTGCCTAATGTTAGACAGGGCTTTTTTAAGTGGCTCAGGCCCCGGAGCCTTTCCCCCACTGGAGTTAAGATGCGCTCCAGCAGGTCTAATTTCTGAGTAGTCGAAGTTTATATTCTTTCCCACATACTCTGGGAATAATTCCTTTTGATCGAAGTAGCTAGAAACTAACAACCCCACAGCGTCAGACCAGCCCTCAATAGTGTCTGGTATGGTGTATCTTTTTGTTCCACGTTTCTCCTTAACAAGAGGTGGAAGGTTTTGTACGTGGTGTTTTTGCACTGAAAAACCAGTGCCGCAACCACAAAGTAGGAGGTACATACACTCTTGAAAAAATCGCAGGCGATCACAAAAGGATGTAATGCAATTATATATGCGAGCATTATGTTTAAAGATAGGTTTTCCACCAAACTGCAAAGCTCTTTGGGAGCCAAGCACTCGCTTCTTACGCATCATTTCATATGCCCACTCAATATCCTCATGAACTTCCGGTATATCAAAATATTTATTTAGCATCATCTCCTTAACACGGCTGACTGCCTCATTCCAAGTCTCCCTCCGTTTTTTCTCTGGAATCCATCTGGCGTATTTAGAAACAAAGCTGTAGTTCATCAAGGACTTTATGGACATTAAACTTCCTGTTATATTATATAGATTTTATCGTCAAACGTAAAAACGCCACGCCCACAAGAGTAGACGCGACGTTTATAGCATATTTATTAAAAGTTAATCTTATTCATTTTCTTTTTCAAATATATTATCAATCAGTCTTCTAACTATCCAACTAATTATTGCAGATATCAACATCTGCACAATAAAAGGAAAGATAAAAGCAGGGACAAAGCCCTTTACATCTTCTTCTTTAAGGTTATCTTTAATGTAGGCTTTACACTCGTCCCTGAGTCCTTTTTTCCAGTCCTTGGAATTAGCCCCTGCTGGTACGCGGAACCTGACAAAATTAGAAAAGTCCCCGCTTACTATTCTAGTCCATTCCTCCCCAAGTTGCAAGCATTTTTCTGCAATTTTTCGTTCTTTCTCTTTTTTATATTTAGATCCTATCTCGCTGTGTATTGATCCAAAATACATATGGTTATACCTCATCACTATAGTCAAAGGGAACGTCTGGGAAACTTTCTAATCTAATGACTCCCCCATCTTCCTTGAGCGTGATTCCTAAAACTTTAATCGAAATTGTAAATAGCTTCTTTACCTTAACTACTGGCATGTTATCTATGAAATCAATCTCAATTGTATACCTATCTGGCGAATGAATCTTCAGAACCGTGGGGTATTTGGCGTGTATATTAAATTTTTTAACCCTATACCCATCTTCTGAAATAATCTGATGCAAGACCTCATACGCTTTTTTTAAGCCCTCCATATTGGTCTCCTTTATCGTTTTTTACAATCACATCTACCGTGAGCTTTCACACAATTGCAATATGTTCTTCTTGTGTCGCATTTGCATTTGTGTTTTTTGTCGTTGTCGTTATCATCACCATCATCCGGCTCCTCATGATATGGACACTTGGTTTGATGTCCATCACCATGTGTGATAAGACCAGTGCCTTTGCACGCGCACTTGTTTGCATCTGGATGCGGCTGTGGCTCAATAGCGTCGGCTTCTTCTTCGTTAACAATAAATGCTATATATCCTTCATTTCTTTCTTGGTCTATGCCTCTGTAAATTCCTCTACCGCTAAATATTTTACTATAGCTAAGGCCCATTGTCAAGAAAGCAATGATAATAATAGCAAGAGAATACCTCTGTACTTTGCTCATTATATAATCCTTGTATTGAGTTTCCTAGGTTTAAAGCCTTCATATCCACTAAAGGCCCAACAATCCCCCTGCTTGAAGATACGTCGTTCAACCTCGTCAGCATCAATCCAAAAAGATCCGTCTGGTTGGTTGTGCCTCTTGGGGCCTGAGTTCCATTTTCCCCAAGAGTTTTGGCATAACACTCCGGGGCGTTTATGCTTATCGTCTACGCCCAGTAGACACATTTGATGTGCCCAAGAGCCATGAGGTCTAGCGAATCCCTCACTGTCTCGTTTAGAAGAAAACCCCTGATCGCTAGCAATTGTAATTGCATATCCGTTTGCTAGTAGATCCCTAGCTTCTTCATATGAATCTACTCTTGATACAATCTGTATGGGGTGCTGTTTAGATACCTCTAAAAGAGTTTTTGGTACTCCCCCTGATGCTCTGCCCCAGCTTCTAGCCTTAGATCCGCTATATTTAGTGAGATCTACGTTACCATATTTACCACGGGGAACAGCTCCATATTCATTACAATACTTAGCGGCCCAAACTCCATAGCAACCATCTCCACTGATTCTGCCGTTACCTATAATCACACGAGCACCAGCATATATATCTTCAGTGGCTGTTTCAGCAACCCATTCTTCCCACTCTTTCTTGACGTATATATCTACACACTTAGCTGAGTCAACAGCATAGGCGGCACCTTGAGCAACGCAGTCACCAATTGTCTGCCTGCGTATTGGAAATTTACCGGCAACTTTATCTATAATATCGTAAAGTAGTACAACTTTGTCTTTGCCAGTGTTTTTAATCGTGCCCCAAGAATCCTGAAAAACAGGATAGGGCATAGAGGACATAGCTTCCTCTACTCCTCGTGGATCTTTTACCCATCCACCGAGGTGGGATAGATCGGACATTATTTTATAGCTCCTGTGAGAGACTCAAAAATAGAATGAAACCAATCACGATCTTCTTGTGTCTCTAACTTTCTTGGTTGATCATACCCCGCTGCAATTAGATACTCAGAAACAGCATCTGTAAATTCGGGGTACTTTTCACGCGCCCAACCATAAGAGGATTGGACTCTGCCTAGTATTGGATCAAACTGAGATGTGTTTGCTAGGCTCTTTGAGTTCTTTAGATACTCGGCTGCTCCAGAGAATAGTTTGTAGATAAGTCTCTTATCCGAGTCGTCTTCGATCTTAGAAAATTCTTTTTTTACGTTATCGAGTTTAACGTCAATTGCTACGACCTCATTGGTCTCATCCCCGTCCTTGCCGTCTGATTCCCCTGAGTCTGGAATGACCACAGGGGTTTCAGGCAGCACTCGGTGGAAGATGCTGTCAATTTGCATCGTTCCGAGAACTAGGACTAATGACCAAGGAATTATCGTAGCTAAACCAAACCTCATTTCCGATAGTCTAGCCATCTTACTCCCTCGCATTACTTAGGTAATTAAGCTGGTACTTCAGGCTCATCCTGAACGTGGTTATTTTTTGCCCACTTTACAGCGGCGTCTAAAAGAATGCTTATAATAGGCACAATTACCATTCCAGAGGCACCGAAATCCACATCGGCAATGTTACCACCAACATAAGTCAGGGTGGCGGCTAAGCCGACAAGTAGACCGTTGATACCAACTCTCCTAAAATCAGCGACATTGATACTAAATGCTTTTGAAGTTTCCATTGTTTTTAACCTTTCTGTTGTACTTCGGAAACGCTTACTAAAAATCCTGCTTGCTCGTTTTCGTTTAATCTATAGGGAAAACCAAGAAGTCTGACATCCTTTTCATCGGCAGTCTTGATTTGAGTATCTAATTTTCTACTCATCTTAAGGCATGATTGAAACTCATGGAGAAAATCGTCTCTTTCATCTTCATGGACATAAGTTAGCCAGTCAAAGCCAACTAAGTCTGAAAGTGAGTGACCTGAAAATTCATAGAAGGGTTCGTTACTCCAGACAACCCTGCCCGCACTGTCGGTTTCAAATAAAGGAGTTGTATTATAGTGAAGTGCGGCTTTAGTTCTTTGTTCTATAATTAATTGTCTATCTTCTATCCTATCGCAAGTTTCTCCAAGCTTGCAAACCACATCCTTGAGGCTCCCGCCTCCATTGTGTGTTATTTCTTCCTTTATAGTGTTGACAGATTCACTAAGGTCTTCATGCTTGTCTATGAATTTCATAGTTGGACGCACAACCTTAAAAAAAAGCCAAGAAGATACCCCTCCAGCAAATCCTAGTACGGTTGTTATTATCGTTACTGTTTCTGCTGACATTTATACCACCTATGTATAAAAAAAGGAAGGGGTACACCCCCGAAGGGGCGACCCCATTGTTAAGTGGTAAACACTAGCTCTCGTAGGTATCTCTAGGTTTGTAAACAGCGTTATCGTCGCCATTAGCGTTACACTTAGGAATAGCGCCACCAAACATGTAGGTCAATTCACCCGGAACATTTCTGCTTGGGTCCATCTCGCTACGAACAGCATCGGTTGCGTCATCAGAGTTAATTAATGCCGTGGCGGCACCACCACCAGTGCGAGTAAGCTCTGGGTGACGATCCTTATTAGGCGCTGCTAAAACATTGATAGTCTTAACACCGTTAGATCTATAAGAGATCGTACTAAGGGGAACTCTACCATGATTGGTTGGAGCACCGGCTGGGGATGTTAATCTAGCACCATTAGTGGCAGAGTTATTAATCTTACCAGCAGCAGTGGAACCGGCACCACGGATAATGAAGTTGCGCTGGTCACGGGTTGGGTAATAAGCCAGAGTTCCTGCGCCCAATGCAGTTCTAACACCATCAGGGTTAGTTTCTAGGGTTGGGGCTGGAGCATCTGCTTCATCCGAGGGGGACTTGGCTACAATAACTGAGCCAGTCCTTGCGCCAGTGCCATTTACGTCGGTTAACGCAAGATTTTTGGTAAATTGTGCGGTATCGCCGTCGCCGCCGATATTTCCACCGTTGACTACTGTGCCGCCATCATTTACCTTTGTGGTCACACTTTGGTGTGCATTTGTGGAAGCCATAATACTTCTCCTTGAGAAAAATGAAAAAAGTTAGTAAGTCCGCTTCCACTAAAAGATCCTATTGTCCTATGTTATTATACACAATTATTCCAATCTTTTTGCCAATTGTCTTGTGCATTTTTTAATCTTTCTACGTACAGTTTCACGATTGCAGTTATGTTTATGAGCAATTTCTTTAATTGTCATACTTGATGCCCTATCCATCAGCAAATCCCTTTCTTGGCAGTTATTTATCTCATCCATAAGGTCTACCTCTAGGAAGGGGTCTCGTGAGTCTGCTATATTTGAGTGGAGTGGCTGATGTTTTTTCTGCTTGAACTTCAGCTCCCTGATACACTCTATCCTGACCCCACTATATAGGTAGGTTGTAAATTTTGCTGCCTTGTTTGGGTCGTAATTAACAATAGCTTTCCATAGGGCATTAATCTGACAAGTGTAAACCTCGTCTTCATTTAGCTGTTTTCTGAAAGAGCCAGCGGCCTTATTCATTATATTTACTATATCTTGATCTTGCAAAGCGTTTTCAATCTTCTCGTTCATTTTGTTCTCCGGGTTTTGAAATAATTGTTGACTCAAGTTCTTTCCTCACGTTTTTAAATTTAAACATCCTCCCTACGCCTATGAAAAACCTGTATCTGCTAAAGACCTTAAGGATTTCAACGCCCTCTAATTCGTTCATAGCATTGAACACTGATGGGGTGATATCAAAATTAGTATGACCAACCCAACAGTCAAAATTAGAAGACATGGCGATATGGTTTGCTAAGTCGTCTGTGATATTCAAAATGGGGAACACGGAATCATCATCACTGTCGTTGTCCTGTGATTCCTCGTATCTTGTATGTTCGTCGTGGTCTTCCTCCTCTTCTTGTATTGATGGGTCTAGTAACAGTCTTAATATCGGGGAGGTTAGCTGCTGTTCAAGCAAATCTTCATATTTTTGCCAACCTATTTGTTGTTTTCTCTTATTCATACTTGGCTCCCGTATTATATCATGTCAGAGGGTTTAATGCAAGGCCCTTCTCCTTTTAATTGAGAGATTGACTCAACTGCTTTCTCAAGTGGCAAATTTGATGCCACAAAAATTATAACCTCATTAAATAAATCAGGTCTTCCTTCTGCGGTAAATCCATCCTTTAACATATTTAATGTCTCAACATAGCATTCATCAGTGCCGATTATAGCAACTAGCTTTGCCAGATTTTTCAAATTTTCAGGCTCGTAGTCATCAAGGTCTATATCGAGACAGACCTCACCATCTTTCTTTATGTAGTAAGTAATAGCACAATCAAATTCACAAGATGGCTCAGGGATAGCAATTAATTTTTCTTCTTCTGCCAGAGGTTCCTTAGTATCTTCTTTTTTTCTAAAAAAATTAAACATTTTCCAAGACCTCAACTATCTTTTTTGATGTATTGGCCCATCCAAAACTCCGGGCTGTTTCTATTCCAGCTAGATTTTGTTTTAGTGTGCCGTTTTGTTTTTGTGAATGAATCGTTCTCATGTGGGAGCATATCTCTTCTATTTGTTTATCTCCTAAAGAGGCCCAGCTACCCACTTTTCCGTCGAACCATTTGCCGTCGTATGCCATCTCTAACTCATCTATCGACACGAGCATAGAGTTTTCTTTAGTGCAAAATTCTGTGTGTGCTGAATAATTAGTTGTAATTACAGGCTTACCACACGCCATCATTTCCAGCAGTTCTAAATTCCAACCTTCTGCACGAGATGGAAAAACACCGCAATCAGTGTATGACATTATATTATACACTTCTGCCTGTGTCTCCACCCTCTTCAGGATCTTGATTTTATCTGCTCCTATTGGTGAGTTTTCATATAAGCTTTCCCACTCCCCCTGTTCTGATGGTGTATAAAAGGGGTTTTCACACATCATCCAAAGCTCAACGTTATCCTCCTGATTAAACGCCATATTAAAGGCATTTATCAGTATATCGTGCCCCTTTCTGACCTCCCACTTTCCACAGTTGAAAAAGACAGTTGGGGAGTTTTCTTGCGTTGGCAAGCCTTGGGATTTAAAAATTGACTTGTCAACCCCTAGAGGGACTACGTGAACATCCTCCTCTTTGATGTCTATCTCTTTAAGAATAATACTCTTAGCCCATGAAGAACAAACTAGTATTTTATCAAGGGAAGATAGGCTATGTTGTTCAACATCCGTAAATGAGTCTAGCTCAAAAATAGGAAACCCTATTCTTGTCCCTCGCCCAACAAAAGAAGACATGTCGTGCTGGTGCCATATTTTAATCGCTGGAGCATTGTAGTCAAAAAACACAGACCTATTGATCATGTCTGAGATAATTTCGCCATCTTCCTTATTGGTGACTTCAGGTTTTCCAATGGGGAATAGAGAAGCTCTGCACTCTTGGTTCAGCATTTTACATATGTTTAGTCCAGCTATCCCGTACCCCAATTGGTTTATGGGGGATATTATATTAAGCATGTATCAAGTCCTTGGTTTTGTGTAGATAAATTGGCGTTTGTTCTCCAACATATGCAGATATGGTATTATACTCTATCCATTCCACTGAATCCTCGTAAGTCATACCGGCTTCTTTCATGCAAGAGGCAATCATTTTTTCGTAATCGTATACCACCCTTCCTGAATCGCAGCCGCAAGAAACGCCAATAATAGCACTATCAAAGCCATCGGCAAACAAAAGATCATCGCCAAAACATCCAGATAGTTGTTCTCTGATATCCTCTGCTGTTTTTTCATCCATATGGGTCTCACCTTATCCTCCTATAAAATTTTCATAAATTAGACCAGCCAAAGCAACGTCCTCTATAGCCAGTCCAGTTGAATCAAAAAGACTTACTTCATGACTCATTCGTTTGATTGGGTTTTGAACCGCATCAAATAGGTCGATAAACCTTTCTTTGTTGTAAGAGTGTTGGGATTCTCCAGAATGAAACCCCTGCTCCTTGTCGTCCACTACGCATATGTCGCAAATATCTGCTAGGTTGTCGTGAAACTCCTGTTTACCCTCTGCGTCTGCTCCGATAGCATTGATGTGAGTTCCAGAGGCGATCCAGCTCAGATTTACGAATGGTCTTCTGGACGGGGTGAGGGTGGTTACTATGTCGCTCTCCGACACACACTCTTCGATGCTCTCGCAGACAGTACATCTCATTACTCCATTCACATACGGCTCAGACGCTAAGTCTTTTGATAACTCAACTGCCTTGTCTTCATCTAGATCAAAGAGTTTAATATGTTTTATATCTCTAGTATTTAACACGGCTTCGATTTGGAATTTAGTTTGGAACCCACACCCGATAAATGCTGCTGTCTGTGAGTCCTTGTTTGATAGGTACTTAGTGGCCAAGCCTGTAACAGCCGCTGTACGGTAAGAGGTGATGAGCATTCCGTCCATCATAGCTAATGGTCTGCCATTTTCTAAGCTGTTGATTATAATACTTGCTGAGACGCTAGGGCCATAACCTTTCTTTCCATTTTGCGGAAATAACGCGGCCCATTTAATACCTGCATAGTTGCCGTAGCGTGCTGGCATGGCTCTAAAGTCGTTACCGTCTAATCCCTCCTCTAAGTAAATTTTAGGAACCATATTTCCGTATTCAGGATGTAAAAAAACATTCTCCATTAGGTCTATTATCTCTGCCATGTGGAGGTTGTCTTTGATTGACTGTTCAGGGATGTGTATAAGTTGGGCCATGGCTTTCTCCTTTATGAGAATTCATGAGGTGAATAAAGCGTAATGAGGCTGGGGTTGAGAAATATTTTCTTCCCTTTCTTCCGCATCTCCCTGTGATAATAAGACCACTCGTTAGTCACAGTTCCATCCTCGTTTTTTTCCGCTCCAAACTTAGAGCCTTGTGTGTCCTCAAACTTATATACACCTAAACCATTGAAGTTAGAGAAGACTTCTACTGGATTTTCTCCTCTTTCAAACTGATATTTGTTTACTGTTTCGCAGGGCTTTAATATATCTGTACCATAGTCTCTGTAAGCCCAAGTATCGTGGAAGATCCTTTCTACTTCTACAGATTCTTGGCCTTTGAATTTGGTTCTCTTTTCTCTATACATAATACCATTTGCTGTCATGGCAGACCATACGCTCAAGTCATATGCAAAACTGTTAAGTATGCCGTCATATGACCAGCCACCCTCTAGATCTAAATCAATAACTATTATATAGTCAATCTTAAAATTGTCCATGTTCATTATCAAATCTTGACACTTATTTCTCAAGCTCCCCAAGTATAGAGGTCTAGCTAACTCCCTAGAAATAGAGTCGAACCCTTTATGCCCCACTGTCTCTTGAGCTAGTAAAAATTTGTCATCTTGGGAAGCATAATACCTCAGCCTTTCAGCCGTCCCATCATCTGAGTCATTCTCATAGACAAGAAACCTGTAGTTGTTGAATAGCTCTGCTGTTTTATAAAGCCTTGCTACAGCATGGTCTACTACTGAGGCTATGTTTTTACACAACCCTGTAATTACTACGTTCAGGCCAGAAGCTACTTGTAGCCCACGGATAAGACTACGGATATACTCTTCGTTATTCGTAGGTGGAAACAGTGACTCTGGAAAACGGGAGTATATATGTTGCTCAGGTGAAATCATATTATTTGTCTCGCATGCTGGGTGGAGTCCATATGTTTCCATCCATATTCATAAAACAGGTGGTTGCATGTATTCGGCTTATGCCTCTCGCTTTCCATTTGTCTGCGAGTCGTTGTCGGCAATCCAAAAAGTCTCTCCATTGCTCGTGTGTTTGTAAGTTCTTTGTTCCATCTATAGATTTATGAAATACTGGGCAATTAATAACATACGACTCAGCACCAAACCTGTATCGTTGGTTGAGACATATGTCTGCTCCATAAAAGTGAAACCCATATAGATCAGGATCAAAATACGCCCCGCTAGTATTTGTAGTATACTGGTTTTTGCAAATCATAAGTAGTTCATCTATGGTAAAAACATGGTCGAATAGGGTTTCCGATGCACTGGTCGCATCCGAGTTGTTAATCAGACCGTCCTTGGTTTTCGCTAAATAATTACGCTCAGCGTCATCTGTTGTCGGGTCTACCGATGCCACCCCTGCTATACCAAGCACTCCCCAGTTTTTATCTGTCTCTTCTAACGCGGTTATATGGTTAATGACTTTTTCGCACCACTGAGGGCATAGTAATATATCTTGGTGGCAAAAAACAATATATTTACCTACAGCTAGTTCTGCGCCAACGTTAAGACCAGTGGGGCAATCAAAAAAGTTATCATAGTTTTTAATACCTATAACTTCATACTCAACGTCAGTTTGGATTGAATCTAAGAACTCGTTATAATCTGTTCCGTCACCACTGATTAGCGTTACAAAAGAAAAAATGGGGTTTGAGCTAACATTAATAATACCTCGCTTAGATGTTTTTACCATTACTTTGCCTGACCACTCACCTTGGAATGTATCCATGTCATCCATCATTGCTTTGGTGGGTGGAGCATTCGAGGGATTTCTGGTAGCTCCATCATAGTGAATCATCTTTGCATCGTTGGATAAATAAATTTCATACCCTTTGTCGCGCAGCTTTAGCATTAAGTCAGTATCCTGAAAAATATCTTTATACTCAACGGATAGCCCTCCAACTTCTTTGTAAATTTCTTTGTTTATCAGGGTGCATGCACAAGTAACCCCGTCAACGAATCTGTTAGATTGATACGTCACTGGAGAATAGAGTAAATAGTGGCTGGCAACTGGAAGCAGTTTGCCTGTATCTTGGCTAAATAGAGATTGTCCACCGTGCTGGATGGTATTGTTTGGATAAAATAACTGACACCCAACCGCACCTACCTTGTTATTTATAGCATACTTCATCATCTCGCCAACAAAGTCATTGAGGGCAACAGTGTCATTATTTAATATCAACACATAAGAACACTCGCTGTTGGCTATGGCATGGTTATAGTTACTACTAAAATGGAAAGGTGAAACAGACCTATAGGTAAGTAGTGGTGTGTCACGTTCAAGGTCTTGGTATTGCTGTACTACCTTTTGGGTTGACCCCGTATCATAAAGAGTTATGCGATATTTAGGATATTTTACGTGTTCTAAGATAGATGAAATACAATCCTTTGTGAGGTGGTAATTACCATCAGCAAGCAGGATAACATCAACCTCTTCGTTATCTGTCTTAAGACTTCTTCGTTTAAATTCTTCTACATTAACACCAGAACTTTTAAATTCTTCCACGCAACTGTGTGAGGCTTGACTGGTAGACACCCCTTTAAAATACTTAGATTCAAACAGGGCTACACCATGTTCTTCTGAGGGATACCTAAAATCACGCAGCTTTTCTATACTGGGCCGAGAGTCTATTAACTTAAAGTGGTTGGATGACAAAATTATATCAAAAACTTTATCGTGAAGCTGGCTGTCCATATAGCACCTGCCAGACACATATAAGTATCGAGTTATATGTGATATATCGCCCAATAAAGACGTGAGGTGTAATGGATCTAAAAAGTGCTGAAACACAAACTGAGCGGCTACCATGTCGTATGTGTTGGATAATATTTCGTTCCAGTCAGATGTTAGTAGATTTATCTTTTCATTGTTTATAACCTTACACCTATCTACCATAGACGGAAGGTCATACCCATGCACTTCTTCATAAAACTTTTTGTAGTGTTTAAAATTCCTACCTATACCGCATCCAAAATCTAAAACCTTTTTGATGTTGATTGATGGATCAGTAACCACTAGAGACACTGGAGAGCTTGGAAGCTCTTTCATGTCTGCCGAACCCGTTAACACTAAGTCTTTCAGGTCGGGATCACTAGAGTCTAACGCTAGCTTTGTCCACACAGGATTTTTAAGATAGTCTGGAATGCTCATTCAACCCACTTCAATATTCCCAGTGTTATTACGATTAAAGAAAAACCATCTCTTGTGGTGGTCAGTGTCTTGGCCAATAGCAATATCGTGCAGATACCCCAAAAGGTCATCGAGAGACCCAAAAATATGTTGATGTGGCAACATAAAGAATAACCAATTTGGCGCTTTCTTCTTTCCTTGTTGACACCAAACTAAGACAGGTTTTTTTTGCCTATTGGCTAGTGTTATCTCTTCATATGTTCCACAGGCGTGGACATCTAGATCTATGCTGGCGACTATAAAATCTGATATATCTACACATCTAAGGTCTACAGTCCGTATGATTCCAAAGCCCTCTTTGATCCTTTCATATTGACCATTCTCTTTATAGTGATCAATCCAGTGGCGTGTGTCTTCATCCTCAATACCCACGTCAATAGGCTTATTGCATGGATTGAGGACTGTTACACCCATGTGTTCAAGGTACGGAGTAATGCCTTCCCTCCAGCCAGCTCCAGAGTCTGGAACCCTATCCATTGCTCCAACCAAGTACGTCCTAGTGCCGTTAAGTCTACCTGATGATAAAACCATTTTCATTACTCCACCATAACTTAGTTACATCCAACGCTGTTAGTATTTTCCTGCATCTTTGGCAGGGTTTACTGTTCCTTAGCTCACCGTTATGGTTAAGCCTAAGAACAACAACCCTCAGCCTGTTATCTATTCTGCACTTACCCCACAACCTAGATACCAAATCGGTCTCGGCGTGTAGGTAGGGGTATTTTATATTGGTGTTGAATTTTTGTGATAGTTTTAACGCTTTAGTATGCGTCTTATCTGGATTATTCTGCCCAATGGCAATCAGTTTACTCTTCTTGAAGCCAAAAGCAAAGTGAAAGATTTTGTTCTTACTTTTTCTTTTGTCTACAGCCTCTGGAAGTATTGATCTTGCAATATCTACTGACTCACTAAGTATACTCATGGTATTCCTGCTATTTTTTTTTAAAAAGCACTCTGAATTGTCTTTGCTATACCTCTCCGGTATTTATTTAACTTTTCTTTCTGAAAAATGCGCCCAGAAACTGCTCTACTGTACTTGGGTTTATTTTCGCAAGCGTATTAGTTACTGCCTTCTTCGATTCATTCTTTTTGTATCCCAAAGAGCTTAACGCATCTACACAATCATCATAAAGGGGGTGCTTAGGTTGTTTTTTGGGCTTAGTTTGCTTGACCTTAACGGTTTGGGTGGAACAAACCTGAGTAACGGGATTTTCTTCCTCATAAATCTCACCAAGCTTAAACATACTCCAATCACTACCACTCTCCTTCTCGACTGGGCCTCGATTCCAACCAAAGCGAAATGTTAGG